>LXNI01002363.1_pt1 | contig 13338 bp, 13 predicted proteins | sample 809091 | NCBI WGS metagenome assembly LXNI01 (sample SAMN04870527, study PRJNA318959) | sponge metagenome | biome: 01000161; feature: marine sponge reef; material: water | host: Sarcotragus foetidus | place: Greece: Milos, Mediterranean Sea | collected 2013-05-29 | depth 5-7 m | reverse complement strand
GCGGGATTACCGCACTCGGTTCCTCACATGCCAGGTTCGCTCAGGCGGCATAGATCGAGTGCACGACCGTGGCCGGCGGCAGGGGATAGCGGTCGAGGATGTCCTTCATGCGATCCCAGGTCACACGCCCCTTTCGGCTGCGGCGCGCGAGCGCCTTGCGCCAGTGGCGGATGACCCAATAGCGGAAGCCGCTGAGACGTTTGCTGTTCCCCGTCAGACCGTAGTAGCCGCAGTGGCCCCGGATGACCCGCGCCAAGTGTCGCTGCTGCTCATCGAGCGGACGATGCCGATTGGCCTTGCACCACTCGTGCACCGCCCTGAGCGCGCGGGTGAAGCGACCCTTGGCGGTGATCTGGCGAACGACGTTGCGGCCTCGCTGCGAGCGGCCCCATACGTGGGTGAAGCCGAGAAAGTCGAACGTCGTGTCCGGATCATGCGAACACGGGCGCTTCGGCCGGAAGTCCACATAGCGCGTCTTGGTCTCATGGAGCGTGAGCCCGTAGCGACCGAGACGTTTACCCAGAACGTCCAGCATGCGCCGACCGCTCCGGGCGTCCTCGAAGGCCATCACAAAGTCGTCGGCAAACCGCACGAGCTGGCACGACCCTCGCAGCCGGGGCTTCGCCTCCCGCTCGAACCACGCATCCAGCACATGGTGCAGGAAGACGTTCGAGAGCATCGGGCTGATGACCCCGCCTTGAGGCGTGCCCCTCTCGGATCGGCGCAGGACCCCCTCTTCGAGAACCCCCGCCTTCAGCCATTTGTCGATCATGCGTCTGACCACGCCATCCTTGATCCGCAGGTCGAGGAATGACCGCAGGTGGGTGTGCGAGAGGCTGCCGAAGTAGTTTGTTGTTAAGCCCGCAGATTGGACGCTGATCGGCGCGGTAACACGTTGATTCACTTCGATTCAGGGGGGTCAACCGGGCGCGCTTAACAACAGGCGTGGCTTTCAATTAACTGCCTACGTCCTGACAGAATTTTACATGTTCGCGGCGCCTATAGCGATGCGTGCGTCCCGGTAGTAACCCAGCGCGATGATGAGCGACTGCGCCAGCACGATCGGCGCCGCCAGGGGCCGGAAGCGGTGTACCTCCGCGTCGCGGACCTCGAAGTAGAGGCTGGAACTGCGAGCGAGCGGGCTCGCCATGGAATCGGTAATTGCGAGCACGGGCACCTTGCGGATGTGGGCATCGGACACCACGTCGACGACCTGCTGCGCGTATTCGGCGAAGCTTACGGCGATCAGCAGATCATCGAGACCGATGGTCGCCACCTGCTGTGGCAACATGCCGCCGACCGAATCGAGCAGGTGGCAGCGGTACTCGAGCCTGATCAGGCCATACGACAGATAGGCGGCGACCGGGAAGGCGCGGCGCTGGCCGATGACGTAGATCGACTTCGCCTCGTCCATCATGCGAACCGCTTGCCTCAGCGCGTCGCTGTCGATGTCCGCCTTGAGGTGCTGAAGGGCCAGAACGGACGCGTCGGCGAACCCGTTCAGGATGGCGGACGGATCGTCTGCGGCAGCCTCCTCCAGCTTGCCGCGATGCTCGTGAATCCGATCCCGGAATGACGATGCGCCCTCGATGAGACGCAGCCGGAAGACGCGCTGCATCTCGGAGAAGCCCGAGAAGCCGAACTCCTTCGCGAAACGGATGACGGTGGATGGCTGAACGTCGGTCTCCCGCGCCGTCTCCGCCACTGTCTGCAACGCGAAGCGGTTGGGGTCTCCCAGGGCGAAATGGGCGATGCGCTGCAGGTGCGGGCTCAACCCCTCGTAGCGGTGCTGGAACTCCTCGCGAAGCCGGTCGAAGTCCTGAGGCGGTTCGGCGCTCGCCATGGCTTGCTCCGGCGCGTGATCTACGGGGTGGTCATGCATGAGGCGACGTTCCCATAGATTGAACAGGAATTCAATAATTTGCCCGCTGCGTAAATTGAACGAATATTCGCTCTTGACATCGACAGCGAACCACCGTTGGAATTGAACGTACGTTCGCGCACAACGGATTTCTCGAACGATCATGCAGATCGCGAGGAAGGTCATCATGGCGGAGCGCGTGGGGCTCGCCGGTACCGGGCTGATGGGGCGCGGCATGGCGAAGAACATCCTCGCTGCCGGATACCCCCTCGCCCTCGTGGCCCACCGCAACCGGGCCTCGGTCGATGAGCTGGTCAAGACGGGTGCCACGGAACTCCCGAGCTATCGCCAGCTCGCCGCCGACTCCGACCTGGTGCTGATTTGCGTGACCGGGACACCCGAGGTCGAGAGTATCGTCCTTGGAGCGGACGGGCTCCTGGAAGGCGCGCACGCCGGCCTGATCGTGGTCGACTGTTCGACGAGCGAGCCCGCCTCGAGCGCACGGATTGCGGCCGCGCTTGCCGAGCGGGGCGCCGCCTTCGTCGATGCGCCGCTCGCCCGCACGCCGGTGGAAGCCGAGGCGGGCCGCCTCAACGCCATGGTGGGCGCGGCGGATGCCGACTTCGCGCGGGTCCAGCCGGTGCTGGCCGAGTGCTGCGAGAACATTTTCCACATGGGACCCGTCGGGTCCGGCCACAAGACCAAGCTCATCTACAACCTCATCACCATGGGCTACGCCGCGCTCATTTCCGAAGCGCTGTGTGCCTGCGCGGCCACGGGGGTCGATCTGAGGCGCTTCGCCGACCTCGTGTCGGCGGGCGGGGCCAACAGCGGGATCTTCCAACTGATCGTGCCGAAGGCGATCGAGCACGGCGACTGCTCGGGCCTCAACTTCAGCCTTGCGAACGCCGAGAAGGACCTCCGCTACTACAACCGCCTGGTGGACGCTGTCCCGCTGTCCGGGCTTCTCGGACGGGCGGTCCAGCACGCGCTCATTCAGGGGCTCAACCTCGGCTACGCCGACGGTCTCGTCGGCGACCTGCTGCGCGTCCAGGAGAAGCTGAATGGTGTCGAGATCCTGAACCAGGAACCGTCGACACCTCTGCCCGCCGCCGGCGAGCCGGAAGCGGCATGAGCGGCGGGTGATCGCATTTTGGAGAGTGATGTCACGAGAGGGAGAACGACGATGCCACGGATGAAGCTCACACGACGCTCATTGCTCAAGGGGGCAGGCCTGCTCTCGGCAGGTACCGCGATTACCTTCATGGGGCCCTGGCGCCACAACCGCGTCTATGCCGCAGCTTCGGACAAGCCGATCCTGCTTGGCTTCACCTCGGACGCCTCGGGGCAGTACGCCAACTCCGGCGCGTCCGACCGGCGGGGCATGCTGATGGCGGTCGCCGAGTTCAACGAGCGGGGCGGTGTGCTCGGCCGCAAGATCGAGACCATCCACCTCGACACCGAGACGACGCCGGCAACCGGCAGCCGGGTGGCGGAGCGGATGATCACGCGCCACGAATGCGCCTTCCTCATCGGCGCGGTCAGCTCCGGCGTTGCCAACGCCATCTCCCAGGTCGCCCAGAAGTACGGCACCGTGTACCTGAACACGAATTCGAGCTCGCCCACCGAGTCCGGCAAGAACTGCCACCGGGTCAAGTTCGTGTGGGACGGCAACGGCACCAACTTCGCCCAGGCCGCAGTCAAGAACGCCATCAGCGCCTACGGCACCAAGTGGATGCTGATGACCAACGACTATGTCTGGGGCCACAACACCTCAGCCGCCACCCGCTCGTTGGCGGAGCAGTATGGCGGAGAGATCATCGACGAGATCCTGGTGCCGCAGGGCACGCGCGACTTCAGCGCCATGCTGCTCAAGGTGCAGCAGGCGTCTCCGCAGGTGGTCGCGGCAGCGGTGGGCGGCGACGACCAGAAGGCGATGCGCCAGCAGGTCGCCGAGCTCGGGCTCGGCGAGAGCATGGCCTGGATCAACAACCAGCAGGATTGGCCGGACGTCTACGGCCTGCCTCTGGAGAACCTCTTCGGCGTGTTCGGCACCACCTGGTACTGGAAGCTCGATCTGCCGGGCGTGGCCGAGTTCGTGCAGCGCTATCAGGCGGCCTACCCGGATACCCGCATGCGCGTGCCGGGGAACGTCTTCTACAACGGCTACATGGCGACCCGTGAGCTGCTGAGCGCGGTCGAGCGGGCCGGCTCCACCAGCAACCGCAAGGTCATCCAGGAGCTGGAGGGCCTCAAGGTCTCGGCCGAGGACCGGATGCAGCACCATGATGCGTACATGAATCCCGCGACGCATCAGATGCAGCAGACGATCTATCTCGCGACCGCCAACCAGGGCACCGAGGACGCGGACGACATGTTCAGGATGCTGAGCCAGTCCAGCCCCGAGGAGATCCGGGACGCAGGGGCGGACGCGGCCTGTATGATGGAGTCGCTTGACGAAACCCCGGCTTACGAGATGTAGGACCTCCCTGCACTGCCGCCGGCCGCCTTGCGGCAGGAGGTCGGCGGCGCCTTCCTCCGGTAGGCTGGGGTCGGGACCCGACAGCGTGTCACATGCGATGGCATAGTGCCGACATGCCCCGGATGGTTGCGCCATGTCGCACATTCTTCCCCACCTTCTGAACGGGCTGAGCCTCGGGCTTCTGTTTGCGCTCATCGCGTTGGGCTTCATGCTCATCGTGAGCGTGATGGAGGTGATCAACCTCGCGCACGGGTCGCTCTTCGCTCTCGGTGCCTACTTCGCGCTGGTGGTCATCGACCCGGGATTCGCCTGGCTCGGCTCTTTCGGGGAGGCATACCGGGCGCTACCCCTGCCGCTTCGCTACGGGCTGGCCTTCCTCGTGGCGCCGGCGCTCGTCGCCGTCGTCGGCATGGGGCTCGAAGTCTGCATGCGCCGAACCTACGGCAAGAAGGCGGAATACGGCCTGCTGCTCACCTTCGGCGCGGCTCTCGTCATCGAGGAGACCATCCGGGTCCTCTGGGGCCCCTCCGAGCAATACCTGCAGGTGCCGCGCGATATCTCCGGCGCCGTTCTCTTCGGCGGGCTGATCTACTCGAAATACAAGCTCTACGCGGCACTTTTCGCGGCCATCGCCATCGGCTGCGTCTGGCTCTTCCTGGAGCGCACGCCCTACGGCGCCATCATCAAGGCCGGCGCCCACGACAGCGAGATGGTGCGCGCGTTGGGCATCAATCTCACCCGGCTGCGACTGCTGGTCTTCGGCCTCGGCGCGGGTCTCGCCGGCTTCGCAGGAATCGTGCTGACGCCGATCTGGGGCTTGAGGCCGCACGTCGGCATCGACGCCGTGATCCCGGCCTTCCTGATCATCGTGCTCGGCGGCATCGGCAGCTTCTGGGGCGCCGTCATGGGCGGGATCCTGGTGGGCCTCGCGGTCGGGCTCACCGGCGCCTATGCCTCGGACTGGTCGCTGCTCTCGATGTACATCCTTCTCATCGCGGTGGTGACGATCCGCGCGCGCGGCCTCCTCGGCAAGAAGAGCGTGCTGGAGGCCTGAGCGATGGCCGCGTGGCACGCCGTCTCAGGCCAATGGGTCTCCCGCGAAACGGCCCTCCTGCTCGTCCTCATGGCGACGCTTCCGCTCTGGATCGGGCCGGTCGGCCTCTACCAGTATCTCGGTATCGAGATCGCCATCTGGATGATCTACGGCCTCGGCTACAACCTGCTGCTCGGCTATTCGGGCCTACCGAGCTTCGGCCACGGCGCCTTCTTCGGGATCGGCGCCTACGCATTCGGGCTCTTCCAGCTCAGGGCCTTCGAGAGCCTCTGGCTCGGCCTGCTCTGCGCCATCCTCGCGGCGGCGGTCGCGGGCGCGTTCGTCGCGTGCTTCCTGTCGCACCGGCGTGGCATCTACTTCGCGCTGCTGACCATCGCCTTCGGCCAGGTGTTCTGGTTCGTCGCCATCAAGTGGCACGGCGTCACCGGCGGCGAGGACGGGCTCCTGAACATTCCCCGCCCTGCGCTGGAGCTCGGGGTCGTATCGCCAGCGCTGAGCACGAACGCCGATTTCTTCTACTTCGTCCTGGCCGTGCTTGCCGTGGTGGCCGTGCTACTGTGGCGGCTGGTCCACTCGCCCTTCGGCAAGGTGCTGCAGGCGATCCGGCAGAACGAGGAGCGGGCGCGCTTCGTCGGCTACAACGTCTGGCTCTTCAAGTGGGCGGCCTTCACGCTGTCGGCCGGGATCGCAGGGCTCGCCGGCTCGCTCTTCTCCATGGCGCAGCAGAGCGCCTACCCGGACGTGATGAGCCTGCACGCGTCTGGCATCATCGTCATGATGACACTGATCGGCGGCGGCTTCGTGAGCTTCTGGGGGCCGGTGATCGGGGTCGCGGTCTATTTCGTGGCGCGCGACGTGCTCGGCACGCTGACCGAGACCTGGCTGCTCTGGTTCGGGCTGGTGTTCGTGCTGGCCGTGATCTTCAAGCCCGAGGGCATTGCCGGCGCCTGGCAGGAATTCACTGGCGCGAAGGGTCGACACGCGCTCGCGCGCCGCGCGGTGGCGGGCCTCATATCCATGGGGCGGAAGTGACCATGGCGCTCTTCGAGGCACACGGCATCCACAAGCGCTTCGGCCGGCAAGTGGTGCTGGAGCATATCGATCTCAGCTTCGAGGCCGGCCTTCTCAGCGGGATCATGGGACCCAACGGCGCCGGCAAGACCACCTGCTTCAACGTGCTGACCGGGCGCTTCAGGCCCGACCGCGGCCGAGTCGTGTTCGATGGCGAGGACATCACCGGGCTCTCGCCCAACGCCATCGCCCGCAAAGGGATCGCGCGCTCGTTCCAGATCATGAGCCTCTTCGACGAGTTTTCGGCGCTGGAGAATATCGTGATCGCGCTGCCTGACGTGCGCGAGCGCGGCTTCAACATGATCGAGAACCTGTCCACTGACAGCGAGGCGGCCGACCGCGCCGCTGCCGTGCTGGCGCGGGTCGGTCTTGACGGGCGGGAGCAGCGCCGCGCCGGCGACCTCGCCTACGGCGAGCGCCGCGCGCTGGAAATCGGCGTCGCTCTCGCGGCCAAGCCGCGTCTGCTCTTCCTGGACGAGCCCACCTCGGGCCTCGGCATCGAGGCGACCGCGCGCCTCGCCGATCTCGTGCAGGACCTGAAGCGCGATCACTCGATCGTGGTGATCGAGCACGACATGCAGTTCCTGTTCGGGCTGGCCGACACGATCTCGGTCATTCACTGGGGTCAGGTCGTGGCCGGCGGGACGCCCGATGCGTTGCGAGAGAACAAGTGGGTGCAGCGGTCTGCGCTGGGGGCGGCGTCATGATCCTGGATGTCGCCGGCATCGAGACCTTCTACGGCGAGACGCAGGCGCTCTTCGGCGTGTCGCTCGCGGTGGGAGAGGGCGAAGTGGTCGCGCTGCTGGGTCCGAGCGGGGCCGGCAAGACGACAACGCTGCGCTCGATCCTCGGCCTCACGCCGGCACGGCAGGGCGCCATCACGTTCGACGGACGCGACATTACACGTGCACCCACCCACGAGATCGCCCGCTTGGGCGTAGGCTGGGTGCCGGATGACCGCCGCATCTTTCCCACCCTCACCGTGGCTCGGAACCTCTCCATTGCCCGAAAGCGCACCCGCTTCCGCGCCTGGTCCCTCGGCGAAATGTTCGACATCTTCTCCGCACTCGAGCACCTGATGGCGCGCGAATGCGAGAACCTCTCCGGCGGCGAGATGCAGATGGTCGCGATCAGCCGGGCTCTGCTCGGCGCCCCCGGCCTGGTGCTGTTCGACGAGCCCTCCCAGGGGCTTGCACCCAAGGTGGTGCAGGACGTGATGGCGACCGTCTCCCGCCTGAAGGACGCCGGCCTCGCCGCTCTGGTAGTCGAGCAGAGCGCCGCCACCGCGCTCCGGGTCAGCGACCGCGCCTATGTCATGGACCGAGGCCGTATCGTGCACGAGGGACCCGCGGCTGACCTGCTGGCTGACGACGAGCTTCGCATGGGCCTGCTGGGAGTCTGACGGTGACGGTTCCGATCCTCGAAGTCCGCGGCCTGGTGAAGCGCTATGCGCGCGGCTTGATCCGGCGACGCGAGACCTTCCGCCTGGAGGCGGACCTGATCATGGAGGAGTCGACGATCGTCGGCGTCATGGGCCCGAACGGGTCGGGAAAGACCACGCTCTTCGAGCTGATTACCGGCTCGAACATGCCGAGCGCCGGCTCTGTCCGCGTCCTCGGCCGCAACATCCACGACGTGAGGTACGGCGAGCGCGACCGCCTCGCGATCCACTACCACCAGTCGTACCAGGTGCGCCACTTCCGCCGCACCAGACCATCGTTCCTGATGCAGCCCGCCGGCCACGACTATCCCATGGTGCATCTGTTCGATGAGCCGCAGTTCAACACCCAGGACGGCTACATCGGCTTCATGCTGGATTTCTTCCGCAAGCTCAGGCGGGAGGGGCGGCTGGTCTTCGTCTGCCTGCACCCGAACGAGCCCTACCACCTGGAGTTGATGGAGGAGGTCTGCGAGCGCTTCGTCTTCGTGCTCGGCGGACGTGTGCGCGAGTACCCGGATTTCGCCTCCTTGCTCCAGGTGCCCGATGTCCGCTCCTATATGAGCCGGCTGGTGCAGCCGGATGCTGCATGAGCGCCATGCAACGGCAACGAGCGCACCAAGACTCAAAGTCCAATAACAACAGGAGGACCGTCGGCCGATGAGGAAGCGCTCAGGCGCAGAAGTTCTGGCGGAGATGCTGCAGGGCTACGGCGTCACGCACGTGTTCATGGTGCCGTCCATCCTGCGGCGGGCCCTGGTCGAGATGGAGCGGCGCACGTCGATCCGGCGCATTCAGGTGCATGCCGAGAAGTCTGCCGCCTACATGGCCGATGGCTACGCGCGGGCCTCGGGCCGCCCCGGCATCTGCATGGCCCAGGTAGTCGGCGCGCTGAACCTCGCAGCTGGTTTGCGTGACGCTTGGCTCGCCCACGCCCCGGTGATCGCGATGACCGGCGGCCGCGACCCGCACACCAAATTCCGCAAGGCGTACCAGGATCTGGACGACGTGCCGGCCTTCGAGCCGGTGACGAAGTTCAACGCGACCGTGGACGAAGTGACGCGCATTCCCGACATGGTGCGCCAGGCTTTCCGGGTTGCCGTCTCGGGCTGTCCCGGGCCGGTTCACCTGCAGATGCGGGGCAACGAGGGGCAGATCGACTACGAAGAAGCGGAGATGGAGCCTCTCGCGGAAGACCTGTTCGCGCGCGTGCCACCCTTCAGGCCGGCGCCTGCGCCGGAGCATGCCCGGGCCGCGCTCGAGGCCCTGGAGGGTGCCGAGAGACCGGTGATCGTCGCCGGCGGCGGCGTTCGCACATCGGGCGCGGCGACGGAGCTGGTGGCCCTCGCTGAGCGCCTCGCCGTCCCCATCGCGACTTCGCTTAACGGCAAGGACTCGATCCCGGGTGACCACCCGCTTTCGGTCGGCGTGGTCGGCACCTATTCGCGCGAGAGCGCCAACCGGGTCGTGGGCGAGGCCGATCTCGTGTGCTTCATCGGCAGCGAGACCGGCGGCATGACCACGCACTTCTGGCAGGTGCCGCCCATCGGCACACCGGCGGTGCAGATCGACATCGAGCCTCAGTCCCTCGGTCGCAACTACCCGCTGAAGGCAGCGGTCAACGCCGATGCGAAGCTGGCCCTCGCTTGGATGCTCGACCATGCCGATCCCCGGTCGGGCGCGCGCCGCGTCGGGTGGGTCGCCCGCGTGCAGGAGATCGTCGGCGAATGGCGTGCGCGCTATCGGCCGCTCCTGGAATCCGATGCCGTGCCAATCCGGCCGGAACGAATCTGCCACGAGCTCAGCCGCCACCTGCCGGAAGACGCGATCGTGATGGCCGACACCGGGCACTCGGGCATGTGGATGGGCGGCATGTACGACCTGCGCTCGCCCCGGCAGAGCTACATAAGGAGCGCCGGCCATCTTGGCTGGGCGTTTCCCGCCGGCCTCGGCGTGAAGTGTGCCGCGCCAGACCGCCCGGTCTTCGTCTTCACCGGCGACGCCGGCTTCTGGTACCACCTCAGCGAGATCGAGACCGCCGTTCGCTGCGGCATCAACACGGTCACGCTGGTGAACAACAACAGCTCGGGCAATCAGGGAGCGCCGGGTTTCGACCGGGCCTATGGCGGACGCCAGTCCGAGAAGGGGCGCGAGCTTTGGGCCTACAGCGACGTGAGCTTCGCCGCGATCGCCGAGACCATGGGGGCGCTGGGCCTGCGCGTCGAGAACCCCGCCGACCTCTCCGGCGCGCTCGAAACTGCCTTCGCCGCCGACTGTCCGACAGTGATCGACGTGGTGAGCGATATCGAGGCCTTCGCACCTCTCGCGGTGACGGCGGGGTCGCATGACGCATGAGCTGTTGTTCGGCGCCCAATTTTGACCCCTCAGGTCACGCTAAATCAACAAATTAGCACGCCGATCGGCGTCCAATGTACGCGCCGATCAACACCTCAGCGATCCGGCGTAGAACGCCGAGCAGAAATGTGCCCGTCCCGGTTGCCGGGTCGGCGACAGTCACGTCCGCGGAAGCAAGCCCCTCCGACAAACCGAACCTCTCGTCGGATCGCAGCGCCTCGTCGACCAGCCGGACCATGGCGCGGACCAGCTCCGGCGGGGTGTAGTAGGAGCCGGTCTTCTTTCGCAGTTCGTTGTCGTAGACGCTCAGGAAGTCCTCGTAGAAGTAGAGCCAGGCTTCCGGGTTTCCCTTGCTGATGGCGGGCCAGTGAACCGCGTCGAGCACGCGCGAGAGCGTGGCCAGCGACGTCTTCAGCGTTGCCTGGCTGTCGGCATCGTCGGTGAGGAGGCGAAGCGCGGTGCCAATCAGCGTGTTTGTCTGGCGGAGCTCGTAAGCGACCCGGTCGAGACCGTCGGCGAGGGTGATGTCACGCGCCCGCGCCATCAGGAGACCGAACGTGACCGCCTGCGCGTAGCCATCCGCAAACGCTTCATCGGTTGCGCTCGGGAACAGGAGCTTTCGCCAGCCGGTCGCTAGGTTCGTGAGCGGGGCCGAGCCTTGGTCCAATTGCTCTGCAACCTCTTCGCGAAGCAGCCGGCAGAGGCGGGCCGTGACAACAGCGAGTTGGGCCGCCGAGCGGGGCGGCTGCGGTTCCCATTGGAAGAAGTCGGCGAACAGCGATACGAGGCCGTCCGGCGCCGCCAGCTTCTTGCCGGCTGTCGCGACATCGCCCTCCAATTGAACGACCCGCCCCTCAAGCTCGCCGTTCCGCCATAGGCTGAACGCGTTGCCATCGGTGTAGATCAGGTTTGGAAGGGTCTGGAGCTTCGCCCACTGCTCCTTATCGTGCTTTTCCTGGAAGCGGCGGGGATCGGCCCCCTTGCCCGGCGCCTTGACCTCGATAAAGCCGATCAGGGCGTTTTGGCGTGTGACGGCATAGTCAGGCCGCGTCTTGAGGTCGGCGAGCGAAGTCTCACCAACCGCCACGACGGTGTCGGAAGGCAGCCCCGTGAGTTCGGCGAGTCTCCCAATAAGCCCTTCCAGCGGCGTGCGCAGCTGATCCTCCGGCGCACCGCTCGCACTGGGGTTCGCGAGCTTCGATTTCGCTTCAGCGCCGAACCTGGAAATGGCTTGTTGAAGTGTCATGGGCGGTCACTGGCGTCGAGTCGTCCAACCAACCCCTCAGATACCCGACGATAGGAGGCGAAACGAGACCTTATCCCTGCACAGTGACTCGCCCCAGCCGGCGCCGCACCAGTTCATCCGGTTTCAACGTCAATCATCAGCCGGCAATGATCGCTCGATCCCCACTCATCGACCTCGTTGAGGGCGCGCACCTTCACCCCTTCATGGAATCCGCGCGACGCGAAGGCGTAGTCGAGCTGGACCGTGGCGTCGGCTGCGGACTTGCCGACAGGGTAGAAGGTCGGAACGTTCCTCGTATCCGCCGGCACATCGGGCGGTGCCCCCAAGGCCTGGCGGCCATTCGGCGCTTGCGGTCCGAGAAACTCCAGGCCGAGTGCTTCGAAGCGGTCCCACACTGTGAGCTGGCGCTCGGGCAGCGACAGGCTTCGGCCTGTCGCACCGTAGATCATGTTCAAGTCGCCCGCCGCGAGAATGCGGTGCTTGGATGGATTGTCGTGGCCGACGAAGGCCGAGAGATCCGAGAGAATTCGGTGAGCCGAAACGTCGGAAGCGCCAGCGCTCCAAAAGCTGCGGGTCGACGGGTGAGGTTTCATCCACCGCGCATACATGGACGCGGCCACGAACGCTTCTTCGGGCCGGCCTACAGGCGTCACCTTCGCGACAGCCATGGTCCCGATGCCGCTGACCCCGATATCGCCCTCTCCCAATTCGCTGATGGGCGGAACCTGACGGAAGCCCTCGACTTCGACCCGGTCGGACAGTCGAACGACGAGCGGCCAGCGGTCATAGAGATGCCTGCTCCAGAGTACGTCGTCCTCGTAGTGAACCGCATTCGCCAGGTCGCCGGGCGGGCTTCCGGCTTCCTGCAACAGCGCGACATCGACCTCCCCCCTGCGCGCCATCTCCGCCAGCTCACGCCACGGCTCCCAGCGCTTGGCGATATTCCAGCTCACCACCCTGATCATGCGGCAACCTCTTCCTCTCACCGGTGACGAGCGCGAGTGTGTCAATTCCGACGGACCTCAGTTGCACGTATCCGCATTCGACACCTCTGAACGGACGCTCGAGCTCAGATTCCTGCAAAAGGTCATAGGCCCTCGCCAGCCCGTGCCACACTTCCGATCTCCTCAAGGTAAGAGAATTCCGTCCGTGCCGCGTCCACAATCGACTTTGTGACAGTTGCAACGAGCAGTTCTTGGCCGTCGTTGGTAGCCTCAGCGAGCGCGGCACCTCGAGGATCGTAGATTGCACTTCGTCCGACGTACCGTAGCTCGTGCTCGGCGCCTATCCTGTTGGCGTAGGCGACGTAGAGCTGGTTCTCGATGGCGCGCGCGGGGATTACGTGTCGTGCGATGTGGCCGTATGGTTCCATGAGCGACGTTGGAACTGCGATGAGGTCGGCGCCATTGCGGGCGCACTCCCGGGCGAGCTCCGGGAATTCGATATCGAAACAGATCAGCACCCCTATCGTGATGCCTCTGAGTTCGACCAGGACGGACTCGGTTCCCCGCAGGAACGTGGATTTCTCCCACTCGCCGTAGAGGGCGCGTTTCCGATATTTGCCAAGGATCGCTCCGTCGTCACCGATCAGCAGTGCGACGTTGTAGAGGCCGTCGTCCCGAATCTCGTAGTGCCCGACCAGGATCGCCGTTGCATTCGACTTGGCGACGGCTCGTAGCGCGCAAATCGTGTCCTGATCGATTTGACGGGCGATGCGCTCCGTCTCCTCCCGGTTGAAATATCCGGTGAGGAAGCATTCGGGAAAAACAAGGAGGTCAACACCGCGTCGCGAGGCCTGAGCGGTCGCCCGTGAAATGGTCGCAATATTGGC
>LXNI01002362.1_pt1 | contig 13343 bp, 9 predicted proteins | sample 809091 | NCBI WGS metagenome assembly LXNI01 (sample SAMN04870527, study PRJNA318959) | sponge metagenome | biome: 01000161; feature: marine sponge reef; material: water | host: Sarcotragus foetidus | place: Greece: Milos, Mediterranean Sea | collected 2013-05-29 | depth 5-7 m | reverse complement strand
GCCGCAGCCGAAGCACTTGTAGCTGCCGCGGTCCGGAAAGACGAAGAACGACGGCGTCTTCTCGCTGTGGAAGGGGCACAGGCCCTTCCAGTTGCGGCCGGCGCGCTGCAACCGAACGTCACGGCCGATGTACTCGACCGCGTCCAGCCGGGCCTTGACTTCCTCTACCGGCGTCGCCATCTCGGGCTGAGCTTAAGACACGACCGGGCCAGAAAAGTTGTTCGGGTTTGTGGGCGCGGCGGCCCCTCACGAGGCGCGCGAGAGCGGCAACGACGCGCACCGCAGGATCCGGTATCAATGGCCGAGTTTGCGACGCGTCCCTGCCCGGTGGGTCCTACCGCTCGAAGGTGTATTCGTCGAAGTCACATACCGGTCGATAGCCAATTCGCGCGTAAATCCGGTTGGAAACAGGATTGGCCAGATCCGTGAATAGCCCACAGAAGCGGCGCCCGCGGTCAAGCAACAGCTGGCTCAAGTCCGCGACGCATGCCGAGGCGTACCCGTGGCCTCGGTGTTCCGGTGGCGTGTAGACGAAGTTGATTCTCATTCCGCGAGGCGTGGGCCCGTCGCAGGCGGCCATTGACACTGGACCCTCGTTGTCCCAGACGTACATGCGTCCCTGGCCGATCCGCTCCGTGACACTCTTTTCGCCTGGCGGAGGATCTTCAACCCGTAGCACCACGTGCAGATCGTCAGCCCACGAAGCCAGTGGCTCAACGTCCGATATTTCGGCCCGTCGGAAGACGCCCGACGGCCGCTTTGGCGGGACGACCTCGGTGAGCTCGTGGACGCGCATGTGCATGTGAAGGCGCGTTCTGCGGCCCGTCTGCGCTTGCCAACGGTCCGCAATCCGACCGGCGGCCTCGACTGGACCAGTTACCCCGGGTAGCGAAGCCTCATCAGCGATCAGTCGCTCAACAATCGCTTCGGCGGCGCCTGCAGGCCCGCGGGACAAAATGAGATTCGCGCCGGACACGAGCCCAGCCATCACGCAGTCCGGGCCTCGCGCGACGGTCAGAAGATGTGTCGCCGCGACCGTGCTGGATGCCAGGCCGAGCATCAGTACGTTCTCGGCCTCGCGCTGCACGAGGAATCCCTGCGCTCGGGTCAGAAACGCCTGCACGTCCGGGTGCCGCTGTACGACCACATCTGCCATCTGGCGGCTCGGTTTCGACCTCGGCTGAGCTACCGGTCGCGGAAGCCCTGCTCCAGGCGTGCGTGGGCAGCGGCGATGCGGGCTACCGGCACTCGATAGGGCGAGGCGCTGACGTAATCCAGGCCCAGCGACTCGCAAAAGTCGATGGATGACGGATCGCCGCCGTGCTCGCCGCAGATGCCGACTTCGATGTCGGGGCGGGCGGCGCGACCCTGCTCGGTCGCCGTGCGCATGAGCGCGCCGACGCCGTCCCGATCGAGCACGCCGAAGGGGTTGTCGACGAGGATGCCGTCTTCCACGTACTTGAGCAGGAAGCGGCCCTCGGCATCGTCACGGCTAATGCCGAAAGTGGTCTGGGTGAGGTCGTTGGTGCCAAAACTGAAGAACTCGGCCACACCGGCGATCTCGGTTGCGGTCAGACAGGCGCGCGGTATTTCCAGCATCGTTCCGAACTTGTACTCGATCCGGTCGCCGGAGCGTTGCTGCACGTGCTCGGCCGTGGCCCGCAGTCGGGACTCGATGGTGGTGAGCTCGGATATGTGGCCGATGAGCGGAATCATGATTTCGGGCAAAACGTGCACGGCCTCGGCCTTCAGCTGCAGCGCGGCCTCCACGATGGCCTGCACCTGCATCTCGTAGACCTCGGGATAGACCAACCCGAGACGACAGCCGCGCAACCCGAGCATTGGGTTGAATTCATGCAACTCGGCGGCCCGCGCCACCTTGCGGCGCGCCAGCGCCAGCATCTCCTCCGACGCGCCGCTCTGCTCCAGGCTGGCCAGTTCTTCGTCAACCCCGCTCAGGAATTCGTGCAGCGGCGGGTCTAGTAGACGAATGATGACCGGCAAGCCGTGCATCGCGCGCAGGATGCCGATGAAGTCATTGCGCTGGATGGGCAGCAGCCGGTCGAGCGCGCGCCGCCGCTCCGCCTCGGACTCGGCCAGGATCATGTCCTGCACGATGGGCAAGCGGTCGCCCTCGCGGAACATGTGCTCGGTGCGGCAGAGACCGATGCCCTGGGCGCCGTACGAGCGCGCCAACTCGGCTTCCTCGGGCGTGTCGGCGTTGCCCCAAACCTGGAGCCGGCGAATCTCGTCGGCCCAGTTGAGTAGCTCGTGGAGTTCCTGCGTCATCTCGCCCGGGATGAGCGGCACCTCGCCGCGGATCACATTGCCCAAAGTGCCGTCGATGGTGAGCGTTTCGCCGGTGGACACCACCTCGCTGCCGACCCGAAATTCGCCGGCCTCGATGTCGATGTCGAGCACCTCACAGCCAACAACAGCTGGCAATCCAAGCTGGCGAGCCACGATGGCCGCGTGGCTGGTGGCCCCACCGCGCGACGTGAGGATGGCCTGCGACGCTGCCATGCCGTGAAAGTCGTCGGGTGACGTCTCGGGACGCACCAGGATGACCGGATGGCCCTCTTCGGCTAACGCCGCGGCATCGTCGGCGGTAAATGCAACCTCGCCCGTGGCTGCGCCAGGCGAGGCATTCAGCCCACGCGCGATCGGGTCGACAGGTACCGAGGCGTCGATACGTGGATGCAGCAGGGCACTGACTTGCTCGGCCTCGACGCGTCGAACTGCTGTCTCTCGGTCAATTTTGCCCTCATGCACCATGTCGACGGCGATGCGTACGGCCGCAGCCGGACTGCGCTTGCCGGCGCGTGTCTGCAGCATGTACAGACGACCGTCCTCGATGGTGAACTCGAGGTCCTGCATTTCGGCGTAGTGGGCCTCGAGCGCGTGGGCGTAGGCCTGGAATTCGCCGTAGACCTCCGGCAGCGTGTCTCGCAGTGTGCTGATCTGTTCCGGCGTGCGAATCCCGGCCACCACGTCTTCGCCCTGCGCATTGAGCAGGTATTCGCCGAAAAGCTCTGGTGCGCCGTCGTTGGGGTCGCGAGTGAAGGCCACACCGGTTCCCGAGCGCTCGCCCATGTTTCCGAAGACCATCGTCTGCACGTTGCAAGCCGTGCCCCAGTCGTGGGGCAGGCGATGGAAGTTGCGATAGTCGACGGCGCGGCGGCCGTGCCAGGAGTCGAAGACGGCCCGGATCGCGCGTTCGAGTTGCTCGTGCGGGTCTTCCGGGAAGCGCTGGCCGGTTTCCTCGAAGATGAAGTTCTTGAAGTCGGCAGTCACTGCCTCCCACTCGGCCGAGGTCAGTTCGGGGTCTTCGGACTTCCCGAGGCGCTCCTTGTGTTCGTGAATGATGTCTTCGAACGCACGGCTGTCGAGGTTCAGCACGATCGAGCCAAAACCCTGGACGAAGCGGCGGTAGGAGTCGCGGCTGAATCTCGCGTCACCTGTGAGTTCGGTCAGGCCCTCGAGGGTCTGGGCGTTGAGTCCCAGGTTCAGCACGGTGTCCATCATTCCCGGCATGGACACGCGGGCGCCTGAGCGCACGGAAACCAAAAGTGGGTTCGTGGGGTCGCCGAAGCGCTTGCCGGTCTGAACCTCAACCTCGGCAAGCGCGAGGTCGATCTGCTGCTGCATGCCGGCCGGAAACTTTCGGCCGGTTTCGAAGTAGGCGAGACAAGCCTCGGTCGTGATCGTGAAACCCGGCGGGACCGGGATGCCGGCGCGAGTCATCTCGGCGGAGCCGGCGCCTTTGCCGCCGAGCAGGTTGCGCATCGACTCGGCGCCCTCGCGGAACAGGTAGACCCACTTGTGGTCGGTGGCTGACATGCGAAAGCGGCTCCGGCTCTAGGGTAAGTGCGCCGCGGGGGTACGGCGCGCACGGCTCTCGAATGTACCATCGCGCCCGGACGCGCCCGCGGTCGCGTACTTCCGGGAAGGTCGGCAGATTTCCGTTTTCAGCGCGGCCCGGCGCTGGGTGGCCACGGTCGCCCTGGGGCACTTTGCCGTGGACTTCACGGCCATGCTGCCCAACATGATGTACCCGTTTCTGGCACAGCGCCTTGATCTGTCACTCGGGATCGTGGGCGTGGCGTCGGCCGTCTGGGCCATCACTTCCTCCACGTCGCAACCGATCTTTGGATACCTGGGCGACCGCTACGGGCGGCGCTGGCTGGCCGCCGGAACAATCGGGACGATGGCCATTCTGGTGGCGTTTGTGCCGATGGCGCCGTCGTACGGCGTGCTGCTGCTGCTGCTGGGCGCCGCCGGCATCGTGGTCGGCGGGTACCACCCGCAGGGCGGGGCCATTGCCAACGAGGCGTCGCGCCGAAATAAGGGCGCCGGTGTGTCCACGTTCTTCCTGGGCGGACACCTGGGATTCACGGTAGCGCCGCTGGCGGCTGGAGCGGTTCTGGCGGCCAGCGGGCTGGACTGGATGCCGCTGCTGGCGTTGCCGGCGCTGGTCGTGGCCGCACTGATTCCGCTTGGGCTGCGTGGGTTTTCCAGCGTCCGGTCCACGGCCAGGTTCGGCGGATTCGGCTCCCTGGGCGGCATTGGCGCCGCGCTGGCGGCGGTCCTGGTCGTGGCTCTGGTTCGCGGGTGGGCGTACGCCAGCCTCAACACCTACATCCCGTTTTTTGTGTCTCCCGACAAACCAAACCCGGGCTTCGCGGGATCGATGCTGGCGGTGTACCTGGGGTCCCACGCGGCCGGCGCGTTCAGCGGCGGCGTGTTGGCCGACCGGCTGGGCGTCCGGCGCATGATCGGATACTCGTCGCTGTTGTTGATCCCTGCCGTGTCCGCCTTCGCCCTGCTGCCGGTCGGCGCTTCGTCCTATGTGACGGTTGCCGCGGTTGGCGCGCTGATTGGGGCTGGGTTTACGCCGACCGTGCTGCTGATGCAGCGGCTGGTTCCGGCACATATGGGTGTTGGGACAGGCGTCATCCTGGGCGTTTCGTTCGGCGCGGCGGCGATCGGAAACCCGGTGACAGGGTTCGTCGGCGATGCCGCCGGACTCAATGTGGCCTTCATGCTGATGGCCGTGGCCCAGGTCGCCGTGCTGGCAGCGCTACGCTGGATTCCCGGCCGGACGGACAGCGGCCAAGTGGCAGCAAGTCCGGCTGAGAGCGCGGCAGGAGGAGCAGGTTGATGGGAATCCTGGAGCTTCGTGAACGAGTGGACCGGCAGTTGCAGGAGCAGTACAGGCGCCGGCGTCCGGATGATCCTGTCGTCAATCTGCGCAAGACGCTGGTGGACGAGCTGGTTCAGCTCGACGAAGAAGGCCGCGACGTCGAGTCCGTAACCGCCGAGGTGGTAGCGGCGGACGTGCTGTCGATGGATGCCGCCACCGTTGAGGCCTTCCTTGGGCGGCTGGACAACCTGCCCATGCGGGCGGACTTCCCGTACGAGGAACCGAGCGACTTGGCCGAGATTCAGGCCGGCCGGCCTGCTGGTCGTCCCGTACCTGCAGCGGAGGACGGAGATTACGATCGGCGCTTAAGCGGCGCCTGGATCGGGCGGTGTGCCGGCTGCACTTTGGGCAAACCGGTGGAGGGCTGGTCGCGGGCCGAGATTCGCGAACTGTTGGACGCGGCCGATATTGGCGACCTTCGCTTCTATGTGCCGTACCTGGATCCCAACCCGACCGGTCGGGCGTGGCATCCGTCGGCGGTGTATTCGGCGCAGGGGCGGATCGATGGGGTGCCGCGCGATGATGACATCGACTACTGCATCCTGGCGCTGGAGATCCTGGAGACCTATGGCCCCGGAGTGACGACGGCCGACTTCGGGCAGGCCTGGCTGGAGATGCTGCCGTATTGGCGCGTGTATACGGCGGAGCGCGCCGCCTACCGAAACCTGGTGCTGGGCCTGCCGACCAGCCAGGCGGCGACGACTCGGAATCCTTACCGCGAGTGGATCGGCGCGCAGATTAGGGCCGACGTGCTGGGCTGGGTGCATCCTGGGCGGCCCGAGGTAGCGGCCGCGCTGGCGTATCGGGATGCCGCGCTTTCGCACGTCAAGAACGGGATTTACGGCGAGATGTGGGCGGCGGCAACCATCGCTGCTGCGTTCAGCCTGGACGATCCGCTGGAGGCGGTGCGGGCCGGGATGGATCAGATTCCGGCCAACAGCCGGCTGCACGCGGCGCTGACGAACACGTTGGCATGGAGCGAGGAGTACGCCGACTGGCAGGACGCCTGGGAGCGGGTGGACGAGGCCTATGGGCACTACAACTTCGTGCACACGATCAATAACGCCTGTTTCGTGGTGCTGGGGTTGGCGTATGGGCGCGGGGATTTCGCGGCGACGGTTGGGATTGCGGTGGAGTGTGGGGAGGACACGGACTGCAATGGGGCGACGGCCGGATCGATCCTTGGGGCGACCAGGGGCGTGGAGGTGGTGCCGGCGGAATGGACCGAGCACTTTCACGACCGGGTTGAGACGATTGTCAGCGGGATCGGAACGCTGCGGCTGAGCGACCTGATCGCGCGGACGGCGGCGCTGGCGCGGGGGCCGTTCGCCGCCTAGCTCGAACCGCCCTGGCGGGCGAAGAGGTCGCGGGCCTCGGCGACGGTGGTGGCGTCGGCGGGGGATTTGTCCTCGCGGATGAACCCGATGACCCGGGGGAAACGGAGGGCCAGTCCGAGTTCGTCGTCGGTGCGGCCGGCGACGTGCATGGGGCTTCGGGTCAACTCGTCGGCCAGGACTTCGACCACGATTTCGGGGTTTGCCCAGACATCGGGCACGACATCGGAGTGGACACTGGCCGGGCGGTCGGCGACGGCGATTTCGTCCAGCTTCTCGCGGATGCGTACCCACTCTTCGTCGGAGTAGCCGGTGCCGATGCGGGCGATGGACTTGAAGACCTGCTCATCGGTGTCCCAGACGGCACTTAGCAGTGCGCCGATGCCCCAGGGCGTGCGTTTGCCCTGGCCGCGCCAGTAGCCGATCAGGACGCAGTCGAGCGTGTCGGTAAGAGCCGAGGAGTAGCTGGCCTTGTACTTGATCCAGTTGAAGTTGCGCTGGCCAGCCTGGTAAACGGAATCGAGGCGCTTGGCCATCACGCCTTCGAATCCAGCGTGGACCTGCTCGTTGAAGAAGACGTCGATGGCTTCAGGGTCGTCGGTGATGATGCACTCCGAGACCTGAAGGTCCTCGCCGTCGTTCTCGACGATCCCTTCGAGACGGCGCCGGCGCTCGGTGAAGGGGAGTTCGATCACGTTTTCGCCGTCGTAGAGCAGGTCGAAGGCGTGGACGTGGAGAGGAATCTCTTTGGCTGCCGCCTCGATGCCGTGGCGGCGGCGGCGCGAAGTGGTGACCTGGAAGGGCAGGAACTCGCCGGTTTCCGGATTCACGCCCATAGCCTCGCCCTCGATGATGACCTGGGGCTTCTTCAGGCGGGCGCGAGCGGCCTGCGATACGTCAGGAAACATCCGGGACATGTCCTCGAGATTGCGGCTGTAGATGCGGACTTCATCGCCGTCGCGATGAATCTGGACGCGGAATCCGTCCAGTTTCGGTTCGACCGCAGCCGAGCCGATCTTGTCGACGATCTCCTGCCCGCTGGACATGCGGGCGGCCTGGGCCATGCGGACGGGATTGCCTACGCGCACCTGGGCGCGGGCCATGGCGTCGGCACCGCCTCGCAGGTAATCGCGGGCAGTTTGACCCAGGTCGCAGGTCAGGTTGTAGGCGCGTTCGATGGCCTTGCGATCAGACTTGTCACCGACGCGTGCGAACGACAGCGCGTCCATGAAGGTGGGGTCGCCGATGCCCAGGCGCAGGCGGCCGACGGGAATGCGCGGGAGATAGCGGTTGGAACGCGGATCCAGGTCGCGAAGCAGGCTGGCGACTCCGGCGACCTTGCGTTCCTGGGACTCGGCGCCCTCCGCCTCCGCGACCACGCGCAGGCGCGCGAAGACTCCGCCGACCGAGACGTTTCGGGCCCAGTCCTGGGCAAGCTCGCGTTGGCGGCGCGCCCGCCAGGACGGATTGCCGACCGCGGTGTGCCACCAGGTCTGGCCCTGGCCGAAGCTGCGCGGTCGAGTCGGCCGACGAGGCTTTCCGCCTGTCGCCAGGCCCCAAGCGCGTGGCGGCGGCGGTGCGGCGGAAACCGACTCGTTACGAGTGAGGGCTTCGGCCGCAAGTCCCAGGTCGCCGGCCTCGCGGAAGACGGCTTGTACTTCGTCCGGCTCGACTTCGAAGGCCTGGGCGATAGAGCGAAGTAGTAGGCGGCTGGCCATGCCGAACTCGAGGTCGACGAATTTGGGGACCAGGCGGCCCTGCATGAGGTAGGTGACCTGGGCGGCTTCCTCCGGCGTGACGCGTTGGTACAGCTCGGCCAGGATTTCGATCATGGCGTTGCGGCCGGAGACCGCGTCGATGCGTTCGAGGACTTCGGCCAGTTCGCGAAACGTCATGCGGACCTACCCACGGGCAACAGGTTGGCGCGCACCCAGTGGTGCACGTCGCGCATGCCCTCGAACGCCTGGTAGGGAATGCCGTCTTGCTGGCACCGGTCCGCCAGTTGCGAGCGCGCGAACAGGAGGTCCGCGGCCTGTGCGGCGGCCCAGTCGCTCATGCCGTCGCCGGCGTAGGCCACGCGCCAGCCCTCGGCCTGCAGCGCTCGCACCGGCCCAGCCTTCCAGCCGCCGCGGGGGTCGTGGCCGGGTCGTTCGTGGGGGAACTCGAGTTCAATCGAGCCGTTCCGGAAATACAGGCGATTGGACCGGAACGGAAGGTCGGACAGACCCGCCCGGGTGAGCATTGACTTTACGTAGGCGTCGAAGCCGTCGCTGACGACCTGGACCGGAATGTCGTGGTCCGCAAGGTCGGCGACCAGCGCCGGGAAGGCTGGATCGACCGCGTGCTCTTTGATGAGCTTGAGGAACTCGGGTTCGCGGGCATTGACCAGCGCGAACTGGCGGCGGGCGCGTTCGCTGGTGGGGATTTCGCCGCGGATCCACTCGTCGTCGATTTCGCGCCAGGTGGGGTCGGCGAAGGCGTCGAAGATGACGTGGCCCATGTCGTTGGGCGAGATGGTGCCGTCGAAGTCGAAGACGAAGGCCCAGCGGGCGTTTGGGCCGGTCACGTCACGACCTCGAGCTTGGCGTAGCTGACGGCGAGCTTCTTCAGGCCCACGTCACCCTCGAACATCACGGTGACTTCCTCGTCGAAGTTGGTGATTTGCCCGGCGACGATCAGGCCCTCGCCGAAGACGGGATGTCGGACGCGCTGGCCGTCGTGATAGGCGCGCTCGGTGGGCGGCTGCGGCTGATCGTCGTCATCTTCGACGCCGAAGCCGGAAGCCAGGACGGTCGGCCGAGCGTCGAGACGTCGGCGATACGTGAGCCGCTCGGGCGGGATGTCCTGTAGGAAGCGAGAGGGAAACCGCACGGGCGCGCCCCAGCCGGAGCGGTGGCGGGTGTAGGTGAGGAACAGGCGGTCCTTGGCCCTTGTGAGCGCCACGTAGGCCAGGCGGCGCTCTTCGTCCATCTGGGCGGGTTCGTCGTAGCTGCGCGCGTGGGGGAAGAGTTCTTCCTCAAGGCCGACCAGGATGACGACGCCGAATTCGAGGCCCTTGGCCGAGTGAGCGGTCAGCAGCGTGACCGCGTCACCACCGGTTGCCAGGTTGTCCACGTCGGCAACCAGGGCGGCTTCGCTGAGGTAGCGGGACAGGCTTTCGCGGGGACCGAGGCCGTCGTACTTGGAGGCGGCGGTCTGGAGTTCGACGACGTTCTCCCAGCGTTCCTCGGGACTGTCGGGGTCGTTGTCGAGGACCTCGTCGTAGCCGGATTCGCGCACGACGGCGTTGACGAGACCGCCGACGGGCACTTCGTCGGCCAGGGTGTCCAGGCGGCGCAAGAGCCGGCCGAGTTCAATCAGGGCGCGAGTGGCACGGGTGGGCAGCGGGTTGTCGAGCGTGGAATGGACCGGCTGATCCGAGTCGGCGTCGGCGGCGAGCAGTCGCGTCAGTTCGCCGGAGGAGCGGCTGGTGTGCTCGGCCCACTCGCGCAGGACCTGGAGCGTCTTGGCCCCGATGCCGCGGCGCGGGGTGTTGGCGATGCGTTCGAAGCTGACCAGGTCGCGCGGGTTGGAGATTGCCCGCAGGTAGGCCAGCACGTCGCGCACTTCGCGGCGTCCGTAGAACTCGGTGGCGCCGACCAACTGGTAGGGCAGACCCTGGCGGACGAACCACTCCTCCAGGGGCCGCGACTGGGCGTTGGTGCGATAGATGATGGCGATGTCGTGGCTCGGGACGTTCTCGCCGCGCAATTCGCGGATGAGGTTGCCGACCTGGCGGGCTTCGTCGTCTTCGTCGAAGGCCTCGATGATTTCGGGCTGTTGGCCGTCGTCGCGCTCGGTCCAGAGGGTCTTCTCAGCGCGGTTGGCGACCTTGGAGATGACGGCGTTGGCGGACTCCAGGATGTGTCCGGTGGAGCGGTAGTTGCGTTCCAGGCGGATGACTCGCGTCTCGGCGAATTGAGCCTCGAAATCGAGGATGTTGCGGATGTCGGCACCGCGCCAGGTGTAGATGCTCTGGTCGTCGTCGCCGACGACGCAGACGTTGCCGCTGCCCGCCGCGAGTTGCCGGACGAACTCGTACTGGGCGCGGTTGGTGTCCTGGTACTCGTCGACCAGGATGAAGCGGTAGCGGTCCTGGTAGAAGGCGCGCAGGTCGGGGAACTCGCGGAAGAGGCGGACGCAGAAGGCGATCATGTCGCCGAAGTCGACGCCGTTGGCGCTGTCGATCAGGCGCTGGTAGCGGTGATAGACCTGCGCGACGGCCTCCTCGAAGTAGCCCTCGGAGCGTTCGGCGTAGACGAAGGGGTCGGCCAATTCGTCCTTGGCGCGCGAGATCGCGTTGCGGATGGAAGTGGGGCTGATGGTGGTGAGGCCGATGCCCACGTCGCCCATGGCCTGCTTGACGAGGCGCAGCTGGTCGTCGGCGTCGTAGATGGTGAATTCGGGCTCGCGTCCGAGGTGGTGAATGTCGCGGCGCAGGATGCGAAGGGCCTGGCCGTGGAAAGTGCCGACGTGTACGCCGGCGGCCATGCGGCCAACCAGGTCGACGATGCGCTCGCGCATCTCGTTGGCGGCCTTGTTGGTGAAGGTGACGGCCAGGATGTTCCAGGGGGCGACGCCCTGGGCGATGAGGTTGGCGACCCGGCTGGTGATGACGCGGGTTTTGCCGGAGCCGGCCCCGGCGAAGACGAGCAGCGGCCCATGCACGTGGTCGATGGCGGCGCGCTGCTGGTCGTTCAGGCCGTCGAGATCAAGCGACAGCAGACCGGCGGATTGGGGGTGGTCTGTGGCGCTCACGGGCGATTCTAGGGCACTGGCGGCGGGCGGCGGTGCGTGACCGGAAAACGGCGCGAATTGGGGCGGGTTCGCGCACGTAAGAGTTTTTTCCAAAAAACTCTTGAGGTGCAGCGGGGCGTTTTCCGGCGAGGGAACGCGGACGAAATGGGCCGGAGCGGCGAGGACGGCATGGGGCGTCGAGGCGAGGTGGGCGGGCGGAGCGAAGCGGGGCACGCAGCGGCGCTGGTGCGAGCCAGACTGGGCTTGCTGAACGACACTCCAGACCCGCGGCAGGGCGTCACCGGGCGAGGGAGCGGCGACAGCGAGCGGCGGGTAGCAGAGGGACATGCGAAATCCGAGTTGCGGAAACGTCATGGCCAGTGTACACTATACGAGCACACAAGGAAACCACTGTGACTACAGGCAGCCGGCGAGGGGCTGCAAGCAGGCCACAGGGGCTCGTGGCGTTGTGCCACGCGGCACGCGACCGCCAATGAGCGTTTCGGCGCTCGTCCTCTGGCCTAAGTGAATCAGGGCCGCTCGGTCTGGTTCTTGCACAACTGGATCCGCCTCCCGAGGCTGGGTGACGGCGAATCGGTCAGTATCCAGCAGGGCGCGATCTGGCAGTTCAGCGCGCTCCTAGTCGCCCTAGTATTGGTGACGACTGGCCTACGGCTCTGGCGACGATAGGAGCGAGCTATGACTAGCCGCGGATCACGCATTACGCAGCGGCTCGCGGCCGCCAGAGGAGGGTAGCCATGCTGACGCGAGGCACGCGCATCTCGCTTGCGGTGATTGCGGGGGCCCTGGCCCTGATTGCACTGACGCAGATCTGGAACTCCGTCGGCGTGGCCATGAGCGTGTACACGTTCACGACCCGGGAGCACACCCGCGCGCCCGATGTCGAGGTGGAAACCGTGGTCGCGGAAACCGTGATCCACCTCAAGGGCGAGGCCGGCGAGACCAAGAACTTCACGCTCAGACCAGGCGTCTATGAGTTCCTCGGGGCCTCGGACGAGTCCCCAATCGCGATCACGAGCTACAACTCGGCGGCGGGCGCCAGTTGGACGAGCTTCATGAACGTGCTCACGATCGTGGATCCGGACGAATGGCCGAAAGCTCGCGAGTACGACGGCACGTTCCCCGGAGGTCCCATGAAGCTCGAGGTCAGGGGCGACCGGGCCTGGTCGATCAACATCCTGAGGCGCTGGTGTCCGGACGAGATCACGTAGCCATGCAGGAACGAAGCACGCGGATTGCCCTATTGGTCGTGGCGGTGGCCGCAGTTGTGATCGCGGCCGCCCAAATCTGGAACTCCTTCGGCGCGACCTATGCCGTGTACTGGTTTATGAACCCCAGCCTTGGCGAGACCGAGCATTCGGTCACGTCCGAGGTCAAGGAGCTTTGGACTGTCAACGGCGCGGCCGGCGAGGAGGTCGTGATCGAGATGGAGGCGGGGCTGTGGATCTTCGAAGTGATCCGCCCCACGCCGGACGAGGAGGGCCAGGTGAGTGTGAACGTGGACCATCCCCGGGGCGGCGGCAGCTGGTCGGGCGGCGCGTACCACATCGTCCACGTGGGTCCCGGCTACCAGGACTCAGACTACTTCGGCATCCCAGAGGGACAAGTTGGCCTGAGCGTTGATCCGCACACGGACTGGACCATTCTGATCACGCCGCTGGCGTGTCCGTGAGCAAGGGCGCGTAGCGAGTCAAGGCGCGAAGAGGAGGCACCTATGTGGAAACGTTGGTTACGGAATCTCGGGGTAGGTCTTGCCGTACTTGTCTCGGTGTCGCTAGCGGTGGCCGTCGGTACTTCACTAGGTCTGATTGCGTTTACGCTCGGTCAATCGTATCTGGCAGGGCTCGGACCGGGCTGTCTATCTTGGATCACGCTTGTGCAGCAGATTCTGTTGGCTGGGATCCTGTGGGCTTCGATTGGGGTCTATGGGTCGTATTACGTCTTGCGGACGGTCGCATGGAGCCTCAAGTCCGATGAATCCGGCCACGAATGGCTAGAGTTGCCTGCCT
>LXNI01002360.1_pt1 | contig 13349 bp, 11 predicted proteins | sample 809091 | NCBI WGS metagenome assembly LXNI01 (sample SAMN04870527, study PRJNA318959) | sponge metagenome | biome: 01000161; feature: marine sponge reef; material: water | host: Sarcotragus foetidus | place: Greece: Milos, Mediterranean Sea | collected 2013-05-29 | depth 5-7 m | reverse complement strand
CGCTTCACCAGGTCGGTCATGCCGACGCCATGGGACACCAGGGCGTGGCGGGGGTCGCGGTCCCGGCTCACCAGCCCCGCCGCCCGGGCAGCTGGCCAGAAGCGGTTGGAGCCACGGGCGAAACCCACCCCCACCTCGGCGGCATACAGACTGGGGTTCAGCCCGCAGACCAGCATGCGCATCCCTGGCGCCACGGTGTCGGCGAGGGTGTGCAGCCGGGTGGCCGCCACCAGCAGGACCTTGTCTCGCTGCTCGATGTCCTCGACACCGAAGCCCGCGCCCTCCAGCACGTCGCGCAGCCAGTCCTCCGGCCAGCGGGAGAACCGGCGAGGTGGGAAGTCGTCGTCGGCCCGCTCGTCCCACTCGGTGTCGCCGGCGAACAGGTGGAGTTCCACCGCCGCGCCGGGCACCAGCACGCGGTGCAGGTCGGCGAGCGCCAGCGGCACCTCGCCACGGGCGAGATGGATGTAGGACCGCGAGGCCCAAGCAGCCCGCAGGCAGCGCTCCTGCAGCGGCAGGGCCCGCAGGTCGGCGGCCACCCGCAGCGGCTCGGCCACCTCTGCCAGCATCGCCCGGCTGGCGTCCAGCGCCAGCGTTGGCTGCGGCAGGCCGTCGACGTGCCAGCCCGGCCCGCAGCCCAGGTCGGCGACCGGCCTGTCGCCCGCGGGCGTGCCGCTGCCGAGGCTGTCGTTCGCCGGATCGGCGCTGCCGGGGCTGTCGCTGCACGCCTCCGCGGCCACCCGGGCGGCGAAGCGTTCCAGCCGGTCGCCGTACTGGCGCGTGCGGCGATCCATCCAATCCTGCGCGCGGGATTCATAGACGCCAATGCTGGGATCGTTACCCAAGTCTCACCCCGGTCCGATACTGTGGCACGAGAGACGGACAGCCGGAGAACCGGATGGTCGCCAGCCTGCGGCGGGAGATGCCCAGGTCGGCGATCCGAGCGCCGCCGGTGCGAGAGGAAAGGATCGGACCATGCCCGAAGCCACTGCCACCGCCACCGCCACCGACGAGTCCACCAACACCGCCCAGGCTCTCGCCCTCATCGACGGCAAGCTGGGCGAGATCGGCATGCGCGAGCTGGTCTCACGCACCGAGTTCACGAACCTCCTCCTGGACCTGCGCCTGCTTCTGGCTGCCGAAGGCGAGGGGGTTTCTGTCAACTGACGTCTCTGGTGGTTCCGGGGAGGGGCGCACGAGTTGGAGCGTGACGGCCGCCACAGGTGAGCAGCGGCACCGGCGAGGGTATCGGGCAGGCAGACTTGAAGGGGGGCATCGGTGACGACGCGACTGATCGGCGAGCGCGTCCGGCGATCCGAGGATCGACGCATTCTGGCTGGTCGCGGTACGTTCATCGACAACATCGAGCCGCCCGGTTGCCTGTACGTGGCCATGGTCCGCTCGACCTGCGCCAATGGCCGCATCCTCGGAATCGAGACCGCTTCGGCGGTGGCGCAGCCCGACGTCATCGCCGTCTACACCGCTGCCGATCTGGGTGAGCTCGGCCGGCAGGCGCTGCCACTGCTGATCCCCAACCCCAATCTGACCGAGCCGCGAACCCAGTTCCCGTTGGCCGCGGAGTACGTGCACTTCGTGGGTGAGGCGGTGGCAATGATCGTCGCCACGAGCCGGTACGCGGCGGAGGATGCCGCCGAGATGGTGGAGGTGAGCTACGAACCGCGGCCTGCGGTGGTGGGTCCGCTGGTCGCCTTCGAGGGAAACGATCTCGTGCATGCCGACATGGCCGGCAACGAGGCAGCACACTTCGTCCAGGAGCACGGGGACGTGGAGGCCGCCTTGGCGGCCGCGCCCCGCACCCTCGTGCAGCGGTTCTGGGTCGAGCGCAGCGCGGCGACACCGATGGAGACCCGCGGCGTCGTGGCGATTCCCGACGAATTCGGCCATCTGCTGGTCTACGACACCTCCCAGGCTCCCAGCACGATCAAAGCGGGGCTGTCCACGTACCTGAATCTGGCCGAGCACGAGGTGGACGTCGTCGCTCCCGATGTGGGCGGCGGGTTCGGCGTGAAGCTGCCCGTGTTCTATCCCGAGGAGATCTTGGTTCCCTGGGCGGCCAGGCGGCTCGGCGCCCCGGTCAAGTTCATTGAGGGCCGCCTTGAGCACTTCGTCGCCTCGAACCACGAGCGAGCCCAGTGGCACGAGGTGCGGGTCGGCTTCGACACCGACGGGCGCATCCTCGGCCTGCACGACGAATTCATTCACGACGCCGGCGCCTATTGCCCCTACGGGATCATCATCCCGATCGTGACCGCCTCGCGCCTTCCGGGCCCGTACAAACTCCCCAACTACGGCAGTGAGATGCACGTGGTGTACACCAACACGGTGCCGGTCACACCGTACCGCGGGGCCGGTATGCCGCAGGGAGGGTTCGTGATGGAGCGGGTGATCGATCTGATCGCCCGTGACCTGGGAATCGACCGGGCCGAGGTCCGCCGGCGGAACTTCATCCAGCCCGACGAGTTCCCCTACGTCGTCGGGTTGATGGACGAGGACGGCTTGACGACCACCTACGACAGCGGCGACTACCCAGCGGGTCTCGACAAGTTGCTGGAGGCGATCGACTACGACGGATTCGCCGCCGAGCAGGCCGCGGCGCGTGCCGAGGGACGACGGATCGGCATCGGCTTGGGGTGCTATGTGGAGGGCACCGGCAGCGGGCCCTACGAGGGCGCCCGCGTCCACGTCGAACCCACGGGCAAGGTCTTTGTCACCACGGGCATCTCCACCCAGGGCCAGGCGCACGCCACGATCCTCGCCCAAGTGGCGGCGGAGGTCCTGCAGGTTCCCTTCGACGATGTCGTCGTGCGCACCGGGGACACGCGCCAGTTCAAGTGGGCCACGGGAACCTTCGCCAGCCGCATCGGCGTCGTGGCCTCCAACGCGGTCGCTCAGGCGGCGCAGCAGGTCCGGGACAAGGCCGCCGGGATCGCCGCACGCATTCTCGAGGCGAACGAGGCCGACATCGTTTTCGAGGACGGCCACGTCTCGGTGCGGGGGTCGCCGGACGTGCGCGTGCCGCTGCGGCAGATCGCCGTCCTCGCCAACCCGCTGCGGTACGCCTTCAGCAAGGAGGCCCTCGCTGCCACGCAGTTCATCGGCGATGGTGGCGAGGAGGCGCCTCCCGTCTCGGAGGTCTCCCCCGGCCTGGAAGCAACCGCCTACAACAGCCCGAAGCACGCCACATTCGCCAGCGGTGCACACGCCGCCGTCGTGGAGGTGGATGTCGAGACGGGTGTGGTCCAACTGTTGCGCTACGTCGCCGTCCACGACTGCGGGAGGATGATCAATCCTGCGATCGTGGAAGGGCAGGTGCACGGCGCGATCGTCCAGGGCATCGGTGGCACCCTCTACGAGAGGATGCACTACGACAGCGACGGGCAGCTTCGAAATGCCGGATTCGCCGAGTTCCTGATCCCCTCGGCCGCTGAATTGCCGAGCCTGGATGTGGAGCACCTCGAGACCCTCTCCCCGCTCAACCCGCTCGGTGTCAAAGGAGTGGGCGAGGCGGGCTGCATCGTCGTCGCGGCGACCATCGTCGGCGCCGTGTCCGATGCCACCGGCGTCGAGATCACCGAGACGCCGCTCAGCCCCGAGCGGCTCCTGGGGTTGATCAGGGGGACGAGGTCGGTCAACTAGCATCGCCCGCGGTGGACGCTCACTACACGCGGGTCGTCGACGGTCGTGTGGTGCCGGTGCCCGGGGAGTGGGTGATCGACGGGCTGCATTCCTCGGTGGCCTTTTCCGCCCGGCACCTGCTGACAGCCATGCGTGGGCGCTTCCGGGAGGTTTCCGGGACGGTCACGATCGACGAGGATCCAGGACTCTCGCGGGCGGAGGTGCGGATCGCCGCGGCGAGCATCGACACGGCGCACCCGAAAGCCGACGAGCATCTCCGTGGTCCGCTCTTCCTGGACGTCGAGCGCTATCCCGTGCTCACGTTCAGCGGCAGCGGCGCGCGCCCCGCCGGCGCGGAACTCTGGAACGTCGCCGGTGATCTGACGGTGCGGGACGTGACCTTGCCCCTGGTGTTGTCGACCCGGTTCCTGGGTGCTGTGCGCCATCCGCACCTGCCGGTGGCGAAGATGTCTTTCGAGGCCAGGGCCAGTCTCCGGCGCGATGCGTTCAGCGTGGCCGGCTACATGGACACCCATGCCCCCGGCGTGCCCGAGGTCGTACTGGTCGGCCGGGAGGTGGAGATCCGTCTCGACGTGGAAGCGGATCTCCGTCTCCCCGAGTAGCAATGACTGGGGGACAGGTCAGCGGCGTGGATCCCAGAACCCCGATTCCCGCCGGTGGCGACGGGATCTCAGCGGCGCGGTCGCCGGAGGCTCAGTCGGGGTCGCGATGCTTCCCGCGCAGGGACTCGGCAACGCCGGCGACGTCATAGTCACCGAAGCCGGCCGCCGAGGCGGCTTGGAGCGAGCGGTGGTTGCTGGCGATCTGCGGTAGATCCAATCCCACCTCGGCGGCCAGATCCAGCGCCAGACGGAGGTCCTTGATCGCCAAGTCCAGGCGGAAGATGGCGGGCTGGGCGCCGGGGCGTTCGTACCAGTCGCGGCGGTACTGGAAGAACGGTGAGCCCAGCGGGCTCGAGGCGAACACGTCGTAGGCCACCAGGCGGTCGATCCCGGCCCCTTCGGCAAGCACGAGACCCTCGGCGATGCTGTTTACGAGGCCGTGCACCAGCGTGTTGAGGGCCAGCTTCATCGCCGCACCCGATCCCTGGCCGCCGACGTGGGCGATCCTGCCGCTGAAGGGCTCAAGCGCCGGCCGGGCCGCCTCGACGGCGGCCGAGTCGCCTCCGGCGATCATGAGGAGCACACCGGCTTCGGCCGTCGAGACGCTGCCGCCGGCAGGGGCGTCCACCAGCGAGGCGCCGACGGATTCCATCACTCCGGCGAGATGGCGGACGCACCCCGGGCTGATGGTGCTCATCTCCACTCCGACGGCGCCCGGTGCGATGCCGGCGGCAACGCCATCGGGCCCCGTGAACACCTCCGTGGCGGCTGTGTCGTCGGACACGATGCTCAGCACCGCATCGCTGCCTGCTGCCACCTCCGCCGGCGTCTCGCAGATCTGCACGTCGGCCCCGCCGCCCGCGGCGCCAACGTGCTCGACGAACGCCTCCGCCTTGCTGCGGGTCCGGTTGTGGACGCGCAGCGGCAATCCCGCGGCTGCGACATGAGCGGCCATCGGCCATCCCATGTTCCCGAGACCGATGAATCCGACGCGCGGGACGCTCGACTCGCCCGCTCCGGCACCCGAATGATCACTCCTGCCGTCAGCCATGACGTCCCCCCAGGTCGTGGTCCCTCCTGGCGACACCCTAACTCAGGAGATCCAGGGCCACGGCCGTGTAGATCTGTGCCGTGAGTGCCACGGCCTCGAGGCTCACCGACTCGTCGATCGTGTGCCACATCTCCTGCTCGCCTGCCCCCAGCATGACCGCGGGAATGCCGCGGCTCGAGAACAGCCCGGCGTCGATGCAGCCGTGGGAATAGGTGAGCGGCGGGTCCGGGTGTCCGGCGGCGGCGAACGCGCCCTGCAGCACCTCCACGAACGGCGAGTCGGGGGGTACGTCGGACGGGTACATCAGCGGTCCGGGTTCGAGTTCGATTTCCCAGCCTTCGATCCCCTCCAACGCCTCGCGGATATCCGCCAAGGCCTCTTCGGGATCATCCCCAGGCAGCAGCCGCCGGTCGATGGTGATCTCCACGCAGTCCTGCACGGTGTGCGTGGCGTTGGGGCTGCTGTGGATCGCCGTCGGGGTCAGCGTCGGCCGTCCCAGATGCGGATGGTCGCCGGCGAGTTCGATCCCGTCCAGGCAGGCCAGGACGAGCCGGGCGCCGTCGATGGCGTTCTTTGTCCGCCAGGGCATGGAACTGTGCCCGGCCAATCCGGCCACTCGGATCGTGGCGTCGACGCGCCCCTTGTTGGCGAGGCAGATGGCGTTGTCGGTGCCGATACCCACGATGCAGGCCGCCGGCGGGACTCGTCCCCCGTGGCCGGCCAGAAAGCTGCGGGCCGTGTCGTGGCGCCCGGTCTCACCAGCCGGCGAGACGCAGAGCACGAGTGGGCCCAGGAGGTCCGCCGCCTTCTCGGCGACGGCTCCCGCAGCCAACACGGCGGCCGCCAGCGCCCCCATCTGCTCGCTGGCGCCACGCCCGCGCAGCCGCGTGACACCGTCTGCGTCAACGATCCGGCTCGCCACGAACGGATCGACCATGCGGCCAGCGGGATGCGTCATGGCGTAGCAGAACAGCACCAGCCCCGGCGCCTCACCACCGCCGATCTCACAGATCACATTGCCCGCGTCGTCGGTGACCGTGTCCAGCCCCAACTCGCGGAGTTGGTCGGTGACGACCGTCTGCAGGAACGCCCTGATCTGCGGGTCGTCCTCGAAGAGGTCCGTCTGCTCCGACGGTGTCTCCAGCAGCGGCCGCAACGCCTGCTCGACGCTGACCTCGTCGAGTGTGGGAATCCCGGTCATCTAGTGGCGCAGGCCCATTTTCTTGAGGCGGGGGAAGATCTCGTCCTCCATCTGCTGCAGGCCCAGGAACGGGTCGAAGAACGAGATCAGGGCGCTCTCGATGCCCGCCTCGTACAGCTCCCGCAGCATCTCGGCCACCGTGTCGTAGCTGCCCACGAACTGGTGGGCGCCGATGCCCAGACCCATGCGCATGAAGAGGTCCCGGCCGATGCCGCCGTAGGGATCGGCGCTCTCCTCCTCCGCCTCGATCCACCCGAAGGTGGAGGAGATGTGCTGCCGCTTGGCGGACTGGATGAAGTTCATCGTGGCCTTGTGGTCGATCTCCTCGGCGATCCATGCGGCGGTGGCCTGCGCGGCTGCGTCGGTCTTGTCGATGATGGGCCACAACTGGGTGGCGACCAGCACCCTCCGGCCATAGGAGGCCGCCTTGTCGTGGATGTCCTTGGCGACGGTCCGGTAGTTCTCGATCTGGGGCTGGATCTGGAAGATCCACTCGGCGTGCCGGCAGGCGAAGTCGATGCCGACCGGGGACTGTCCGGCCTGCATGAGCAGCGGGCGCGGCTTGCGTGTGGGCTTGGGGTTCACGTAGGCGCCGTAGCACTGGTAGTACTCGCCCTCGAAGATGATGGGCACGTCGGAGGCCCACAGCGCCTTGACGAGCGTGAAGAACTCGTCGGCGCGGCGGTATGACTCGTCGTGCTCGGGTGGTTCCATGTGACCGAATGCCGCAAATTCCTTGGCCGAATAACCCGTCACCATGTTGAGACCCCAGCGCCCGTCGGAGATGTGGTCGACGGTCACCCCGAACTTGGCGAAGTGAAACGGGTGGAATTCGTAGTTGCTGTGGGCCGTGGAGAACTGCAGCATGCGACTCGTGATGGACGAGGCGGCTGCCGCCGCGGTCAGCGATTCCAGGCAGGTCTCGTTCCAGTCGGTGTCACCTCCCTGGCCGATCCAGCGGGCGAACGGCACCTGGTAGTCGAAGCCGATCCGCTCGGCTTCGGTGATGAGTTGGGAAGCCAGAGGCCACTTCCAGTAGTTCTGGTAGCGGTCGGGATCGGCCAGGACCGCCTTCGAACCGGTGGAACCCCCCTGGATGTTCCAGGCGAACAGCCCGAGCTGCAGGGGCTGGCCGAGGTGGGGGTCGGGCTGCCCGTTCGGTTCGTAGGGTCCGGTGAGCTGCTCGATCTTCACTGGCCTGGTGCCGTAGCGGGTGGTTACCACGATGTCCCCCTTAGTTCTGTGAATCGTCCGGTGGTGTTGTTCGATAGATCGGGCCTCTGCCGATGACCTCATCGAGGAGTTCCTCCTCGATGTAGGCCGGCAGCTCTCCGATGTCGATGCGGAGCGCCTCCTGACCCGCGTAGTGAAGCAGCTTCCTGACCTCGGTGCTCATGTAGTAGCCGCCCAGCACCAGCACCATGAGCGCGCCGAAGCCGCCCGGGTCCTCCTCGGCGAGCTGCTCGAGCGCCTCGGGGCCGGGAGGGTCGGCGCAATCACGCACGGCGCGCTGGCAATCGGTGGCCAGGTCGGGGCGGGCCCGAAGCGCCTTGTCCAGCAGATCCCCGGCGATCCCGACGGAGCTGGCCGCGGGCATCTCCCCGTAGGCGGGCACCAGGACGTCGGCGATGCGCGCCAGCCGGGCGCGGAACGCCTCGTCGAAGTCCTCGGGATGCAGCGAGTCGCTCATGTCGCCCGCCGCGGCTGCTGCCGTCGTCTGGATTTCGGCCCCGGATCCAGTCCGGCGCCGGCCCTTCGCCGGAATGACGAGGTCCCGGTCATCGTGGGACTCGCTGCTCCCGGCTCACCGCTATCAGGCGCTCCGTCGCCCGCAGGGCCAGGGCGGAGATCGTGGCGGTGGGGTTGACGCCACCGGAGGTCACGAAGACGCTGCCGTCGATCACGTAGAGGTTCTCGACGTCGTGGCTCCGGCACCAGCGGTCCACGACGGACGTCTCGGGATCGTCGCCCATCCGGGCCGTCCCCAGCAGGTGCCAGCCGGTGCCGCGCACCTGGGGAGTCACGACCGTCTCGTAGGCGCCCGCCTCGCAGAGGGACTCGGCGGCCCGGGCGGCCTGGAAACTCAACAGCCGCCGGGAGTTCTCCGACACCCGGTACTGGATCCGGGGCGCCGGGATGCCGTCGGGGTCCAGCAACTCGTCGTCGAGGGTCACCCGGTTGGCCTCATCGGGCAGGTCCTCGCCGATGATGCCCCACATGATGGAGTGGCCGAGGTTCGTGCGGACCCGCTCGTGCAGCGCGGCGCCCCAGACAGGATCCCCGCCGAAGCCCAGCGCGGCGCCGAGGGGGCCGCCGGTGGGTTGCAGTCCCCACTTGGCGCCGCGGACGAAGTCCCGCTCCGGGTCGGTCTCGTAGAACTGCATGCATTGCAGGCTCTGGCCCCAGTGGCCCTGCCAGCTCGGCCAGTGGCGGTCGAACAGGCCGATCACGGTGCCGAAGGGGTGCATCATGAGCCGCTTGCCCACCAGGCCGGAGCGGTTGGCGAGACCGTCGGGGAAGCGCTTGCTCTTCGAAAGCAGCAGCAGGCGCGGCGTGCCGATCCCGTTGGCCGCAACCAGCACGACCGCGGCCGGCTGGTGCTGTTGACGGCCGTCGCGGTCGACGTAGAGCGCACCGGTGGCGAGGCCGCGGCCGTTGATCGTGATCTCCCGCACGCGGGCGCCGGTCACGAGGCGGGCGCCGAAGCGCTCGGCGTCGGGCCAGTGGGTCTGGTCGGCGGAGCCCTTGGCACCCTCCCCGCAGCCCCAGGCGCAGGTGCCGCGCTGGACGCACGGCCGCCGCCCCCGGTAGCGCCGGGAGGCGATGGCGTTGGTACCGGGCCACCAGTGCCAGCCGAGACGGTTGTGCGCCCGGGCGATGTCGGTCGCCACATCGGGTATCGGCAGCGGGGGTAGGGGAGGCTCGGCCCCTGGCGGGTAAGCGGGATCGCCGCCCAGTCCCGAGACGCCGAAGTCCACGTCGGAGCGCTCGTAGAAGGGTTGGAGTTCCTCGTAGGTCAGCGGCCAGTCGTCGGCCACGCCGTCGAGCGTCTGGACCCGGAAGTCCGAGGGCGCCAGGCGGGGCCACTGTGCGGCGAACTGCACCGTGCTGCCGCCCACGCCGTTGAACATGAGCGGGTCGATGTCGGATTCGCTGACGCCGACGGGATAGTCGGCCCGCGCCCGGCGGATGTTCGGATCCCAGGTCCACTGCCTCAGTCCTGTGAGTTCCCAGTCGTCGTAGGCCCCGCGGTAAGCGCCCGGGTCCGTCCGCTCACCCTGCTCGAGGCACACCACGTCGAAGCCGGCCTCGGCGAGGCGCCGGGAGGCGACGGCTCCGGAGGCGCCGGCCCCGATGATCAGGACGTCGGCCGGGTTCACGTGACCGCCGGGATGATGTCGGACCCGAACACGTCGATCAGATTGAGGGGCAGCTCGTAGGACGGGAAGCCGCGGATGTAGAAGTTCCTGACACCGGCGTCGCGGGCCTGCTGCAGTCGCTCGGTGCACTCCGAGACCGTTCCCACCAGGCAGAACGTCTCGGCGTAGCGGCGGCCGTCCTCGTCGCTGATCCAGCGCCCGGCCACCTCGGCGGCGTGCATCCAATCCTCAGCGTGAGTCATGTCCGGATACACGTCGGGCACCACCGCCGGTACGTCGATCTCGATGCCGGCAAGCTGCAGGGCGCCCGTTGCGCCGACCTGGGCCAGACCCACGCAGACGGGCTTGGCGACCCGCGCTGCCTCGGTGGGATCATCGGTGATGTGGCAGAAGGTGCCCACGCAGACGTCGAGATCGTCGAGCGACCGGCCGGCGCGCGCCGCGCCGTTCTCGATGTGGCCGAGTGCCCGCTCGAGCAGGGGAGGGGCGAGCCCGGCCAGCACGATGACCCCGTCGGCGATCTCGCCGGCCAGTTGCAGGGCCTTCGGGCCGGTGGCGGCCATGTAGACCGGCACCGGGGTTGGCTCCTTCCCGTGGAGGTGTATCTCTCGCCCGCCGTAGTCCGCCGCATGGCCGTCAAGCAGCCGGCGCACCGCATCGATGTTCCGGCGCATCCCGGCCAGCCGGGTGGGCTTCAGGCCGAGCAGTTTGATGGCGCTGTCCCCGCTGCCCACGCCGAGGATCGTGCGCCCAGGGGCGATCTCGGCGACGGTGCGGGCGGCGGCGGCGGTCACACTCAGATGACGGGTCTCGAAGGTCGTGACGCACGAGCCGACCCGGATGCTGCGGGTCTCGAGGGCGGCCACCGCCAGCGTGGCCCAGACGTCGCGCCAGAGGAATTGCGAGTCCGGGTACCAGGCGATGTCGAAGCCGGCCTCCTCGGCGGCCCGGGCCGCGGCGCCGGCCGTCCGGGCGTCGGCGCAAGGGGGTATGCGTATGCCGAAGATGGGGGGCGCGGGGCTCACTTGGAGGGTTCGCTCACTTGAACAGGTAGAGGGGCCGGCCCTCCTCGCGCGGGGGCAGCACCTTCCGCCCCGAGACGGCGATGGCGAGGATCGTCACGATGTAGGGCAGAGCCAGCAGCAACTCACCGGCTACGGGGATGTCGCGAGCCTGGAGTTGGAAGCCGAGGGCGTAGGAGGCTCCGAAGACGACCGCCGCCACCGCTCCGCCCGTGGGATTCCAGCGTCCCAGGATGACGATCGCGATGGCGATGTAGCCCCGCCCGCGCACGACATCGTGCAGGAAGAGCCGGATGTCGGCCAGAACCATGTAGGCGCCTGCGAGAGCACCGAGGATGCCGCTGACCGTCATTGCCGCCAGACGGACCCGCAGGACGTTGACCCCGGTGGCCTGGGCGCCCTCGGCATACTCCCCGCAGGCGCGCAACCGCACCCCGATTCCCGTTCTGAACATGACGTACCAGACCGCGGGCACGCACAGGTACGTCAGGTAGGCCATCCAGTGCTGATCGGCGAGAACGCCGATCCCCGGGATTGCCGCCAGACCGGGTATCCGCTGTGTGAAGGCTCCCCGCGGGACGGACATGGCCTCCAACCCGCCGCGCCGTATCAGCACGTCGAACAGGTAGCTGGTGGCGCCGAGGGCCAGGATGTTGAAGGCGATCCCGACGACGACCTGGTCACCGCGCAGTCCCACGGTGATCCAGCCCAGGAGCAGTCCGAAGGCGGCCCCGAAAAGCAGCGCGAACCAGAATCCGGCCTGCTCGGATCCGAGGGTGGCCGCAGCCCATGCCGCGACGAATGCGCCGATCAGCATCAATCCCTCGAGGGCGATGTTGAGAACGCCCGAGCGCTGGGCGATTACGCCGCCGAGGGCCGCTAGCAGCAAGGGCACGCCCGCCAGCACCGTGGCGTTCAGGACGTCACTCACGCGGGTGTACCTCGCCCGACCTCAATCCGGTCCACCGGGACCGGGATTCCCCCCATGCAGACGAATAATACAGACAGCTTCGGTGGGGCTGCCGGAGGCGCCGGCGCGCCTGCGCATTATTCCCGGCATTGCCGCCGCGTGTATAGTCCCGAGCCGGGGGAATCGGGGGATGAACGGTCAAGCTGGCCAGTACGTAGCGCAGCATCTCGACCTGGGGGGCGGGCGGATACACCTGATGCGCGGCGGCGCGGGCGAGGAGTTGCTCTTCCTGCATCCTGCTGCGGGTGCTGGGTTCTGGCTGCCGTTCCACGATTTGCTGGCCAAGAACTTCGATCTGATCTCGCCGGACCATCCAGGCTTCGGGGAGTCCGACCGGCTCGAGTGGATCGACGGCATGGAGGACCTCGTCTACTTCTACCTCGACCTGCTGGACGCGCTCGGGTTGGAGGCGGTCCATGTCGTCGGGGCCTCCCTCGGGGGATGGCTGGGTGCGGAGTTGGCGGTACACCAGCCGTCGAAGGTGCGCAGCCTGGTGATGGTCGACCCCATCGGCCTCGACCTCCCTGAGCACCCCGTCGAGGACATCTTCGGCATGAATCCCGACGAACTCCGGGCGTCGCTGTTCTCGGATCAGGAGTTGGCCCTGCGCGTCATCCCTCCCGAGCCCGACCTCGACATGCTGATGCGCGCCTTCAAGGAGAAGACGAGCTTCGCCCGCTTGGCCTGGCAGCCCTTCTGCTGCAATCCGAAGCTCCACCTGCGCTTGCATCGCGTGACCGCTCCGACGCTGGTGCTGTGGGGCAGCGACGATCGCGTCGTGCCGCTGGCGCACGGGGAGCGCTACCGCGACCTCATCGACGGGGCCCGTCTCGAGATCATCGACGACTGCGGCCACGCGCCGTTGCTGGAGCAGCCCGACCGGACAGTCGAGGCCATCGCCGGCTTCCACGAGGCGCTCGTCGGGACGGAGGTCTGCTGATGCGTTTCTTCATGTTCCACCTGATGCCCTACCCGCATCTGCCCGCGGATTTCGACGAGCGCGAGTCGGCGTGGGTGACCCTGTCCAACAGCAACTACGACCCCAAGGTCGGCACCGGCCTCTACAACCGCTATCTGGACGAGCTCGAGTACGCCGAGCAACTCGGCTTCGACGGCATCTGCGTCAACGAGCACCACCAGAACGCCTACGGCCTGATGCCGTCCCCGAACCTGATGGCCGCCAACCTCTGCCGACGCACCAAGGACGTCGCCATCGTCGTACTCGGCAACTCGATCGCCCTCTACAACCCGCCGACCCGCGTCGCCGAAGAGTTCGCGATGCTCGATTGCATCTCGGGCGGACGACTGGTCGCCGGCTTCCCCGTCGGCACGCCGATGGACGACTGTTTCTGCTACGGCGCCAACCCGTCGCACCTGCGCGATAAGTACTACGAGGCCGCCGATGTGATCACGCAGGCCTGGACGCGGCCGGAAATGTTCTCCTACAACGGCCGCTACAACCAGCT
>LXNI01002359.1_pt1 | contig 13358 bp, 10 predicted proteins | sample 809091 | NCBI WGS metagenome assembly LXNI01 (sample SAMN04870527, study PRJNA318959) | sponge metagenome | biome: 01000161; feature: marine sponge reef; material: water | host: Sarcotragus foetidus | place: Greece: Milos, Mediterranean Sea | collected 2013-05-29 | depth 5-7 m | reverse complement strand
CTCGGCCTGGTCGTCGCGTTCGCCGAAGCGGCCAGAGGCTTCTGCACAGATGTCGTCGCACCAGTCGTCGCGGCGATCCTCGCCCACGCTGGCGCTGAATGAGGTGTCGGTGATCTGGCAGCCGTAGTCCTCGCACTGCAGTCGCACGACATGTCCGTCGCCGACGGCGAGCACCCGGCCGGGGCCGAGCTGGAGCGCCTGACTTCGACCGTCGAGCGCCATGACGCTGCCCGCCATGGACACCACGACATGGTCGCCGAGCGCACCATGCACGACGGCCTCGTTGGGCATCTGCACTGCGGAGCGGAACACACCGTCGGGGCCGACGACACGGGCGAAGAGATGCTCGCTGCCGCGCACCACCGCGACGATCCCCGGCGGGCTGTGCGCAGGCAGCATCTCGGTCACGTCTTCGGCGATGACGACGAGGTCTCCGGTGGCGGTGTCGACGCGCAGCACGTCACGGCCGATGCCGACCACGACGGCGCCGTCGAGCTCGATCAGGGTGTGCGGCAGGCGAGGCAGCGGCACGTACTGCGCCGCCCCGCTCACCAGGTCGAGCTGGAACAGGAAGCCGCGGACGTTGCCCGTGGGATCTCCGGCGAGCGTGGCAATGAGTTCGGCGGCGGGGCGTGCAGGCGGCAAGTCGCCGATGGGCCCGTCCAGCACCGTCGGCGGTGGCAGCGTCGTGCGTGGCGGCCGAGTGGGCCCGACCGTCGTGGTCGTGGCCGGAGGCTCGGTTGTCGTGGTGGTCGCTGCAATCGCTGCGTCGGGCTCGTCGCTGCCGCTGCGCACCCACGCCACGACCACCGCGGCTAGAGCTAGAGCTAGAGCTGCGATGAGCACCACCAGCACCACGAGGCGGGGCGGCGCCGACGACGGTTGTCGCTCGATCACCGATTCCTGCACGACCGCGAAGTCGGCACCGCTCTCGGGCAGGATCTCGAGGCCCTGCGGGGACTCTGGGCGCTGCGGCGGTTCGGGAATGTTCACCGGCTCACATTCTGTGCTGCGTATCGGGCCTGCGCTCGCCGATCGCGTGGCCCCGGGTGCAGCGCACTACCAAGATGTGGCGTTCTGGGGAAGCTCCCGGAAAGGCGTGGCCGGATCGGGGCCGGGTTCCCTGGGGAGCCCCAGCACCCGCTCGCCCAGGATGTTCCGCTGGATCTCGTCGGTGCCGCCGTAGATCGACGGTGCAGGTGAGAACACCGTCATCTCCTGCAGCACCCCGTCGGTGGCCGCTTTGTCGCCCCACAGGGTCATGTCGGCACCGAGGATGGTGCTCGCCAGCGACCGGGCCCGGCGCAGCGCCGCGGTCATGCGCAGCTTCGCCAGGTTGCCTTCGCCACCGGTGCGCTGAGACTTTTGCCGACTGCGCATTGCCGACAGCCGCATCACCTCGAGATCGGTATGCAGCGCTGCGAGCTCCTGGCGGACGACCGGGTCGCCGCGACGGCCGCGGGTGCGGGCCTCTTCGCTGAGCTGGTTGAACGTGCCTGGGCCCACTCCCCCGGCCGCCAGCGCGAGCCGCTTGCCGCGGAATGAGCCCGCTGGCTCGTCCAGGTGTCCTGCGATTGACCCCGGATGCGCGGCTGCGTAGGCAAGGCCGTGGCTGCCGCCGATGCCTGCTCGCTCGACGACCAGCGTCGTATTGGTGACGCGCCAGCCGTCGTTCAGCTCGCCGATGACGTTTGCGTGGGGCACCCGGGCGCCGTCGATGAACACCTCGTTGAACAGCGACCGGCCGGTCATCTCACGCAACGGGCGGACTTCGACGCCGTCTTGGGCCATGTCGAAGGCGAACCAGGTGAGGCCGCGGTGCTTAGGCGACTCGGGATCGGTGCGGGCGACGAGCATGCCCAGATCTGCGTGGGAGCCTTCCGACGTCCACACCTTCTGACCGGTGACGATCCACTCATCCCCGTCACGGACGGCCTTGGTCTGCAGACCAGCGAGGTCGCTGCCGGCGCCGGGCTCGGAGAACAGCTGGCACCACGCGTCGGTGCCGTTCAGAATGGCGGGCACGAAGCACTCGATCTGGTCGGGTGTGCCGTGCTCGAGGATCGTCGGCGCCGCCAGCAGCATGCCCAGGCCCGCCGGTGAGCCGATGGCGCCCGCGGCGCGGATGGCTTCGACCAGCACGCGTGTCTCGCCGCGCCCCCAGCCGCGACCGAACGGCTCGGGCAGCGTCGGATTGGACAGTCGCGCTGCGGCGAGGCGGCCCCACCATTCCCGCACGCTGATGCCGGGATCCCAGTTGTCTGCGAGCCACGCGTCGAGCTCGGACCTGAGCTCATCAGCCGAGGTCGCGCTGGCCGATGCCTGCCGCACGCTCATGGCGCCGAACCCTACCGGCGACCCCTGCTCAGGATTCGTCCGCAAACCTCAGGCTGTGTCACGCTTCCTCCGCGAAACGGAGCCTGTGTCACGCTTCGTCCGCAAACCTCAGGAAGATCGCCGTGGTCGGGGCGAAGAACAGCCGCCATGCGTGCAGGATCCCGCCGTTGGGGCCGCAGACCATCCGCGTCTGCCCTCCCGCCGGCAGCTCCACGACGATCTTGGGGCTGAAGATCCACAAAAGCTGCAACCTCAGCGTGTAGCTGCCAGGCCGCAGCACGAAGCTCTCGGTATTGCTGTCGCGGATCAGACCGACGCGCTGACCCTCGATGAGCACTTGATAACTGCGAATGGTGTCTCGGTAGTGATGGATGCGCTCGAGCACCAACTCGGTGGTCGGGCCGTCGTCCCCATCCGCGGAGTCATCGCCGATCGCGTCGGGATCATCGGGGGAGGACTCGGGGGCATCGGGAATACCCATCGGCCCACTGGGTGCTGTGGCGTTGTGGTCGGCCATGCCGCGACGCATCCGCTCCCATATCGACGGTCGCCTGGACCTGCTGTCACCAGAGCTGTTCCGCGCAGGTGGTTCACCCGCTGGCGTGCCGCTGTCCCCTTCAGCCATCGGGCCCCCCGTCCGGCGATGTCGCAGCGAACGTACTGCCGCCCGGGACTGGGGGCCAGCTCTCCCCGGCCAGCATCGCCTCGACGACTACGGCCACGCCGTCGTCTTCGTTGCTCGGTGCGATGCTGTCGGCTGCGTCCTGGACCATCTGCGCAGCGTTCGACATCGCGACGCCGTGGCCCGCCCACCGCAGCATGTCGACATCGTTGAGGCCGTCACCGAACGCCACGACATCGGAAGCTGCAATGCCGTATCGCTGGCAGACGATCTCGAGGCCGGTCGACTTGCTGACGCCCGCGGCTGCGATTTCTGCCATGTCCAAACCGGAAGGGCGGATTTCGGTGCCCAGCGGCATATGTGACGAGAGCTCGTCCACGATGTCGAGCGTGCTCATGCCCGGCACGTGAACGAGCCAGGTCAGCACCGGCCCGTCGACTCCTGCGATGGCGTCGGCGACTCGCGACTCACTGAGGTCTGCGATCAGGTCGGCTGGCATCTGGGGAGCGAATCTGTGCTCCCACAAGTGCCGGCCGTCGGCCATGTCGAGCCCGAGGCTCACATCGGGAAGGAGCTTGCGGGCGATCTCGGCAGCTTCGATGGCCTCGAAGTGCGTCATGGACCGGTCTGCGATCTGCTCGCCGGCCCCAGCATCCATCACCACCGCACCGTTGAGGCACACCGCGTACGACAGCCCCGCCGCCCTGCGCAGGACCCAAGCTGCCTGCGGCCACGGCCGGCCGGTGGCCAGCGCCGTAATGACGCCGGCTTCAGCAAGCGCCCCGAGCGCAGCGGCGGTCCGCTCGGTGATCGTCCCGTGGCGAGTCAGGAGCGTGCCGTCGATGTCGAACGCCGCCACCCGCGGCAAACCGACTCGAGGCCGAGCCGATGCACCAGGGAGCGGAGACTTCACGCCCTGCACGGTAGAGGGTGGGTGTGACGCTCCAGAAGCGCTCGTGGCGAGGTCGGCAACCCTTCAATACCCCAGATGCTGGTGCTCAGTCCAGATACGCCGCCGTCGCAGTGGCGACTTGCAGCAGTCGATCGGACTCACCGGCGGTCTCGAAGATGCGCGTACGGCTGGTCACCAGATGACCGGTACGCGCCAGCACCTCGCCTTCGACCCGGAATGGCCCGCCGCGAGCCGGCGCCAAGTAGTGCATATCCGCGAACACGCAACGAGACCGACGCCCGCTGTCGTCGCGCATGCCAGCCAGGTGCGTGCTCATCACCTCGGCGATCACGATCGACGCACCGCCCTGCAGCGAGCCGAACGAGTTGCGGATGCGGTTGTGCATCGGCAGCTCGATGAGCGGCTCGCCGGGCACCGGTGTGATCCGCAGGTAGTCCTCGAGCAGCGGGCGGGGATCCAGCTCGTGGTCTTCCCGGTAGTCGACGGTGTTCTCCCGTGCCGTGGAATCCACCACGGGCGTGTCGTCGCGGCGCGGCAAGCGGGCATAGGTGCACGTCGAGCGCGCGATCGCCGTGCCGGCCTCGTCGGTCACCGAGGTCTCGGTGACGACCTGGTTGCGCCCGATCCGCAGCGGCGAGCAACGAGCAGTCACCACCTCGCCCTCGGCCCGCGCGGCGAGCACGGTGGACAGGTGCAATGTGGCCGACCAGTCCGGCGTCACCACGAGCACTGCATGGTGACCCGCCACCGAGTCCACCAAGGTTGCGACGGCGCCGAGCCGCAGCCAGCCCCCATCGGCCAATGGCCCATCGGCCAGATCGTCGAGGATCGGCATGGTGGCGGTGAGCGTCCCGTCGCCGGTCATCTGATGGCTCAGACGCAGATGCCGCAGGATGTGATTCTGGGGCGGGTAGCGAGCCGGTTTGTCGTCGGTGCTGCTCATGCGGCGCGCTCGTCAGCGAGCCGGCGCAAGGAATCCCACAGCTGCGCTGTTGCATCGGCGAGCTCGTCGGTCCCCCCGCCGTTGTGGATGACGAAGTTCGCCACGTCCCTGCGCTGTTCGTCGGTGGCCTGCGAGGACAGCCGGGCCTTGGCGTCATCGGTCGACATGCCGCGCCCAGCCAGCCGCTCGATGCGCACGTCAGGCGGCGCTTCCACAGTCACCACGACCTCGTAGGGGAACGCTGTGTCTCGGCCAAGCGTGCTCTCCACCAGGACCGCCATGTCCAGCACCACGACATCGTTGGCACCGGCCGCCGCGATGGCCTCGATGCGTTCGTCGATCAGTGCATTGATCGCCGGGTGGCTGATGTCGTTGAGTGCAGCGAGCTCGTCGGGATCGTTGAACACGATCTGCGCCAGCTTGGGCCGCTCGATCCCGCCGTCGGCTCCCGTCAGATCGCTGCCGAACCGTTCAAGCACCGGCGCCACTGCCGACCCGCCAGGGGCGACGATCTCGCGTCCCAATGCGTCGACGTCCACGACCGCTGCTCCGTGGGAGGCCAGCAATTGCGCAACCGTGCTCTTGCCGGCGCCGATGCCGCCAGTCAGTCCAACGATCAGCACACCGGCTCCCGGGCGACCCTCAACACCACGCCCCGCGGATGCCCCTCAATGCGGCACCCGCCAGCGCACCAATCTGCACGGATCTCAAGCGTCGCGGCGGTTCTCGGCGTCGGTCGGCGGACCGGCGAACGCTTGGGCAATGTCCATCCAGCCGTGGGCCAACGGTCCCGAGACCGTCAGCCCCGTCTCTGTGTGGTGGCGACGCTGGGTCACCGCCAGGCAGAACTCGTACGCGTCACCGCTCACCTTGTCGGCTGCGTCTTCAGGGCCCCACGTCCACACGTCGCCGCCCGGCGCATCGAGTTCCACCCGGACCGGCCCGTCGGGCATCTCGAGGCCCCGGTTCGCGTAGCTCCAGCCACGCGTGCCGACCCCGATGTGCGCGACGTGGCGCAGTCGGTCGGTGCGCGGCAATTCCCGACCGTGGGTGTCGGCCACGTCGTGTCCGTGCGACCACGTCTCCATGAGCCGAGCCGTGACGAACGACAGCGCCCCCATGGACGGTCCGAACCACGGAATCCGGTCCCTGCGGTCGAGCGGGCGGACCGCCGCCAGCATCTTGGAGCGCTCGGCGCACATCCACTCCCAGATCTCCGCTCCGGACATGGAGGCAAAGTCGAATCCTGCCGCGGTGTGCAGGTCCATCTCGCCTCGTTCGGCTGCAGCGGTGAACTCACTGAAATGCTCGGGATCGACGGCGGCGACTGTCGCCACCCAGTCGGTCATGCCCAAATGCACCATCGTCTCGCGGCTGTCCCAGCCCTCCGCGGGGGTCGGCAGGCGCCACTGCTCCTCGCTGAGGTCACCGACTACCTCGCCGAGTGCGTCTGTTTCTGCCTGAAGGTCGTCGCAGATGCCGTCCATGCGCGTGGACACTACCCGCACCCCACGCCGTGTTTCTGGGCGCCTGGGTTTGGCTGGCGGGCCGGTTTGCTGCGCTCAATTGCGCTGCGGGGCTGCTCGATCGATACGTGTCGCAGCCGGTGGGTAGGTTGCGCCCGATGAACACCGCTCTCGATCCCCACACGCCGTCAGCTCCTGACGAAGCCGTGCTGTGGCGACCCGATGCCGAGCGATGCCGCTCGACGCAGCTGTGGCGCTTCGCGGAGAAGGTCGGTCTCCGTCTCGACCGGCATACCTATCGGGACCTGCACGAGTGGTCGGTGCGTCAGCCTGACGAATTCTGGCGAGCCGTGTGGGAATTCAGCGACGGCATCGGCGAGCTCGGCGGGCCGTTCGTGAGCGCTGATGCCCGCTCCGGCGCCAGCCCAGCCCCGGGGCCCGGGCTCAGCTTCTTCGCCGGGTCCAAGCTGAACATTGCTGAGAACTACCTGCGGCCGGCTTCCCACGGGGGTCCCGCCGCCGACGACACAGCGCTGGTCTTCATCGGGGAGGACGCCGTTGCGTCGACGATGACGCACGGCGATCTGCGGGCCGAGGTTGCCGCGTGCCAGCGGGCGCTGTCTGCCGACGGCGTGGGCGTAGGCGACCGGGTGGCCACCATGCTTCCCAACGGACCCGAGGCGCTCATCGTGTTCCTGGCGGCAGCCTCGCTGGGCGCCGTGTACTCCTCTGTCAGCCCGGACTTCGGCATCGACGGTGTGCTCGACCGATTCGGCCAGATCGCACCTGTCGTGATGGTCGCCGTGGACGGCTACTTCTACAACGGCAGATGGCATCGCACTGCCGACAAGGCAGCCGAGGTGGCCGCCAGCTTGGACCGTTCGGGTGCCCCGCTGCGGCGGCTCGTCATTGCCCCCTACGACCGCAGCGCTCGGGGCCCCGCCGAGGAAGCGCCGTCGGGGGCCTCGACGTCGTGGGCGTCGTGGCTCGAGCCGTATCGCACCGCGACCGGCGACGATCTCACCTTCGAGCGGCTCGACTTCGACCAGCCCGTGTACATCCTGTATTCGTCGGGCACCACGGGTAAGCCGAAGTGCATCGTGCACCGGGCCGGGGGGGCGCTGCTGAAGCTGTGGAGCGAGCAGCGGCTGCACTTCGACGTGCACCCCGGCGATCGCGTCATGTACTTCACGACCACCGGCTGGATGATGTGGAACTGGCTCGTTTCGGGGCTGGCGAGCGGGGCGTCGCTGGTGCTCTATGACGGATCGCCGTTCCATCCGGGTCCGGCGCGGCTCTTCGACGTGGTCGATGAATGCGGCGTCACGTTGTTCGGCGTCAGCGCAAAATTCATCGAGGGTGTCATGAAGGCGGGGCTGCAGCCTTCCCGGACTCATGCGCTCGACACCGTGCGCACCATTTCGTCGACCGGCTCGCCGCTGGCGCCCGAGGGGTTCGACTGGGTGTACTCCCAGGTGAAGGCAGACGTTCACCTGGCCTCCTTCTCAGGCGGCACCGATATCTGCGGGGGCTTTGTCATCGGCGACCCGACGGGCCCGGTCCGCCGCGGCGAGATCCAGGTGGCCGCGCTCGGGCTCGACGTCGACGTGGCTGATTCCGGCGGCAACTCGCTGGGTGCCGATGCTCAGGGCGAGCTGGTATGCCGCAACGCGTTCGTGTCGATGCCCCTGCGCTTCTGGGACGATCCCGACGACCAGCGCTACCGATCTGCGTACTTCGAGCGCTTCGAGGGCGTATGGCACCACGGAGACTTCGCCGAGTGGACGCCGAGCGGCGGGATGATCATCAGCGGACGATCCGACGCCACGCTGAATCCCGGCGGTGTGCGCATCGGCACCGCGGAGATCTACCGCCAGGTCGACCGGATCGACGAGGTGCTCGAGAGCGTGGTCATCGGCCAGCGGGTGCCCGCTGGCGACGGGTCGCCAGCCAGCACCGACACCCGTGTTGTGCTGTTCGTGAAGCTGCGCGAAGGGTTGACGCTCGACGATGAGCTCATCGGCACGATTCGCTCGCAGATTCGCTCTGGGGCGTCGCCCCGGCACGTGCCTGCGGTGGTCGCCCAGGTACCGGCGATTCCTCGCACCCGGTCGGGAAAGCTCGTGGAACTGGCCATTCGAGACGTCGTCGAAGGCCGCCCGGTGGCAAACCTCGAAGCCATCGACGACCCCGACGCACTCGCCCACTTCGCCGACCACCCCGCCCTGACCCCATAGACCCCACCCACGCCGTGGGCATCGAGGGCTGCTTGTGGTGCGATCGGCCGGTAACGGGTTGGAGACTTGGCTAGAAGAGCGATTCGTCGGTGCGACGCAGTCCCTCGATGACGAGCACCGAAGCGGCTGTCGCCGCCATGAGCACGACTGCGAGTGCCATCGCCTGACCTCGCAGGCTCTCTCCGGGCGTTCCCAGCAGGCGGAACAGTGCCAACGGAGCGGTCAGCGTGTCGGGCCGTCGCGGCAGGAACGCCGTGGCGCCGAACTCGCCGAGCGACACGGCGAAAGCGAACGCAGCGCCCACGGCAACTGCGCGCGACGCGATCGGCACATCGATCTCGCGCCGAGTTCGCAGCGGCGAGGCTCCCAGAACGGACGCCGCCTCTCGAAGACGATCATCGATCGCCCGCAGCGTCGGCACCAGCGTCCGGACCACGAAAGGCATCCCGACCAGGGCGTGTGCCACCGGGATGATCCACCACGCAGTGCGGAACTCCAACGGCGGCGAGTCCAGCGCCAGCAGCATGCCGAGCCCCACCGTGACCGCCGACACCCCGAGCGGCAAGGTCAATCCGACGTCGAACAGGCGCCGCAACCACGTCGCGCCCTTCGGCCGAGCGTCACCGCGGGCTCGGCCGCCGACCACGACGATGGAGGCCAATGCGCCGACAGCGGTTGCGATGACCGTCGCGAGCGCGGCGAACCCCAGCGAGTGGCGCAACGCCGCGAGCGCTGTGGCGGGGAGCATCTGCACGCGATCTGACAGCGCTGCGAAGTTGGACAAGCCGTAGCCGTCGCCGACTGCAAATGCCCGCTCCACGAGGGTGGCGATCGGCACGCCCAGCAGGCACAGGGCCACCGCAGCGTTGACTGCGATCACTGTTCGGCCGCGCCGCGGAGCCGTTCGGCCGGGCGCCCGGCGAGCGACCGCCCGGCGTCGCTCGGCCGCTCCCGCCAGGACGACCAGTGCCGCAACCGCGACGAGCTGGCACAGCGCAAGCGACGATGCTGTAGCGAAGTCGAGCCGGGTAATCGCGTACCGGTAGATCTCGGTCTCGACGGTGGCGCGTGCGGGACCGCCGAGGATCAGGATCACCCCGAACGAAGTGAACGAGAACAGGAACGTGACCGCAGCGGCTGCCGCCACCGCGGGCCGCAGCAACGGCCAAGTGACGTACCGGAAGGTCCGCAGCGGCGTCGCGCCCAGCACGGCCGCTGCGTCGCCATTGCGACCGTCGAGGCCGGCCCACCACGAGCCGACCGTCCGCACGACGACGGCGTAATTGAAAAAGACGTGAGCTGCGAGGATCGCCCACACGGTGTGATGCAGCGACAGCGTCCCCCCATCGAGGCCGAACCGGTCGAAGACGGCCTCGAAGGCACCAGCAACGACCACCGTGGGGAGCACGAACGGAACGGTGATGACCGCTCGGACGAACCGACGCGTTCCCGGCGCCAGGCGCGCCAGCGCTGCCGCGGCCGGAATGCCGACAGCCAAGGTGAGCGCCGTCGAGGCCCCGGCTTGCCAGAAGGTGAACCACAACACTCCCCGAATGGCGGGGCGGCCCAGCAGGTCGCCGAGACCGCTGAGACCCTCGCCGACCACGGTGAGCACCGGGTAGGCGAAAAAGACCGCCACGAAGGCGAGGGGCGCAGCAGCTGCGAGAGCCCAGCCGAGTGCCGACGCCCGAGGCCGCCGCTCCGGCGACCCGTCCACGATCACATCTCTCTGCGGAGCGAAGCGCTCAGCGCAAGACGATCTCCACCCATCGCTCGGTCCACGCGTCGCGGTTCGCCTCGATTTCAGCGGGGTCCAACATGAGCGGGTCGTCGGGCACCGCCGTGTGCTCGATGAACTCGGGCGGGAGCGTCGCGCTGTCGATCACCGGGTACACGAACATGTTGAGCGGAACGTCGTTCTGCCAGGTCTCGCTCAGCATGAAGTCGATGAGGGCACGCGCACCCGCTTCATTGTCGGTGCCCGCGAGAATCCCGGCGAACTCGATCTGGCGGTAGCAGGACTCGGTGATGACCCCGGTGGGTGCCACCTCTGTCGGCGGGTCGGCGTAGATCACCTCAGCCGGCGGGCTCGATGCGTACGACACCACCACGGGGCGGTCGCCGCCTCCTGCGGTGAACTCGCCGTAGTACGCGTCCTCCCAGCCAGCGGTGACGGTCACGCCATTTGCGCGCAAGTCCTCCCAATACAGCTCCCAGCCGTCGCCGAAGGCAGCGATGGTGGCGAGCAAGAAGGCCAGGCCGGGCGAAGACGTCTCGGGATGCTGCACGACGAACTGGTCCGCGAATTCGGGGAATGTCAGGTCGTCCAGGGTCTCGGGCACCCGTGGCACCGCGTCCTTCCAATAGTTCACGCACACGTCGCCGTAGTCCACCGGGGTGACCCGATGGCGCGGATCCAGCTGCAGTTCCTCTGGGACGCCCGCGAGCGCCGGGGATTCGTACCGTTCGAAGATGCCTTCGTCGAGGGCCCGCTGAAGAAACGTGTTGTCGACGCCGAACAGGACATCGCCCAGCGGGTTGGCCTTGGTGAGAATCGCTTCGGCGACGAGCGTTCCCGCGTCGCCGATCTCGAGCAACTCGACCGTCACACCGGTCTGGGCCGTGAACTCCTCGAGCGTCCCGTCGGACAGGTTGAACGAGTCGTGGGTGATGAGCGTGACCGTCGTGCCTTCGATCGACGGTTCGGCGGAGGCTGGTTCCTCGGTCTGGGGGGCCGCGCCGGACGATGGCTCCTCGGTCTGCGGTGGGACGGGAGTGTCGGTCTCGGGAGTGTCGCCGTCACCGCACGCAGCGACGAGCAGCACTGCGGCCGCGATCCCGACAGCGAATCGGTACCGCCTACGCAGCAGGTGGGTGGTCATGTGCTTCCTCCGCTGGCATTACCCAGATCAGGTTCTCGGGTCGGCGACTGCACGGCAATCGCCCTCTCAGCCCAACGGGCTCCCCGGTTTGTGCTGTGGTGGCCACCCTACCGTGCGGCGCTGCGCGCCTCGCTGCTGAGGCGTGCTCGCCGGCACGCCGGCGCGACTGTCCGCCGGGCTCAGAACCAGCGGCGCGACTTGCTGTGCCGAGTCAGCACCGGCGCCGTCGAGATGAGATCGAGCATCTCCAGTTGGTCTTCGCTGAGGTAACGGGTGCGGCCGGCCACTTCCGACAGCGGCGGCAATGCGATGCCGACTGAATGCACGCCCACCATGCAGCCCGACTGCCCTTCCATGAGGACTTCCACCGCACGAGCCCCGAGGCGGCTGCCCAGCAGCCGATCCCTCGGCGTGGGCGGCCCACCTCGCTGGATGTAGCCGAGCACGGTGGTGCGGGTGTCGAATCCGGTGCGTTCCGCGAGCAGATCGCCGACGTACTGGCCCATCCCGTCGAGGACGCGATTGCCCCACGCGTCGGTACCGGTGTCTGGGATCTCCACGCTGCCATCGGAGACGGCCCCTTCGGCTACGACCACGATGGATGCATTGCGGTCACGGTGGTGCCGGGCCTCGAGGCGCTCGGCGATCTCGTCGATGTTGAACGGTGCCTCTGGTACCAAGACTGCTGCAGCGCCCCCCGCAATGCCTGCCCCCGCAGCGATATGCCCGGCTTCGCGGCCCATCACCTCGAGCACCATGATCCGGTTGTGCGACTCGGCTGTGGTGTGAAGCCGGTCGACCGCTTCGGTCGCTACGCCCAGCGCGGTGTCGAACCCGATGCAGACATCGGTGCCGGAGACATCGTTGTCGATCGTCTTGGGCACGGCGACCACCGGAAATCCCGCTTCGGAGAGGCGACCCGCGGTGATGAGGGTGCCGTCGCCGCCGATCGTCACGAGGGCCTCGACGCCGTCGCGTTCGAGCTGCGCGATCAGCGGCGCTGGGCCCTCCGATTGCAGGCGGGGGCTGCTGCGCGATGTCCCGAGCATCGTGCCGCCCCGCGGCAGCGCGCCGCGCATCGCCTCGGAATCCAGCGTGACGCTGTCGCCGTCGAGCACGCCGTTCCAGCCCCGTTTGTACCCCACGACGCTGCGGTCCAGCTCGTGGCCGGCCATGCGCACGACAGCTCGGATGGCTGCGTTCAACCCCGCACAGTCGCCGCCCCCGGTGAGCACCCCGATTCGCACGGGTTCAAGCTAGGCGAGACACCACCGGACACCCCGCACGGGTCCTGATGCGAGTCGAGACCCGCCATGGCCTCGTGCTGGCGAGCTCAGGCTGTGACGAGCACCCCGGCGGCTTCGAGCCGGTCGATCTGCCGGTCGTCGTAGGAGAGCAGCCCGCCGATGACGGCACGGTTGTCCGCGCCTCGGGCCGCGACATGACCGTCGGTGCCGATGCCGGAACCGAGTGCGGGGCGCGCTGGCACCGTGAAGCCCGAGCTGGCCTCGGTGAACAAGCCCCGATCTTGCGCCCAGTCGGTCGCTGCGAGCTCGGTGATGGAGCGCATCTCGGCCACGCTGAACGGCGTACCTGCCTCGATGGCGCGCCGGAACTCCTCGACGTCGGCGAAGCCCGCCGCCCACTGCGTCATCTCGTCGTACAGCTCGTAGCGGTTGGCCATGCGTGCGGCAGGCGTGGCGAATCGAGGGTCTTCGGCCAGCTCGGGTCGGCCCATGGCCTTGAGCAGGTCCTCGAACCATGCTGCGGGGTTGCCGGCTATGGCCCACACCCTCCCGTCGGGCAGCACCAGGATCGGACACTCGTGAGCAAGGCCGGCGTTGGGCCCTTCCCAGCCGCCGGCCAGCTCGAGTGCAGACCACTCCTGGATGTAGACCATCGCCTCGACCATGCAGACGTCGATGTGGCCGCCCCGGCCTGTCCGGGCCGCCTTGACC
>LXNI01002358.1_pt1 | contig 13363 bp, 9 predicted proteins | sample 809091 | NCBI WGS metagenome assembly LXNI01 (sample SAMN04870527, study PRJNA318959) | sponge metagenome | biome: 01000161; feature: marine sponge reef; material: water | host: Sarcotragus foetidus | place: Greece: Milos, Mediterranean Sea | collected 2013-05-29 | depth 5-7 m | reverse complement strand
CGTCGGAATCCGGAGTGGCAGGTCGATCCTCTGTCACGGCGCGGCGCTTGCATGTAAGCAAGAACCGGGCTTCATACTGCAATTGTGGGCTGAACTAAATCGGACACTACCCGATCTCCCACCGCCACATGCCAGTAGGGCGAACACGACTTACTGCCATCGTCTCCGGTGGCGGTAGGGAGTAGTGTCGAAGGGTTACATCTGCAATCTACGAACGCGCCCAGCACAAACCTCATCCAAGGAAAGTTTGAAAGTTGGTTGTCAAACTGGGGTGGCTGCCGCGTGCGGCGGGTGCAAATGAAGTTGGTAACGCATGAGCAGCGCGTCTTGCGGAAATGGGTTGAGCCGCAGATGCCGAACGCCGTACCCGCTGCCCGTGCCCCACATCCTAGCCGCCGTAGCTGCGCCCCTCGTTGAGCGAATCTGACCTGTGTGGAAATGAGTGCGTTAGTCTCACGCTTGCGGCTGGGAGTAATGTGAGGCTCGGTAACTCCCTTCGGTCCTCGGTTGGATCCTTGGACCCGGTCCCTTTGGCAGGCGGCACCCTCTGCGCGAAACTAGGAAGGTGATTGCTCGTTACACGCGGCCCGAATTAGGCCGCATCTGGTCGGATCAGAACAAGTATCGCCAATGGCTCGAGGTGGAATTGATGGCCTCCGAGTCGTTGGCTGAGCTGGGAGAAGTGCCCCGCGAGGCTGCCCAGGCGCTCCGGAAGCATGCGGACTTCGAGTTAGAGCGCATTGATGCCATCGAGGCCGAAGTGCGCCATGACGTGATCGCATTCCTGACCTCGGTGTCCGAAGCGATGGCATCCGCCGGCGCGGCAGAGCACTCGCGCTGGCTGCACTACGGACTGACCTCAAACGACGTCGTGGACACGGCCCAGGCGCTGCTACTCAAGCAGGCCTCCGAACCGATCGCGGACCAGTTGCGGGAACTGCACGGGATTCTGCGCACGCGCGCATTCGAATTCAAGAACACGGTCATGGTCGGCCGCACGCATGGCGTGCATGCCGAGCCCACCACGTTTGGCTTGAAGCTGGCGAACTGGTACAGCGAGATCGGGCGCCAGATCGAGCGCTTCGATGCTGCTCGGGAGCAGATGCGGGTGGGCAAGCTCTCCGGTGCCGTCGGCACGCTGGCGCACATCAGCCCGGAAGCCGAGGAGCGCATCTGCGCCAAGCTCGGCTTGAAGGCAACCGCAGTGTCAACGCAGGTCATCCAGCGGGACCGCCACGCACATTTCGTCTCCGTGCTGGCGAACATCGCCGCGACCGTCGAAAAGATCGCGGTCGAAGTGCGGCACCTGCAACGCACCGAGGTGCGGGAAGCGCAGGAGTACTTTTCCAAGACGCAGAAGGGCAGTTCGGCCATGCCGCACAAGAAGAACCCGATCGTTTCGGAGCAACTCTGCGGGCTGGCGCGTGTCGTCCGCGGCAATGCCGTGGCCGCCTTTGAGAACGTAGCCCTGTGGCACGAGCGCGATATCTCGCATAGCTCGGTTGAGCGCGTGATCCTCGCAGATTCGACCACTTTGGTGGACTACATGCTGGCCAAGGCTTGTGATCTGGTGCGTCGGCTGCTGGTGTATCCGGAGCGCATGGCCAAGAATCTCGAATCCAACGGCGGACTGGTGTATTCGGGCCAGTTGTTGCTCGAAATCTCTTCCAAAGGCGTACTGCGCGAAACGGCCTACCGCTGGGTCCAGCGCAATGCCCTGCGCGCCTGGGAGGAGGATGGCAGCTTCCGCGAAATGGTCGAGGCCGACCCTGATATCAGTGCTGCGCTGGGTCCCGAGGAGTACGAGCGGGCGTTCTCGCTGGAACGGCAGTTGCGCAACGTTGATGCGATCTTCGAGCGGGTGTTTGGCTCCGAATAGCCGCAACCCACTTGACTGATCAGGACTCGACCACCACCCCGGCCAATTCCTCGAACATCTTGAATGCGGCGATGATGTCCTCGTCGCCGTGGCCTTTGGCCACTCCGGCGCTGAAGAGTTCGTGGACCAAGCTGGTCGAAGGCAGCGGCACGCCGAGTTCGCGGCCCGATTCGAGCATCAGGCTGATGTCCTTGCGCATCCACTTCAGCGGGAAGGCGGCGTCGAAATTCCGGCTGAACACAGCCGGTGCTTTGAAGGCGATCAGGCCCGACTTGGCGGCCGAGTTGTCGAGGATCTCGAACATCAGGTCGGGCGGCACGCCGGCCTTGGTGGAGAGCACCATCCCTTCGACGAATCCCTGCAGGGTGTTGGCCAGCACCAGGTTCTGGGACAGCTTCGCATGCAGGCCCATGCCTTGCCCGCCGCAGTAGTAGAGGTTCTTGCCCATACATTCGAAGTAAGGCCGCACACTTTCGAAGACTTCCTCGTCGCCGCCGATCATGAAGGTCAGCGTGCCGTTGGTCGCGCCCGGCGTGGAGCCCGTGCAGGGGCTGTCAAGGTAGTAGCCGCCCTTGGCTTCAAACTTGCCCGCGATACGCCGCGCCGTGCTGGGTCCGATCGTGGAGCAGTCCGCCACGATGATCTTGGAGGTGACTCCCGACAGCACCCCGTTCTCGCCGGTGAGCACTTCCTCGGACATGGCCGAGTCTCCGACGCATAGGAAGATGCAGTCGGCGAATGCGCCGACTTGCGCTGGCGTCTCGCAAAAGTGTCCGCCGTCGTGCGAGTTCGCCAGATCCTTTGCCTTCGAGCTGGTGTGACTCCACAGCGCCACTTCATGGCCTCCGGCCAGAAGATGCTCTGCCATGGGCTTGCCCATGAGTCCGAGTCCGAGAAAACCGAGTTTCGCCATATAGAGATTGTATCGGACGGGGCAGCGCTCCCCGGACGCGGCCCAGTGCGCTCGCGAGCCTATGCGAGAATACCGATTCGTGCTGCGTTCGGTGCTCGTCAGCAAGCACATATATCGAGAGGCCATCGACTGCTTGGCGGGGCGCGTCGCTGTCGACTACAACGACTCGGACGAGAGCCTAACCTGCGAGCAACTGCGGACCCGGCTGGGCGGAAAGGATGGGGTGATCTGCCAACTCACCGACCGTATCGACGAGCCCTTGTTGGATGCCGTCCCCAGCGTCAGGGTCGTTTCCAACGTTGCAGTGGGCTTTGACAACATCGACATTTCCGCCGCCACCGAGCGCGGTGTCATCGTGACCAACACCCCGGGGGTGCTGACTGACGCCACCGCCGATCTGACATTCGCGCTGATTCTAGGGGCGGGCAGGCGACTCGGCGAATCCGAGCGCTACTTGCGGGCGGGGCGCTTCAAACAGTGGCGTATCAACTTGTTGACGGGTTGGGACGTGTGGGGCGCGACCCTTGGAATATTTGGCATGGGGCGCATCGGCCAGGCTGTGGCGCGTCGCGGGCGGGGATTCAACATGCGGGTGCTGTACCATGACCCGTTTCGCTTGAGAGAAGAAGCCGAGGAAGAACTCGGCATAGAGTATGGCTCGAAAGAAGAGGTGCTGACCCAAGCCGATTTCGTGACGTTGCACTGCGCGTTGGCAGCTGAGACGCGGCACCTGATCGGAGCCGCCGAGTTGCGGGCGATGAAACCGACCTCCGTGCTGGTCAACACCTCGCGCGGGCCCGTGGTAGACGAAGCGGCGCTGGCCGATGCCTTGGAAGCGGGTGCGATCGCCGCTGCCGGCTTGGACGTATTCGAGAAGGAACCCGAAGTGCATCCGAAGTTGCTGCAGCTTGAAAACGCGCTCATCGTGCCCCACATTGCCAGCGCAACTGTGGCCACTCGCACGCGGATGTGTGTGATGGCCGCCGAGAATATGGTGGCCGGTTTGGCGGGAGATCGTCCGCCCAACATCGTCAACCCCGAAGTGCTGGACTGATTCGACCCGTTATGAAGAAGAGACTGCTACGCCTGTTCCTCAAGACGTTGGATCAGGCTTCCTTGGCGAAGGTCATGTCGACCAGTGTCGAGCGGCGCGGAGACACGTTGACCGCGCGGGGCGAGGAAGTCGACCTTGGCGCAGCGAGGCGCATCTTCGTGGCTGGCGTCGGCAAGGCAGCCCGGCCAATGTGCGAGGCGTTGCTCCCACACCTGCCCGGTGGAAGGACGTCGTTGGCGGTGGTGGCGCCGACCGCCTCGGACGCACCGCTGCGAGGAGCTAAGGAATTTGTAGGGGGGCACCCCTATCCCAATCGAGCAAGCGACGAATCCGCCCGCTACGTGCTGGATCAAGCCAGCCGCCTAGCGGGCCACGATCTGTTCATTTGCCTGCTTTCCGGCGGTGGGTCCGCGATTTGCGAGACCCCGCTCGACCCGCTGGTGTCGCTGGCCGACATGCAGGCGTCTTACGAGGTCTTGGTCACCTGCGGGGCCAACATCGTCCAGATCAATATCCTCCGCAAACACCTCTCACGCATCAAGGGCGGCCGCTTGGCCCAAGCCGCACACCCGGCTAGGCAGATAACGCTGTACGTGTCTGACGTGCCGCCCGACGAGCCTTCGTCGGTCGCTTCTGGCCCGACCATGCCTGATGCATCCACATGCGAGGATGCCTACCACACGGCTGAGGAACTTGGCATCGTTTCCCGCTTGCCTGCTTCAGTTCGCCGCTTCTTCGAGGCTCGCACCCTTGCCGAGACACCGAAGCCTGGCGGGGCAGAATTTGCGCGCAGCCAGTGGGTCTGCTTGCTCGACAACGCTGCCGTACTGCAGAGTCTCGAAAGCGAGGTGCGCCGCCTAGGGTGGGTGCTGGAGCGTGATCTCGACGTGGATGATCAACCGGTTGAATCCGCGACTGACACGCTATTGGACCGCTTGCAGTCCCTCTCTCGCGCTCACCCGGGCAAGACCGTTGCCGTGACGACAGGCGGGGAGCTCAGCAGCCCGGTCAGGGGAGATGGCAGAGGGGGGCGCAACCAAGCTTTTGTGCTATGGGCTGCCCGCAAGCTCGCCGAACGCGGAATGCGGGCTACGGTCCTAAGCGCCGGAACGGATGGCATTGACGGTAATTCGCCAGCGGCGGGTGCAATTGGTGACGAGCTTACGGTGCCGCGGGCGCGGGCGCTTGGGTTGGACCCTGCTGAATTCGAGCGACGGTCGGATTCCTTCGGCTTTTTCGAGCGGCTCGACGACTTGATTGTGACCGGTCCCACCGGAAACAACGTGCGCGACCTCCGCATGCTTGTCGCCCCACCGCAGTGATCGGCCCCGTGTGCTATCTTGGCCTGCGCTGCCGACACACTTGCTCTGTAGCCTGGCCCGGCGCACCGCTCGTCGGTCCTTCGCACCGGCGTGCCTGCTGATTGAGAATCCCAATGCCAAAATTCGTGCTTACGCTCTTGCTTTGCTTCGCGGCGGTCTCCATGGCCGCAGACAAACCGAATTTCGTCCTCATCTTCGTCGACGACCTCGGCTATGCCGATATCGGACCGTTCGGATCGAAGCTGCACCGAACGCCGCATCTGGACAAGATGGCGGCCGAAGGACGCAAGCTGACGAGCTTTTACGTGACCGCGCCGGTTTGTACGCCATCGCGCAGTTCGCTGCTGACCGGGAGCTATCCGCGGCGTGTTGGCCTAGATGAGAGCGAGAAAGGGCAGTGGGTGTTGTTTCCTGGCAACCGCGAAGGCCTCAATCCGGACGAGATCACTCTGGCCGAGATGTTGAAGGAGGTCGGCTACAAGACGGCCTGCGTTGGCAAGTGGCACTTGGGCGACCAGCGTCCCTTCTTGCCGACCCGACACGGGTTCGATTCTTACTTCGGGATACCGTTTTCCAATGACATGGGCCACGATTCGCGGAGGCAGCCTTACCGCTATCCTCCGCTTCCTCTATTGCGCGGAGAAGACGTGATCGAAGAAGAGCCTGATCAGCGCCTGATCACCAAGCGCTACACCGAAGAGGCCCTGAAGTTCATCGAAGACAACAAGGAAGGCCCGTTCTTCCTGTATCTGCCGCATACGATGCCGCACTGGCCGCAGTACTCCTCTGAGAAGTTCGCGGGCAAGTCGCAGAACGGTCCGTGGGGCGACGCCGTGGAAGAGATCGACTGGTCGACTGGCCGGATCCTTGCCAAGCTCGACGAACTCGGCATTGACGACAACACGATGGTGGTGTTCACGTCAGACAACGGCGGTGCCATGCAGCACGGGGCTAGTAACGCCCCGCTGCGCGGCGGCAAGGGCACTACGTGGGAAGGCGGCCATCGCGTGTGCTTCGTGGTTCGTTGGCCGGGCAGGGTCCCGGCGGGGACCGCAACTGACGAACTGGCGATCTCGGTAGACATCCTGCCGACGTTTGCCGCGCTGGCCGGTGCAGACGTGCCGTCAGATCGCGTGATCGACGGCAAGGACATTCGCCCCCTGCTGCTCAGCGACAAGCCTGAGCCGACGCCGCATGTCGCGTACTACTACTACTTCATGTCCCACCTCAATGGCGTCCGCAGCGGGCGCTGGAAATTGCACGTGGCGCGGAAGGGCGGGCGCTATCCCGACTACGAGTCCAACCCCGTCCTGGAACTCTACGATCTGCATACCGACATAGGGGAGACGCGCAATGTCGCAGCCGAGTTCCCGCAGGTCGTTGAACGCTTGCAGGTCTTGGCGGAATTGGCCCGAGAAGACTTGGGTGATGGCAAACGAGCTGGCAAGAATCAGCGCCCGCCGGGCATCGTCGACGAGTCGGTGACGCTCACCTCCAATTGAAGGCCACAAAGTGGCGCGACTGAGTTCGCCCGTGGTCTGGAGATGGCAGGTAACTTCCCAACGGGAGTTGGCAGCGGGCCCGGCGTATGAAGGCTAGGGCTCGCCTGCCCCTTGACGACCGCCAGCCAAGTGCCCGGGGAACTGGCTTTGGCGTGCTGGCAGGGTACTCGCCCCTCGACCACATCGACAAGGCGAGCCCTATGGTACTGGGGGTCAGTAGATCGCTACCGGCGCGACGGTGGATCCCGTGCCACCCTGGATCTTGAGAGGCTGGACGACGAAGGCGAACTCGTGGACGCCGGCCGCAGCCAGTTCGTCCAGCTTCATCCGCTCCACCAGATGGATGCCGTTGACCACCAGCATGATCTGGTGGACAGGCAACGACACTTGCGGGTCCGGGTTGGGTGAGACTTCGACCGGTTGGTTGTCCGCCCCCAGCAGCATGGGATCCTGTTCCACAAGCCACTGCGCGGCCGCTACGCCGATCCCCGGGTTGCTCGCCATGAAACGCTCCGCATCTGTGTCCCAGAGCACACCCCAGCCCGTGTGAATCAGTACCGCGTCGCCCGATTCCAGCGCTACGCCCTGCCGGTCGAGCGCCTGCTGCAGGTCGTCGACCGTGATTTCGTACGTGTCGGGAAGCATCTCAACGCCCTTCAGGGCGGCCACATCGATCAGCACGCCCCGGGTCATGAGCGTGCCGACGTTCTCCACGCCGAGCCGAGTGAACCCGTCTCGCGTCATGATCTCGCCCTGATCGACACAGTTGTACAGGCTGTCGCCGATCGTCTGGTGGGTAAATCCGTCGAACTGCGTACCCACCTGACCCATCTCGGCAATAACCAACTCCTCGTTCGAGCCACGCCGGTTCGAACCCACGTTCGGCCCTGTCGGCTTCATGTAGAGGTCGAAATGGCGGGGACCGAGCGGCATCGAACCTCTCAGCACCCGTCCGAGCTCGATCACCCGCCCCTCTCGTATCAGACGCGCTGCCTTGAGCACCGTCTCGGGACCCATGTGGTTGGCGGCGCCGCGCTCGTCGTCGGCCCCCCAGCGGCTGGGACAGCGCTCATCGGTTGACGGCGGGGTCCACGACTGGCCGGCGGCGGGTGCGGTGGCACCCGAGACTAGGACGGTGAACGTGGCTACGGCGGGGACGGCAACGCTGGCGAATCGCATGACTTTCCTCCTTGGGCGGTGTCTACAGCTCCTGCAGATTCTACCGGAACTCGTGACCCAGTCGATCCGGCGCCGTTTGCGTTACTTCTGCAGATCCGTCGCTGATCGAATAGCGGTTGGGACTCGCGGGCAGATCCCATACGGGGAGACTTCCGAGCCCGTCAAGGGCAGCAGCGAGCGGGTCAGACTCTGGGTTGTGAGGGGTCTCTCGGCCCCCCAGCCGAATGCCGTCGATTGCGCATGTTCCCTGTCGCAGCCAGCGCGGCCAGGTCACGGTGCCCGCGGAGAGCTCATCCTGCATGCACCGCCGGATCCACTGCAGCGCGGCGATGCGGTCCGTATTCAGACCTTTCGCGACGTTACCCCGACGGCGACGCTGATCTCACCGACAGCCTCTGCAGGGCGCCGATGCGCCGGAGCGCCGGCGGGTGCGAATAGTGTAGGAAGACGTCCAGCGGGTGCGGCGTCAGGTTGCTAAGGTTGTCGGCCACCAGTTTCTTCAGGGCGCTGACCAGAGGCCCGCCGCTGCCGGTAGTCTCTGCTGCGAAACGGTCGGCCTCGAACTCGTGCCGCCGCGAGAAGACGTGCATGAGGACCGACAGGACCAACTCGACAGGCCTGAAGAGGAGACCGAAGAAGACGAGCCCGGCGTAGACCGACGGTTCGGCGACGTGGAACGCGGCGTAAAGGGCTTCCTGCCCTAGGAAGAGCGACAGGACCCACAGCATCGCCGCGATGTGGCCAATCGACAGTGCCATTTGCGACCAAACGTGGCGCTTCTTGTAGTGGCCAATCTCGTGGGCCACCACCGCCACCACCTCGGCGACGGCGTACTCTTCGACAAGGGTGTCGAACAGCCCGATGCGCTTGTGCTTTCCGAAGCCCGTGAAGAAGGCGTTCGGCTTTGACGACCTCCGTGAGCCGTCGACCACAAAGATGCCCTCGAGCGGGAAGCCCGCTGAGCGGGCGTATCCCAGAATGGCGTCGTGCAGCTCGCCGTCGTCGAGCGGAGTGAATGTGTTGAACAAGGGCATGATCCACGTCGGGCCGATGAACTGCACGGCCAGCATCAACGCGGTTACCGCGATCCAGCACCAAATCCAGGCCAGCGGTCCCGCCGCCTCGAAGAATGCGAGGATGACAGCGAGCAGCGGAGCGCCGAGCAGGATGGCGAGGGCTGTGCCCTTCAACAGGTCTGCGCCGAACGTCCTCGCTGTGGTGCGGTTGAACCCGTAACGGCCTTCGATCACGAACGTCGACCACGCCCTGAATGGGAGCTGCAAGAGGGTCTTGGCGAGCAGGAGGGCCCCGATGTAGACCAGACCGGTGACTACCGGGCCCTTGCCCAGTCCGCGAACCAATGTATCGAGCCAAGCGAAGCCGCCGGCGAACCAGAAGGTGAGCATCGCCGCGAGACCAAACGCCCCGCGGACGAGGCCGAATCGGGTGCGTGTCGCGGTGTAGCGCCGCGCCCGGGCGTACTTCTCGTCGTTGAACACGCCGGTGAACTCGGCTGGCACTTTGGGGCTGAACGACCGCGAGCTGAGCAGTCCCGAGAGCGCGCCTAGCAAGTACTCGCCGACGAGGGCGACCAAGATGACAACAGCGAAGGTGTTCACAGCTCCCATAGGAATCCCCTACAGTACCGCCAGCAGGGCACTTGGGACGATAGGCGGGAAGAGCCCACGCCGCATGGCACGGGTGTGCTTCCGCCCGGGCTCGAACTTGTCTGGCTCAATGCGCAAGGCGTTCATTTGCTCGGGAGCCAGCTTCCGGCCCGTCTCACCAACGCCCTCGTCGAGTTCGGAGCGGAGCTTCAGCCCGGCATTCCGCGTCACGGGTCCGTACAGAATCCCCACCACCTAGCGGCCTCCGGAAGTGAGAATGCCAGTCTCGCGGCCGCAGAAACCAGTAGCCGAGCCGGTTCTGCACTGTTAGCGCCAATGTTTCAGATGAACCCGACCAACTGCGGGCAATCGGCCGAACGGTCGTGTTGACGACCCACCGTCGGAGTGGTGGCAGCCAGGTAGGACGAGGACGGCCGGGCCGGCGGCTTTTTGCGGTCAAGTCGATTGCAGCAACTCCGCCATCCGGCGCAAGCCGATCACCTCGGTTTCTCTCGAGACCGGATAGCGCGCGTCACTGGAGTACACCACGAAGGTCTATTCCGGGCTCAGATCCTCCAACGCGCTGTGGAAGCCCTTGCTCGGGGTGACCGACAGGCCGCGCTTGATTTCGACCGCTGACACTCCGGCCCGGCCAGGGATCTCCAGAACCAAAGCCATTTCCGCCCCCGTCGAGGTGCGGTAGCAATAGGCTCCCGTGCCCGGACGGGCGACCGAAAGCAGGTTCTCGATAACGAATCCTTCCCAGCTCGCTCCGACGACGGGGTGACCGAGCAGCGCTCGGTAGTCCTCGATACCCAGCAGGGAATGACCCAGCCCGTTATCCCTGACATACATCGTCCTGATTACCCAGCAGTTCCAGCCAGAGTCGGGATTCGGATCGGCAGCGCGGTGATCGGTCGCCGAGGACCCGCAGGGGTGTGACCTGTCCACGTTCGCAAGGTCGCTCGGCGCCGCCTCACTCCGCAGGGCAGCCCTCCATTGCCGTGTCTTGCGCTCCCATTATCTTGGAGTTGCCTAGCTTTCACGCTAGAGATCAAGAAGACACACTCCCAGATTGGACACTGCAAGAGAGAGCTTCGTCGCGCGAGCATCCGCGAAATTTCTGTGGCTGCCGGCCAGCTTTGCTGCCATGGCCATGCTCGGGGGTGCCGACTTCAATGAAGGCGGTGCGATCTTCCGCAGGCATCGCGATGGCGACGAGTCCGCCGCAACCAAGTCGTGCGCCGCTCACCGGACAGCACGGGATCGCACCCTAAGTGCTCAGGCACGCGCACCGTGCTAGTGCAGTGGTTGTCTGGGGTGATCTACTCGTACTCGATGAAGAAGGGTGAAGTCCAAGCGATTTCGGGGTCACCATCTGGCTCTTCTGTGTCGCGCTGGAACACGCGCACATAGTAATACGACTCGCCGAGTCCGGCTTCGGAGTCCTTGTAAGTGAGCGTGGCCTGTCGCCCGCCCGGACGCTGGGTGAACACGTACTCGCCATTCTTGACGACGTCCACACGCAAGATCTCGTCTTGCGCTTCGATTTCGACTTGGATCTCCGGCGGATCTGATGCAGAGGCTGTGAATTCTTCCCCTACCATGTGGCCGCCCGCTGTGGCCTTGACGTAGATCTCGTCGCTCGAGGCGAATGTCCGGCGCGCCAACATGGCGTCGAACAGCGCTTCCCGCGTTGGCTCGTCCACCCAAATCGCTGCCCATGAATTGTGCGTCGAGCCATGGTCGCTGTAGGAAACAAACCCGTACCGATGGCCCTTGTTGAGCGCATCTTGGGCAAAATGTCCCGGCTCGTCGACCTGTGTGCCGCCGCGCTTCTCGCCGTCTGGAGTTTCGAACCGTTCGTAGCTGCCACGCGCGCCTTGGTAGATCTCAAGTAGGCAGTCCAATGGCGACGGCTCCCAATTCCAATCCGCCAGCGGGCCGGCCGCGAATGTGTGTGGCACCACTACAACCTTTTGGCCATCCTGGCTCAGCGGGTTATCCTCCATCCACTTCCACATCACCGGGGGCGTGTTGTCGGGTGCCTCAAGACCCTTCTCGCGATCGATCGGCCGGAGCGGTCCGCCACGCTTGAGGTAGAGCACGTTGCGATGGCCGCCGGGCCGATTCATCGAGTGCTCATACGTGTAGATGCCCCAGAACTTCGGGGCGTGGGTGTAGAGATCGACCATCTTCTGTGCGTACCACCATTGGTAGTCGCGCAGCGAGTCTGGCCAGCGCCCGCCCAGCACTTCGTTGTGGTCGCTCGGACCGACGAAATCCATTTTCGCTGCGTCGATCGCATAGCGGTAGGTGTCTTCGATCGAGCCATCCACAGCGCTGTGGCCGCGCACATCGGTGTGCCGGTGGCAATCGCCGAGTAGGAGCGAGTAGCTCTTGCCGCCGGCAGACATGGTCACGCGTTGGCGCTGTTGAAAGGCGGCATCGGGCGTAGCTACCGCGACTTCTGCGAGTTCCGGTTCAGCAGAATCGACAGGTTCCAGTCTCGCTGTGAAGACGTTGTAGTGAAGGGCGTGCATCTGGTCGGTCGGCAGATTCTCGGGAGAGCGCAGGTCGCTCGAGAAGGCCAGTTGCAGCGAGCCATCCGGATGGGCCGCCACTGCCGTCCGTTGCGTGTTGCGCCCGGAACTGTTGGAGAGCATCACGGGCGTCGTCCAGCCGTCTGTTCCCAGCCGAGTGGCGTACACGTGAAACATCTCGTGAGGCTTCGGAATCGTCCAGTGTCGAAACACGACCCAAGCGGAACCGCCGCCGTCGAATGCCACCGTCGGTAGCTCCGCAAAGCGAGACATCCGCCCGGTTAGAACGTCAGCGATGTCCGACTTCGGCTCGAACACGCGACCGTTGGAGACCACCCGAAGCCCCAATCCCCTCCGCGCGTGCAATCCTTCGCTGCCCTCGACCGCGCTGGAAGTCGAGAAGTCCTTGCCCCAGTTCTGGCGGGCGGTGTCATAGGCGATCCAGGCCCGATCTGCCGCATCCACTGTGACGCTTGAGTGAAATTCTGCTCCGGGCCCGGAACTGATTCCTATTGGTTCGCCCGCGCTTTGTCCGTCGAACGACGCCAAGAACACGTCGTAGTTTCCGGCGTGATAGCTGTCCCAAGAGATCCAAGCCCTGCCCGTCGAATCCAGTGCGACCGATGGCTCCCAGTCGCTGGCATCTGACACCGACACCCGAACTTCGGGCCCCCAGCCATCTTCGGTCCGGCGCCGGGCGTAGACATCGGACTGCAAGTCGCGGAATGACTGCCACGTGACGGTGACATCTCCATCTGGGCTGGCCGCAGCCCGGACATGGAAGTCCGAGTGAGCGGACGACGCAACGGTCTCGATCTCGCCGACTTCCGAATAGTCGCTGATGCTGGCTCCGTAGAGGTGGAAATCGCCTTCGTCGCGGCCCGACCAGAAAGCCATGGCTCCTCCCGGCACTGCCACGATGGCGGGCAGGTAGTGATCCCAGTTGCCATCAGGCAGCACGATAGGCCCGCCCCAAGTGCCCTCGGGGCTTCTTCGGCGCACGACTACGGCGTCGGCGTCGGCACCGTCCCACTCCACGTATGCGGCCCACAGGCTGCCATCGACGGCAGAGGCCAAGGCTGGCCAGTCTGCGGTCATGTCTGCGGGCGAGACCCGCTGGGATTCAACTTCACCGGCCACCTCGGCGGGGGGCAGGTCGCGGGCTTGCACTTCCGGTGTCTTGGCCGGTGGCTGGCTGCAACCGGCCACAATGATGGCCAGAGTGATGAGAAGGCTGGCTGGCAAGCGTGTCACGGGACAATCATAAGGGGTGTATAGACGAGAGTGCCGAGTCAGGCAGCTTCCGCATACGGTTCTGGAGCGACGCACGGCCCAACGGCCCACGTTTGCGCTCCGGCGGCGAT
>LXNI01002357.1_pt1 | contig 13370 bp, 13 predicted proteins | sample 809091 | NCBI WGS metagenome assembly LXNI01 (sample SAMN04870527, study PRJNA318959) | sponge metagenome | biome: 01000161; feature: marine sponge reef; material: water | host: Sarcotragus foetidus | place: Greece: Milos, Mediterranean Sea | collected 2013-05-29 | depth 5-7 m | reverse complement strand
ATCGCAACCGAAGACGGTTCGCAACACGAACAACCGGCCCAAGCGCAACGACCCCTGCTGGTGCGGAAGCGGGAAGAAGTATAAAGTCTGCCACATGAGGGCCGATGCGAAGCAGGGCGGCGCGCCGGTGCGCGAGGTGGCGTAGTTTCATGGTTTGGGTGGGGGGTGCGTGGCAACCGGAGCTGACTACACAACGGTTGAAGAAGAGAGGGTCGCAGAACGATGCCCAAGGTCAACCCGGCGATTATGGTCTGGGCCCGCGAGACGGCCGGTCTTACCCAGGAGGAAGCGGCTAGGAAGCTGGGCTTTCAAGATAGTTCCAGATCATCTGCGGTGGAGAAACTGGCCCTGATTGAACACGGTCGGAAAGAGCCGTCGCGGCCCCAATTGACAAAGATGGCGGGCCAGTACCGCCGACCCCTGCTCACCTTCTATCTCTCCAAGCCGCCGCAGAAAAGCAACCGAGGGGTAGACTTCCGCACCCTGCCTCAAAATGAACGTAGCTCTGAAGAAGCGCTGTTAGACGCGTTGATCCGGGAGATCAGAGCGCGCCAGAGCATGGTGCGCGTCATCATGGAGGATGAAGATGAAGCAGAGCCGTTGTCTTTCGTCGGCTCTCACCGCATAGAGGATGGCCGCGCGGTGCTCTTGGAGTCGTTGCAGGCGCTGCTGGGACTCAATGCGACGGCCTATCGCGCCCAGCCAAGCGCGTCGGCTGCCTTTGATTTGTTGCGCAGAAATACCGAGGAGGCGGGTATTTTTGTCCTGCTCAAAGGGGATTTAGGCAACTACGCAACCGCGCTTGATACGACGGTCTTTCGAGGATTCTCTATCGCCGACGAAGTGGCCCCCTTTATTGTGATCAACAACCGTGACGCCAGGCCGGCTTGGTCGTTCACTCTATTGCACGAAATGGTGCATCTGCTGCTCGGTCATACCGGGATCAGCGGAGACAGTGCGGAGAACGAGGTAGAGCGGTTCTGCAACGATGTCGCCGGGGAGTTCCTGCTGCCTGCACGGGAACTGGAACGGCTCGCTCTCGACGATAATGGCGCAATCGGTGCCATCACGGAGCGAATCAGCGCGTTTGCGAACGAGTTCAAGGTGAGTCGCGCCATGGTTGCCTACAAGGCATATCGATCCGGCCTGATCGCCTGGGAAACCCATAACCAACTGAAAGCTTCATATCGTGAAGAATGGCAGCGAGATCGGGAGACAATTCGTGAGCAAGCACGCGAGCGGGACGGCGGACCCAACTACTATAGGGTGCGCCGCCATCGACTAGGCAGTCGGATAATCGGACTGGTGGAGCACATGATGGCAGCAGACGCTCTGTCAACGTCCAAGGCGGCGCAGATCCTGGGGGTCAAGCCCAGACAGGTACAACTATTGTTGGATACAGGCAGTACGCGATAGCCGATGACTGTGCTTTACCTTCTCGACGCCTGTGTCCTCATTGACGCGAATCGAGACTACTACCCTATCGCGAAAGTCCCGGAGTTCTGGGAATGGTTGTTGGAGATGGGCAGGCTTGATCGAATCAAAATCCCTCCAGAATTCTATGAAGAGGTTATCCTTCCCCCGCCGCCAAAGAATAGGCCAGATCCATTAGTCGAGTGGCTAAAGACAAACAAGAATGTGCTTGTGCTGGATGAAGAGGCTGACGCGGAACTGGTTGCTCGCGTTACCGAGCAGGGGTATGCTAACAATCTAACCGATGAGGAAATAGAAAAGATTTGACGCGACCCGTTCCTGGTCGCCTACACTCTCGTGGATATACAGAATCGATCTGTTGTAACCACCGAACATTCCAGTCCAAAGCGACGCCGGGCCAACCGCAAGTTGCCGGACGTCTGCGATGACTTCAGCGTGCACTGCATTAACACTTTCGCATTGATTAAGGAACTCGATTTCCGCACTGGCTGGAGAGGGCGGTCGTAACATCCTCCCCACAATCCTCTAGCGTCCATCCACCCGTATCAACACAGTACGCCGCCGCCAGACCACAGTCTGGTTCAATAGCTGCCCCCTGATCCAACCTTCGACCTGCTCCACCTCAGAAGGCTGCATCCGTTCGGCCAGCCGCTCGGCGTAGGATTTGCGCTTGCCAAGGGCCGGGCCGAACCAGCGCCGGATGTGCGCATCGGTAATGCGCAGATCGGTGTCGGTGTCGATTCGCTCGATCGAGACCCGTCCGGCCTGCGTTTCTGCGGGGAAGGCGGTGGTGAGGGCGGCCTGCAAGGTGTCGTCGTCCCAGTTGACCAGCCCGTCGGCGGCATCGGTGTAGATTGACTCTTCGGCCGCGATCAGCCGCTCGGCCAGCTCCGGTTGGAGTAGAGAGCGATCCCCCAAGGCGTATATTCTCTGCGTATGTCTGGGTATTGTCTCGGCCAGGGCAAGCCAACCGTTGGCAGCCAGGATTTTGGCCAGATGCGCCAGGGAAGCCTCTTTGTCGGCGGAGGCGAGCAGGGCATTGCGTCCTACGATCGCGTCAAATCGGACTTCTTCAGCATCGAGTTGCTGCGCCTGCTCTTCAATCCCCCCGTGCAGCACAATCGGCCGATCGACTTCGTCCAGGTTTTGCGCCTGCTCCTGCAGCGCACGGCGGTCGGCCTCGTTGAAGGCCAGCGCGTAAACACCGCCTTCGGGCGCGCGGCGCAGCGCCTCCCAGGTCAGCAGGCCGCTGCCGGCATTCACATCGAGTACAACACTGTGGCGTTCAAGGGGGCCGGCGCCTAGAATGCGGTCCCGCAGCGCGGCAGTTGCTTCGCCCGATTGGGCAATCGTGCGCTGAAGCCAGCGATCGCGGGCGGACTCCCCGGGTGCGAATGTCAGAATTTCCGGCGGCGCGCCAAAGCCCTCCAGCGTGGCGGCCAGCTGGGCCTCGCGATGCTGGGTGACGGCGACGCTGATCCTGGCCTCATACCCCTGTCCCGTCGGCTCGTAAAACACCTTGCCCTGCAGCGCGCCGGGGAGATACTGCTGCGCCACCCAATGGTCGCGGTACGCGTGCGGATAGAGATATCCAGCCCCGTGCCCAAACCCCTCGCTGTCGCGGTTGCCGTCGCGCAGATGATTGGGAACATCAGAATCAGGTTCATTGCGCACGGCATCGAGTGCGTCGAAAAATGCCAGGATCGAATTGGACTTTTCTGCGGTCGCCAGATAGAGCGCGGCCTGCGCCAGGGGAAAGTTTCCTTCCGGCAGACCAACGCGGTCAAAGGCTTCGGCGCAGGCGTTGACCACCTGGACGGCTTGGGGATCGGCCATGCCCACATCCTCGCTCGCCAGGATCAACATGCGGCGAAAGATATAGCGCGGCTCCTCGCCGGCGTAGATCATCTTCGCCAGCCAATACAGCGCCGCATCCGGGTCGCTGCCGCGCAGGCTCTTGATGAAGGCACTGATCGTATCGAAGTGGTAGTCGCCCTCTTTGTCATACAGCACGGCGCGACGCTGAATCGACTCTTCGGCGATGGCGAGTGTGATGCGGACGACACCGGACGGGTCGGCGTCGGTGGTTTCGACTGCCAGCTCCAGCGCGTTGAGCAAGGCGCGGGCATCGCCATTGGCGATCGAGACCAGATGATCGGTTGCCGCGCTCTCTATCTCAACGCGGCGGCCACCGTAGCCGCGCTGGGGCGTGTTGAGGGCGGTCTGAATAATCTGGCGCAGATGCTCTTCGGTCAGGGTCTTCAGCTGAAAGATACGGCTGCGGCTGACCAGGGCCTTGATGACTTCAAAATAGGGGTTTTCGGTGGTAGCGCCGATGAATGTCACGGTGCCGTTTTCGACCCAAGGGAGGAGGGCATCCTGCTGGGCCTTGTTGAAGCGATGCACTTCGTCAACAAAGAGAATTGTCCCTTGATCATGAAGCGCCCAGCGCTCCTGGGCCTCGGCCACGGTTGCGCGAATGTCTTTGACGCCGGCCAATACAGCGTTAAGCGCGGTAAAGTGAGCGGCCGTGGTGTTCGCAATCACCTGGGCGAGAGTCGTCTTGCCGGTGCCGGGCGGACCATAGAAGATCAGGCTGCTGAGCCGGTCCGCCTGAATCGCCCGCCGCAGGAGCCGGCCCGGGCCGATAATCGCTTCCTGGCCGATAAACTCATCGAGGGTGCGGGGGCGCATGCGCGCGGCCAGGGGCGCGTTGGCATCGATCCGCTCGGCTCGCGCAGCTGCAAACAGATCCTCCGCGGGTTTGCGTCCTTGGGTATAGGTCACCACAACGATATCAACCTCACGCTAGCAGGCCCCTGACGGTGCGTCTGCGATCTCTTCGCTGCATCCGGTGTCAGCGAAGGAAAAAGAGGGCTTTGGGCAAACGACAGTTGTGGGCAAATAGTCCACATATGGGGAAAAGTGACAAAATTGGGGATAAAACCGGGGATAAGTCTCAAAAAAGTGGATAAGGTGTGTTCATAACCCTGACAGTCTTTTATCCCCATTCCCTGCGAGTTATGCTCAACTGGGCACAACTTTGGAAGGATCACTGTATCTTGTGTCGAGCATTTGTTCGGCGGATTTTCCTGTCCTGATCTTTCCTGCGCTCCCCTCTGAAATATCCCCATTGGAGTCACGCTCCTCGGGCAACCTCACCACTACATATAGACACATTTCCGTCATGCCACTAGATATAGTTGGCCGATTATAAATATCCCCATTTCCCCAGTCCCTACGAAGTCATACTAAATTAACAATCAAATCATAAAGGGAAAACTTTTTCGATAAAATAAGTCAACCAGAATCAAGCAGAATAGATGTTGGTGGAAAATGCGGAAGCGGATTCGAATAACCGCCCCAGCCGTCAACAATAACATACGGGGCAATGCGAATGCCAAAATGAAAATGTTGCCCTGGTTGAGGCATTTTATTGAAATAGCCGAGCAGTTCGCCGCGCTTCACACGTTGTCCTGCATCGACGACGAACTCTTGGAAACGGGTATAGAGAGACTCGCCCCATGGATGGGAGATGCAGATGAAGCGGCCATATCGTTCGCGATCATTGCCGATTGTGGTTATGATGCCGCTGTCGGCGGCGATGATACTGTCGTTGGGCGCCAAGTCAAAGTCGACGCCATTATGGCCGAGGAGCGCTTTGGCGCCGACGACATAGCGGCGGTAGTATTCCGGGCGGGCGCCCCACTCCTGAACGACACGGCGCTGACCTTCAAATGGCGCCGTCAGGTAGACACCTTCCGGTTCGTAACATCCGTCTTCGATTGCGTCGCGAACAAAATCGAAAGACATCGGCAGGGCGTGGGTTTAACCGTTTTTCAAGTCGGTGTCTGGGCGAGACGGCTGCGTGTTACGGATTCGAGTACTGCGCCGGCGAAGGCAGACACTGTCCGCCCAAGGACCTAAGTCAAATTCGCTATTGGGATTCGACAACGGTTTCACAAAAAGGTATACTTGCCGGGTGTGCCCTTTTTCGTGCAGGATACAAAACAGCCGGACATGAGAGGACTTCGAGTAGTATAGTTGTGTCCTCGGATTTGACAAAAGAAATTTATGACAAGGATGAGACTGTTCGATGCCTATTTATGAAATTGCCTGCAAAGAGTGCGGGAATCAATACGAACGCATCGTGTCATTTTCCAGCACCGATCTTCCCGCTTGCCCGGCCTGTAGTTCGGTCGATGTCACCCGGCTTCTGAGCCAGCCGGCCATTCACTTCAAGGGTAGTGGATGGTACATCACCGATAGCAAGAAGGAAGATGAAAAGAAGAAGAAGACCGCGGCACAGAAGACAGAGAGTAATGGCTCTGCGCCGGACAAGTCCGAAGAGAGTGAACCGAAGGGCGAGTCCAAGAGCGAAACCAAAGCGGAAGCGAAGAGCAGCGCAACGAGCGAAAAGAGCGGCGCAACAGAAAAAGGGTAGTGTCTGCCCGTTATGCTCGCGGTTGCCGCGGGTGAGAAGACAGGTCCACTTGCCGGCGCGGCCGTGCAACTGAAATCATATCGCGCGCATACAACGGAGTGGCAGCGCAAAGAGCCACTCCTGTTTATCACAACACCCTTGCATTTTCGGTAAGGGTGTTTTTGTACTGTTGGGAGGGCCGCTGTGCCAAGGAAGGACTGAACTTTGCGGAGCTAGAGAGCGTATTTCTGTGCGTATCTTTTCGCTGTCAGGGGATCGCTTCCAGCTTGTCGGCCAGCAGCGAAGCGAGAAAGGTGCGCTCCTGGTCGCCATCGAAGAGGATTTTGATCCGTCTTTCCACGCCCTCCCCGATCATTTCCGTAATTACACCGTCACCGAAGTGCGTGTGGACGATGCGCTGCCCACAAGCGAGCTGGGCCAGCGTGCGCTGTTGCGATTGGGTCGGCTGCGGTGTTTTGACGGCGGCCGCCTCCTGCAACGTTGTAGCAATGTTCGCTTCCCGGTCCCGCCAGGCTTCTGCCAGAGTTCCAACCGTCTGCTCCGGATTCCTGGAAAGGGTGAAGCGCAACTGATTGGCGCTTTGCACGGCCGCGGCCAGCGCATCCATGGAGACGCTTTTCTCCTGGTTGTTACGGCCATCCAGGGCTGTCAGACGGTTGGCGCGGCTCAACACCGTCAAGAAGCGGTCCATCTGCTTGACTGGATCGTCAAACGGGTTGATCACAGCCAGTTGAATGCCGTGGAGCCGGCACAGTTCATCGCGTGTCTGGTCGCGCTGTTCTTCCTCCAGCAGTTCCCAATCGCCGCGGCGGCGGCGTCCTTGGCCCGTCAGGCCGGAGAAGCGCACGGCGACACCGACAGACTGGCACAGATAGTCCAGTTTGAGACGGCGGCGGGTCGCTGGGTTGATCAACCAGTCGGGGCTGATGTTGGACTGCAGGTCGGAGTCATTGAATACGCGGGCGAAGATTTCGCGCCAGGCGTTAACGGATAGATAGGCGGAGGACATGGAATTTTTGCCTTGGAAGCTTCCGGTTCAGGGCCTTTCGTGAGCGCTTGCGCAGCGACCGAAAGTTGACTACTGAAAATTGTACTGAGAAGATGGCATATTGTACAGAACCGTACCCGCAGGGCAAAAAATGGCAAGCGTTCACGAGCATCATCATTCACCGCTATGACGAAACCGGATAGTCGCAGTTCGCAGGCCCAGGGCGGCGAGGGCGGTGTGCGGGCGCTGGACAGCAAAGGGATCGCCAGCGCCGCGACGCTGGTCATTCTTCTGTTCATCCTCAGCCGGGGAACAGGGCTGCTGCGGGAGATGATTATCGGCGCCCGTTTCGGCACTTCCGCCGATCTGGATGCCTATCTGGCCGCTTTCCGCATCCCCGACCTGCTCTTTCAGCTGGTTGCGGGCGGCGCGCTGGGCAGCGCGTTCATCCCCACCTTTGCCGCCGCCTGGACAGAGGACAGCCAGCAACAGGCATGGCTTCTGTTCAGCCGCGTTCTGAATCTGTTGACCCTGTTCCTCATCCTGCTGTGCGGGCTGGCGATGCTGTTTGCCGAACCGCTCGTCGCCGGCGTGATAGCGCCGGGCTTCTCCGTCGAACAGCAGCAGTTGACCGCCTCGCTGATGCGCTGGATGCTGGCAAGTACGGTCGTCTTCGGCGCCAGCGGCTTGATCATGGGCGCGCTCAACGCGGTGCAGCATTTCCTGCTGCCGGCTGTCGCGCCGGTGCTTTATAACTGCGCCATTATCGTCGGCGCCTGGCTGCTGGCCCCGGCGGTGGGGATCCACGGCCTTGTGCTCGGTGTGGCCGCCGGCGCCGTGCTGCACCTGCTTGTGCAACTGCCGGCTCTGATGCGGCAGAACGTGCGCTACCGCTTCAGCTTTGGCGCCGGCGATGCGAAGGTGCGGGAGGTGGCGCGGTTGATGGGGCCGCGGGTGCTGGGGCTGCTCTTTGTGCAGCTCAACTTTCTGGTCAACACGATCCTGGCCAGCGGTCTGCCGGACGGCAGCCTCAGCGCCCTCAACTATGCCTGGCTGCTGATGCTGCTACCGCAGGGGATCTTTGCCCAGGCCGTGGCGACAGTTGCCTTCCCTACCTTTTCGGCGCAGGTGGCTGCCGGCAATCGCGCACAAATGCTGGAGACGCTCGCCGGCCTGCTGCGGCTGATTCTCTTCCTGTCGATCCCGGCTGCGTTCCTGCTTTATGTTCTGGACGAGCCGTTCATCGAGATTCTCTTCCAACGGGGGCAGTTCAATGCTGCCAGCACACAGGCGGTCGCCTACGCGCTGCGCTTTTTTGCTCTCGGGTTGGTAGCCCATGCCGTGGTCGAGATCGTGGTGCGGGTCTTTTACGCGCTCCACGACACAGCGACGCCGGTGGTCGTCGGCGTCGCGACCATGGCGCTCAACATTCTCCTCAGCCTGGCCCTGATTGGCCGCTTGAGCTATGGCGGCCTGGCCCTGGCCAACAGCATCGCCACCGCGCTGGAGATGGTCGTTCTGCTGATTCTGCTGGGGCGTAAGGTGCGTTCATACAATAGAGAGGAAGGGCAGGCAACAGCCATACAGGGCCTGCCCGTGCGCCAACTGTTGACGAGCGGCGGTCGCTCGCTGCTGGCGTCCGCTGTCATGGCAGGCGCCGTCCTTATCTTGCTGGCGGTTCTGCCTGACGGCAGCGCAGTCTTCGGGATTCCCCCCGGCTGGGTGGCGGCCATCGCCGGGGCCGGGCTTGGTGTTCTCGTCTATGCGCTTGCCAGCTATCTTCTGGGCGGCGCCGAGATCCGGCAGCTGGCGGCGTTGGCCCGCCGTAGCGCGCAAACGTAGAGCTAACCGAACGCTAACGCAGGAATAAGCAACCACAGCTATACTGGATTCGTAATGGTATAATACAGCTTCGCTTCAGTTTGTTCAGCGAGGTGACAGGGCGCTGTCAGGTGTGCGTCAGGAACGCAGCGGCGGGCGCGTGTAAGCTCAAGATATAGGCTTGGAAGAAGATTTCGGGCGAGCTCTTAACAAGATAACGAACGAATCGACCATAACCGGAGATTCGTCTGCGAACTGAAAACTCTCTACGAGGTGCGTTATGTTTTTCTTCGATCCACTCTATTTCATCATCAGCCTGCCTGCCCTCGCGCTGGGCTTGTGGGCGCAGATGAAAGTCAAATCAACGTTCAAGAAGTATTCGACGGTGTCCGCGGGGCGCGGCGCGGCCGGCGCGCAGGTGGCGCGGCGTATTCTCGATTCCAACGGGCTGGGACACGTCAACGTCGAAGAGTCGCGCGGCTTCCTTTCCGACCACTACGACCCGAGGTCGAGGACGCTGCGTCTGAGCCCGCAGGTCTATCAAAGCGAAAGCGTTGCCGCGGTCGGCGTGGCCGCGCATGAGGCGGGCCATGCTATCCAGCACAGCACCAACTATGCCCCGCTCGCCCTGCGCAGCGCGATCGTTCCCGGCGTGCAGATCGGCAGCTGGCTGGGACCGATCATTTTTATAATCGGCATGTTCATGGGCTCTGGGCTGGGGTTCACGATCTCGCTGGTCGGGCTGATCCTCTTTGCCGCGGTCGCTGTGTTTACGCTGGTGACGCTGCCGGTGGAGTTCAACGCGAGCAAGCGGGCCAAGGAGATCCTGGTGACGCAGGGGTTCGTAGGTCAGCATGAGATGAAGGGGGTCAACGCGGTGCTTGACGCGGCGGCGCTGACCTACGTTGCGGCCGCGATCCAGGCGATCACGACGCTGCTGTACTATGCCTTCATACTGTTTGCCCGCAGCCGGGACTGAGCAGACCGATTCCGCGCATGGAAAAGATAAAGTGATGCGCGGCACCTGCATTCGCGCAAGCGCGGCGCATCACTCTAAGGGAGCATGAAATATGTTTACAGGACAACAAAGCTCTGTGCGCTTCTTTCGCACGGGACAGCGAATGTCACAGCGGGCCGGCGGTTTCGGCCGCTGGCTGCTGGTCGTTCCGGGGCTGATACTGATTCTCTTTGGGGTTGCGATACTGCTATGGCCGGAGCTGTTGGCCTATATGGTGGCGGGGCTTTTCATAGCGATCGGCGTCAGCATCACCGGTTGGGGTTGGCGCTTCTCCCGACGACAGCGCAACACCGCGGCCCGCTGGGAAACCATCGACGAGTATTGAAATCAGCGATTCTCAGCAGCCGGTGATCAGTAGCCCGTGCAGGGAACTGATCACTGGTGTTCAGCCATCGTCAATCTCGATGGTGTGCTCTTCCTCGCCGGACCGCCACACACCGCTGCGATCGCCGACCGACCATTTCGAACGGATATGAATGAACCGGCTGCCCCGCCCTTTGCGCGGCTGCGCCGGCGGTCGCGGCGCGTTGCGGCTGAGCGCGTTGGATGCCAGAGCCGGCAGCTGTTTCTGCAGCAGCTGCAACCCGGCCCGCAGCGCCAGTCCCGCCAGCCCGGCAGCCACCGGCAGACCGACTTTCGCCACCACCTCCGGCAGGTTGTTGCGGCCTTCAAGAGGGTAGCCGCCCTGCGTATTGTAGCCGCATTCGCCGCAGTGGCGCGCGGTCATCGCCACATCCTGCCCGCAGTTGGGGCAAACCCGAAACACTTCGCTCATACCTGGTTCCTTTCCCCTGCAAATTGAGTATCCACAAGTATAGCATCCTTCCGGAGATCGGGATACTATTTCAGCTTTCCGGCCCGTCGAGTTCTATGAGCTTGTTCGATTCACCCTCCAATTGCTCTCGCGCCCACGCGCAGACATCATCCTCATGGGTGAATAGGATCACTTGCGTGGACTCACTCACCGCCAGCAGCGTCTAAAACAGGTCGCGTTTCCGCTGACTGTCGGAAGCGGCCACGGCATCATCATGGACATTCTGAATCTGCATGGCTGTACTCCCCTATCCCCAAGGTGGAGCCTGACGAAGCCGAACCGGTGAATACGCTGGGAAGACTCCCTGTAATCCGGGGCACCCGAAGACTTCACAATCGGCCCATGGAACGAAGCAGCGCCCGTGCGTAGCCGACCACGTCCGCCTGTATGTTCTCGTCTAGCTCTCGGGTTATGAACCGTGCCGTCCCTATAGGCCCAGCCCCATCGTGGTGGCAGAAGTCCCGCTCAATCACCGACAGTGCTTCCTCGATGTGGGGATTAGGCTGGAGGGGAACGAGGCTCTCTGCAACATCGGGGACTCCAACCCCACTCCATACGTAAATAAGATCGTAGGCGTCCTTGTTTTCTGCCCTGTTCCCAAAGGCGAGTGCCTTGAGCACGGTAAACGCGCCTGAGCCGCATACAGGTATTTCCCGGGTAGCCCATGCACCGGAAGGAAGGCGGCCAGACAACCCTATCCGGCACCTGTCTTTGAATGCTAATTCAAGTCCTGGCGTGATTATCGCGGCCAGATCAGATTCGAAGCGTCGAAGTTCACCCCCCTTATCCTTTGCCTCCACCGGAGGAATCAGGAAGTCTATGGTTACAGGATGGGGCGTCCCCGTAGTCCAAGTCTGCAATCTCTTATTGCCCTGTTCATTGACTGCCGGCTCGAATCCCGCGTCCCGTAACCTGCGGCCCAACTCTCGATAACGCTCGTGATTCAGAATGGCCAACGCTAGCCCCATGTCCAGGTCCATTGTGCCTACGTGAGGGTCCATGCCCAACGGCAAGTTTTCCTGGTCAACAAGGAGATATGGAACCAGTCCCCCAACCACAACAATCTCATCAAGCAAATCGCCCAGTTTGGTCGCCATGTAGAGGCATGTCCGGTGGACAGAAGCCACCTGCTCGATGCCGTACCCGTCTCCTGTCGATGGCTTAGAGATCATCGTTGCCTCGCAAAAAGAACCGTCTCCTCAGTTCTTCCGCAGCTTCCGATGCCCTTTCAGGATGGTCCTTCAGGTCGATAAAGGCTTGCACTGGATGAACGCAGCGTATTCCGTCGACAAGCTCAGCTCCGTCGAATACGCCCTCATCGTTGGGCACAACCAGCCAGGTGTTGGCCCCCCTTGCTTCTTCGCGGAAACCGAGTTCTTCCTTCAACTGTGCCGATGGCAGGGTTGAGAGATACACTGTGGAGAGACGGAATCCCGCGTAGCGTGTCCACAGCCACGCCGCGGGAAGCGCAGTCGCTGCGTAGGGCTCCTCAGCCCTCGACAGTATTTCGGATATGGCCTGAATCAGTTGATCGCCTCCCCTGGCCGCGATGTGGCCTCGTATGACATGATGCCGGTCAAATCGGTAATCTTCCCGCCAAGCAGCGAGCAGCGCGTTCGAGTCGGTGACGCGAACGCCGTCCTCCCCTCGATTCACAAGACCGGTTTCCAGAAGCTTCCCTACGATGCGACTCGTATGTCCCTCATCCAAACCCGTGCTGGAGGCAAGCGTACGCTGCCTTACCGGATTGTTGGTAGGCTCCATGAGCAGCCGTCGTGTAATCCGAGCCCCCTTTGGTCCGAATGCGCTCTCCGGTCGTCCCGGGCGACGGAAACAGTTCGGGTTGCCCAAGTTCTGATAAAAAATACCGGGCACGATGATGCGCGCGTTTCCTGACAGATCCAACCATGGAAGTTCGGCCCGCTCGCAAAATTTCTGCGCTGCTTCTCCCATGTATGGAACTGCCAATAAGGGAATCACCTCTTGCGGGAGGCTATGTTTCAACATTTCCAATTGGCGAATCGCAGTAGCGACATGGCCAACAGATCCTGATCGCTTCCATTCCAATCCGAAGAAAAGACCTCCCGCAGCGATGACAGCGTCCCACTGACCGCCGTCATGGCTGCGTTCAGCAATGTGAGTGTCCTCCGCAAGCTCGGAGACACCGAAGATATCGGCAAGACGTTCAGCCGTCTGCTGGATAGCGATGGACTCGCGCGGAATCTGCATGGTTGCCTTTATAGCCCAACTTGCGCATTTGCGCAAGTCAATCTATTTACGCAAGCTCCAGCCGCCATGGACATTCGTCCCCAAAAGCGCGCAGGGCATGTAGGATACAAGCTGTCCTTCAAGGCAGGCCCAGAACCATATCGCGCCGGAATAAGCTTCTCCGCGCATCCCCTCATCGTTTCGGATTCCCCCATGCCAACCATTCCGCCGCCCAGCCAGAATCTGTAATCCAGATTATCCTGTTTTCAAAACCACAGACTTATGCTAGATTGACCCACACACCTATCCCACCCAGGAGAGCACCATGATCCACGACAAAGCCAATCACACCTGCGACGGCGAACCCACCCTCACCGACTCGCAAGTGCTCGAATTTTGCCGCGAGGGCCATCTGCTCCTGAAGGGCGTTGTGCCGGATGAGATCAACCGCCGCACCAGCGACTATCTGGAAGGCAAAATCCCGGCCAACCCCAGCTACATCCCCGACGGCATGACCGAAGCCGACCTCGAACAGATCCGCTTCTCCCACGCGCCCAGCACGATCTTCCTCGAGGACTGGTTTGTTGAGCACGTCCTGCTCAATCCACAGGTGGTCGGCATCATGCGCTCGCTGTTGGGCCGC
>LXNI01002356.1_pt1 | contig 13371 bp, 12 predicted proteins | sample 809091 | NCBI WGS metagenome assembly LXNI01 (sample SAMN04870527, study PRJNA318959) | sponge metagenome | biome: 01000161; feature: marine sponge reef; material: water | host: Sarcotragus foetidus | place: Greece: Milos, Mediterranean Sea | collected 2013-05-29 | depth 5-7 m | reverse complement strand
CATTAGGTATATTGATGGATGTGACATACGCAACCCAGTTGGTCGAAGGTAGCTTAGAGTCGGAGCTGGTTCCCGGTCCTGTCGAGTATTACGCACTTCTGCCTCCTGGCTACTCGGAAGCGATTGATCCCATTCCGCTCGTCTTGAATCTACATGGCGGCGGAGGTAGTCGCGAAGCGCTCATGAACCAACAACCAGCACTAGCCGCGCTATTCGCAGCTGACAGAATCCCGTCGATGCTATTCGTGACGCCAAGTGTGAGCCCACGCTGCTTCTATATGGACTACAAGGACGGAACGGAAAAATGGGAGATGTTCCTCGCGGGTCCGTTCCTTGAGCATCTCCGTGATCGATTTCGTGTTCGGACCGACCGCCGTGGCACGATGGTGACTGGCATTTCCATGGGTGGTATGGGATCACTCCGACTCGCATTCAAGCACCCCACAGTGTTTGGTGCAGTTGCAGCGCTGGAACCTGGTATCGAACCTATCAACGACTTCAAGGACATGCGACCGAAGCATCGATTCTTTCGAGATGAGAGTTTGCTGACCACGATTTTTGGCGAGCCAATCGACGCTGAATACTGGAACGCAAATAACCCGGCGACCATCGCTCAACGAGACGCTGGGTTAATTAAGAGTTCTGACCTCAGGATTCTCTTGGAGGCAGGCGATGAAGATGCCTTTTGGTTGTACGAGGGAACTGAATATCTACATCAAGTGCTCTATAACGAGAAAATTCGGCACGAGTATCGTCTTTACTACGGTGCAGACCACGTTGGTCGTACAGTGGGTCCGCGAGCTGACGACGCCTATGCGTTCCTCGGGCGAGTTCTTGAAGATCCTGAACCAGACCCGGTGGTCGATGTCACAAGAGAATGGCTTGCTCAGTTCAAACGTGAACTCGACGAGGCGGATCACTACGGCGTCGACGAGAATTTGATCAATCGGAACTAAATTGGGTTGCATCGCTACACACGCGTGTGCGACCGGCGAGTTTCTAATCAATCCGCATCTATGACGCGTGACTGTTCCTACGACGATCCAAACTTCGCCGAAACCGAAACCGACTTTGTTGACGGTCATAATGGCTCGTCGATTGAAATTCAAACAGCGAGGAGTGCGACATGCCTGAAGGCGCATTGACCCCTAAAGACAAGCTCTACTCTGAGTGGCAACAACCTGAGAATCGCTGGGCAGACCTGCCGAACTCAATTCACAACGATTCAGTCGCAACCAAGATCGGGATGCGCGGCGGCACGATTCCAGGCACCGTTCACCTCGACCACTTTGTTCCGCTGATTCAGGATTCGTGGGGTATGGCGTGGTACCGACAAGGTGCGATCTCGATGTATTACACGTTCGCTACCACTCACAAAGAGGATGTGCGTGCCGTCATGGAGGCGCCGGCATCGGGACACGATGCTAAAGTCGACGCATACGTTGAGACGCCGGACGAGAAGATCGTATGCAAAGGCTCGCTTTCGGTTGGAGAGCCGTCTGAACTAAATTACGTCGCGAGCTTACCGCTTGAAGCTGCCCCTCAATCGGAGATACGCATTCTTGATCGCATGGCACCTGGTATGGAGTGTCCGGAGCGAGATGATGTCGTTGCCACAGAAGGTGAAGGCAGTGGCACGTATGAAGGAATCGTCGAGCTTCCAACGGGACTTTTTCAGATACTTCACGCTGGAGCTCCAGAGGGAACGCTAAAGCAAGCGGTTGGGTTCTATGGTGCGACTGAAATTCGAATATTGAACGGCCCGGTCCGTGTCGATACTGAATACCGCCGCGTCGGTAAAGTCGTTTGTGTAGGAGCGAGTCCAAAGACGGAGTTTGTGTGGATCGATTCGCAACTCTTCGACAAATCTTCGGGTGCTGTCGTTGCGGAAATGCGCCAATTTACACGCTTCATGAAGGCGTCGTCAGATCTTTGGTCATAATTTAATGAATCCCGTAGATGGTCCGAGGTCAGTACCACTCGTTTAGATATAGAGTCTTCAGCGCTGGCGATTGATCGGACTTGACGCGTCTTGACCAGAGTCGCGATTAACGGACTGATCGTGGAATACGGACAGGCGTGAATTAGTTTTCGCTGATTGAAGTCATTGACGTAGCGGGATTTCGTGTATTGCTCGTAATACCGCAAAGCGTCGGAATGAACGAAATGCAAATCGTCTTATACGAACTAGGACCAACAAGATCTGCAAGGTGTCGCTGGACCTTGTTAGAAGCTGGTCTTGAGTTTGAGTCGAGAGGCAACACCTCCGATATCTTTGAAAGCGAGGAGTTGCAACGCGTGCACCCGCTCGGTAAATTACCTGCTGCAATCATCGACGGAAGACCTCTGTTCGAATCCGCTGCCATTTGTACGGCTATTGCGGACTTAGTGCCTGAACGAAACCTGATCTCGCCACCAGGATCGTGGGGTCGCGCGTTGCATGATCAATGGGTCGCCTTCGTTCTTTCGGAGCTGGAATCCTGGTTGTGGAGTACCGATCTCAATACGGATGAACAAGGCTTCCTTATGGCGCATGAAGATCAAGTTCCGGAGATCGTGAACCAAAACCGAAAGCTCATCCGACGCTCCGCAGCGGTTTTGGACGCCCATCTTGCGGGTTCGGACTTCCTCGTGGAGAATCGATTCACGGTTACGGATATCTTCGTTGGATACACCATTTCATGGCTTGAAGAATTGGGTTTGATTGAAGAATTTCAAAACCTAATCCGCTATTTAAATCGATTGTGTAGCCGCGAGCACTGTACATTGACTCGGTATGGATGAATAGGAGGTAATTGCTATAACCTATTGTTTTAATATATTAATCCGACGTAAATTCTCAGTAGTTAGCAACATTGCGACGGCCCGATGTAACTCGAGTCGTTTTGAAGGGCAATTACACATCGTGCGTCTACCTTAGTATGTCCAACCCAGTACAGGTCAAGTTGAGAAATGCGGTTTTGTGATCAGAACATTACGTTCGCGAACGGTGTCGAAGGTCAGAATGTTGAAATCCCATCGGCTTCGCCGATCAACTATCACCAAGTAATCTCGCAACCGAAAGGAATCTCCGAGACTGTGGTCGATGGGAAACTTTTCCTGCCGAGTCGCGGGGAACCACCGTTTCCGTTGGTCATTGTTGCACCTGGGAGTCTCGGTGTTGCGCCTTCGCATATCCAGCACGCGGAGACGATCAACGGATTGGGGGTCGCTACCTTCATCCTAGACAGTTTCGGTGCACGGCAAGTGACTTCAACGGTTTCAGACCAAACGCAGTTTTCTTTTGCTGCCAGCGCGTACGACATTCTCGCGACGTTCATCGTGCTAGCCGCACGAGACGAGATAGATGGGGAGAGGATCGGTGCGCAAGGGCATAGTCGTGGTGGATCGGCGGTCATTACTGCGGCCACGCGACGACTTGCGGATTCGGTGATCGGTAACGATAGAGCATTGACAGGCGTTCTAGCGGCTTATCCTTGGAGCGGACAGCAATTCTTGAATCCGAAGGTCGGCGAAACTGAGGTTCGAGTCCTCATGGGGGACGCGGATGAATGGTGTTCGGTTGCTCAAGTCCAAGCACATTGTCAAGCCATTCGTCTGACAGGCGGCAAGGCGACTATGAGAATTTTCCAAGGCGCTCAACATAGTTTTGACCGCGATACGCCGGTGGTCGAGATTGAGGATGCGGCCGTTGCTCGGGATGCACCCATAACGTACATTGCAGATGATGGTGCCATGATTCATCCAACCATTGGTGAACCTGACGCGTCACTTGTCGATCGGGACACCATGGTGTATTCGATGAAAGCCGGGTACGGGAGAAAGGGAGCACGAATAGGAAGCGGAGAAGGAGAAGCATCGATGTTTCGAGACGACATGCTTAGCTTCTGGTCGCGAGTCCTCAAATTGCCTACGTCTACTTGAAACGAAGCGGACTCGGGTATTAAGTCGTATGGTTAGTCCACTCGAATCGCACGTCTAAGCGCGGTTAGCACATTGTGTAGCGATTCAACGATGTTGTGTCCAAGTTCGTGCAGTTGTTGGGACGGTTCAACAAGGTCCGGTACTTGAAATACCGTACATCCGGCGCTTACCGCGGACCTCACACCGTTTTCGGAATCCTCAAGCGCCCAACATCGGTCCGGATCCACGTCAAGGCGTTTTGCGGCGGTGAGATAGGGTTCGGGGTTCGGTTTGCGGCGTTCAACTTCGTCGCCTGATACAACGACGGAGAAAAAGCGCTTCAGTTCAGCGAGCGTGAGTTTGGACTCGGCCGAGGACATTCGCGAGGAAGTCGCAAGCCCGCACGGGATTCGACGCGCTTCTGCAAACGTCAGAAGTTCAACGGCACCAGGTTTGATATCTGCGGCTTGGTGATCAATGAACTCGTGATAGATCTGCTGGCAAATTGGGCCGATGTCTTCCCATGGGAAGTCTGAGCCATATCCATTCTTAAGAATCTCGCCTATCTCTGGTCCATGTAATCCGATGCATTGAATGTAAACCGCCATATCGGTCCTGTACCAACCTACTTGGTGGCACGCTTCGACAAAGGCTCTGCGTGCAATGGTTTCGGTATCGAGAAGGAGCCCATCGAGGTCAAAGATCAAAGCGATTGGCGATTCTTGTATTTGGCTTTGCGTCATTCGCTTACGTTGAAGTAGAGCAAGGTGTTTGCCTCGTTGATGATCACGCCGTAATTCGTTGATTTCGCATAAATGCGAACGTCAGCGATGTCGTTCACTTGCACATTCTTGATAGCCGAGCTTCCGACATGTTGGATGTGGCGGACGTCTGGTAATTGTGAAACCAACCATTTGGGTTCTCTTCGAAATGCTCAATCCGATAATTCGATACTCCTAGAGAAATCTCATCATCGGTAGAACTTATTTAGATCGGACAATAGATTAGTCCGAAGGTGCCTCGTGGTGATGTTGAATGCCTTTGATCGCAACGCGTAGTTCTTTGCGAAGCTCACGGGCGTGGGTAAGCCAGATCGTGTGAGCGGCGCCATCTATTTCGACGAATTGCCCGAAGGTTAACAACGAAGCTAACTGACGCGTCGGCCAATCCGGTCGAATGTCTTCGGAACCATAAATGAAGGTTGCTGGGAACTCGAACTTAGCGAGTTCGTGTAGCAGTGTTGGTTGTTTGATGTATTCGCGCCACGAGCGGGTGCATTCGGCATTGACGTTGGGATCAACGGTGAACGTCACGCCTCCTAGATCCTCACCTATGGTGGAAAGGTTTTGACGATACGTCGTGTGCCATGTGCGGTCATTCACGACCCGGCCGCCTGCAATTCCGATGAGTCCAAGGACGCGCTGTGGAAATCGCAACGCGTACGCGAGCGCTAAATCGGGACCAAAACTGTGACCACCAACGATACATGCATCTAATCCGTATGCCTGTCGGACACACTCCGCATCTTCGACCAGCGTCTGTACAGAGTAGTTACCGTCCCAGTCGGAGCGACCGCACCCGCGTGGCTCGAATCGAATGACCTGACAGACATCGTCGATCAGATTCGCAACGGGTGCAAGATAGTCGTCGCAACCGGGTCCACCATTGAACATTAGGAAAGGTAAGCCTGTACCGCTAATACAAGTCCAGATGCGAGCTTCACCTGCATGGACATATTGTTCAAGGTAATGAGATTCAGATTTCTGGGACACTTTGCTTCAAGCTATCGTTGGTTGGCGATCTCTAGGTATACGGATCGCTTTTAGTGAAGAAAGGCGCACGAGTGAGCAGTGAGATCTCGTTAAATCCAATTGGTCGACCTAGCGGGGTAAGTCCATTCGTTCAACGATCTATCGCAAAAGCTACTAACGTATCTCCCAATCGAGAGGATGCATTCGAGTTCCCTCCGGCGTATATCAATACAAACTGGCGATCGTCCCATACATAGGTCATTGGCGTCGCTTGTCCGCCGGCAGGAAGTCGCCACTCCCACAGCATCTCGCCGTCTTCAATATTGAATGCACGCATCATGTCGTCCATCGTCGCAGCGATGAAGATTAGTCCACCCTTAGTGACGATGGGACCGCCGAGATTCGGCAAGCCAAATTGAACTCCTGCCCTCGATCCAAGTGCCTTTCGCCAGACGATGTTGCCGTCATTCAGATCGATAGCTGCTAGGACACCCCAAGGTGGAGGAGTGCAGGGTAGACCTAAAGGCGAAAAGAGTAAGGATCTCTTCATACCAAAGGGCGCGCCGTCCTGAGGTGAGACTTCCTCGCCAGCAAACTGCCTGCGCGCTAACGACCTGCGTGCTTCGCTAAATTCTTCGGCGGGGATCAATTGGATATGGTGCGCGATGTTGCTCATGTTCACGATTAGGAGATTGCGCTCCGGATCGTACGCTGAGCCACCCCAATTCGCGCCACCGCCATTGAATGGGTAGAAAATCGTTCCTTGCGTAGAGGGTGGGGTAAATAAGCCATTTGCGACAGAGTCCCTGATCCGTCGACGGCAATGTAAACGGTCAAACAGCGTGATGCCAAACGCATCACTTGGAGCCAGCGTACTGGGTACGAGCGCTGGTGGATTCACTGGCATCGGTTGCGTTGGAGAGAGCCATTCACCCGGTGCACCGTCTTGAGGTACCTGCCGTTCTTCTATGGGTAGGAATGGTTCACCCGTATCTCGGTCAAGTACGAAGACAAATCCCGTTTTCGTCACCTGAGCTACCACATCGTGAAGCGTGTCGTCGCGCCACACGGAGTAGAGACCTGGTTGTGCAGGCAGATCGTAATCCCAGATATCGTGGTGTACGGTTTGGAAGCTCCATTTGATCTCACCGGTCTCACCGTCGAGCGCAACAACCGAATTCGCATGTCGGTTGTCGCCGGGTCGCAAACCACCGAAGAAGTCTGGACTCGCACTGCTAGTCGGGAGAAATAGCAGACCACGTTCCTCATCTACTGCCATCGGTGCCCAGACATTTGCTTGTCCTTCCCGAGGCGGCTGCTTGCCACGCCAGGTCGACGATGCTGGATCACTTCGCGAGCGTGGAATCGGATCCCAATCCCATTTCGATTGGCCGGTTCTCGCATCGAAAGCACGTACAACCCCCGTTGGCGCTTCAACGCGGGCATTGTCGCCTATCGATGAGCCAATTACGACTGTATCACCAATGGTCACGGGTGGTGAAGTGATTTGAAACTCGCCTCGCCACAGGAGAGGCATACCGGGGTCGATTCGAACTTCGCCTTCCGTACCGAAATCTTTACAAGGTCGGCCATCTTCATGGTCAAGTGCGAAAAGGCGCGCATCATTCGTTCCCATGAAAATGCGGTTTGAGCACACTTCGGGGTCTTCGTCGTCTCGCCAATGCGCTACCCCTCGGCAAATGAATTTATTGGCCGGGTCAGAATCTAAGTCGATTTCAGCATCGAAACGCCAACGAAGAGTTCCATCGCCTGGATCAAGTGAAATGACTTCATTGAATGGCGTACAGAACACGAGTGACTCGTCGACAAGAATCGGCGTGCCTTCAGTTGCAGATTGCTGCATGTAGTCGGCTCGATGGGTGATGTCGCCCGTTTGAAATTCCCAAACTGGCGCCAATCGATTGACATTCCCAGGCGTGATCTCAGCGGCTTTGCTGTAACGATGTCCCCCAGCGTCTCCGCCATAGTAGCGCCATTCGCCACCCACATCGATGGTGTAAGCTGGACGCGCTTTCGATTTGGCTACCCCATCAACGTTCAGTGCGTCGGCACCATCTAGCACCCAGATCATTGATCCACCAAGCACGGCCGCTAACCCTATAAGCGCGATTAGTAGCAACGCAACGAGTGCGACTTTCAATGAAGTAGCCAATGCACGAGCTAGATTCTGGTGGAGGAGCGCTTTCGCAATCCTACTCCTTGATGAACAAGCAGAGTCGAGTCCAGTAGCAGGTGCTCACTTAGGTTTCAAGTAGCAGCGTGATACTGAGTCTCTCGTTAGAACTTAGACGGCGTATGAGATGCAACGATACGACGCCGTCGTGTGATCGAAATGTAGGTGCGTGAGTATTTGATCCAACAATTGAGCTGAGATTAGAATCGTGGCATCCATTCGGTGCATAGACAGAGCGTAGTCAATAATGTCAACCAGCCATGTACGTCACGGATTTGGGACCGTGAGACCCTATTTGTACGGTGCGTATGAATTACCAGACTTTTTAGCGAACGTATTCGGTGCGATTGAGATCGAACGACACGAGCAAAGTGACCGACGCGCGGCACACGTGGAAATGCAGGTCGGTGACAGTGTGGTCGTCGTTGAAGCAGGTGAGATCCCCGCGGAGCATGACACAACTGAAGCGTCTGTGTACGTGTACGTCGAAGATGTCGACGACGTATATAAGAAGGCTATTGATGCGGGTGCAGAGTCGATTGATGTGCCTAAAAACCAGTTCTACGGCGAGCGCAGTTGCGGTTTCTCTGCGTACAAAAATACTTGGTGGGTTGCAACTTGCCTCAACGAATGAGTCCTATTGCCTTCATGTTCATCGTTGCCGGTCTTGCTTGATGACTGAAGCGAGTCAAATCATTCGGTATCTTCCCGGATTCGCGGCGAAACACGAAGTAATCGATCTGCTTGCTGAGGCCCTTGGGAATCCAACACAAAATGAACTCGAGACGCTGATTCAGTCTTGTGTGCATGACGGCTTTCCAGGCCTGTGGATTGCTCGTTCCTCGGATACGACCGTTGGCGTCATGCGTTTGGAGTCAAGCGAGTGCTCGAGTTGCGTCATCACGCACATCGCAACACACCCTAGTTTCAGGAGGCAGCAGATTGGTCGTAAATTGGTTGAGTTTCTTCGCGATGGTTTGAGATTTGCGCACGCAGTAGCAGAAACAGATGACGATGCTGTTTGCTTTTACCTAGCGTGCGGCTTTAAGTGCGAACTTCTTTGCGACAGTATCTACGGCGTGAAGCGTTACAAGTGTGTGGTCCATTTCTAACGTCGTACACTCGATGGTATTAGAAACCTGATTCTGACGCGCCGCGTTGGACGACTCAAGATTTAGGATCTCGGTACGGAGAACAGGGTCAAAACGCCGAGTCGAGGGAGTCTCGATTCAGTTCAGTGAAGATAGCTGTTCCAACACTGTACCGCGAATACTTTTCTTGTTTTGCGATCTTCACCGATGGAATAGATACCCAAGATATTGAATTTGTGACTTATCTAGACTAAGGAACTCGCGTTGTTAGATTTGTTTCGAGCTGAACAGGGCGCTCACACGTACCGCATCCCAGCGTTGATCGTTAGCAATGCGGGAACGCTCCTTGCTTTCGCCGAAGCGCGTCAAGAAGGAAAAGGCGACGCAGGAAATATTGACGTAGTCGTACGACGGAGTACTGACGGTGGCGATACGTGGAGCGAGATCATCTCGGTTTGGGACGATGGCGCCAATACCTGTGGGAACCCCACTCCTGTGGTAGAACGTAGATCGGGTCGCATCTGGCTACCAATGACGTGGAATCTTGGTTCAGACCACGAGCACGACATCATCGCCGGTCGGAGCGCGCATCCCCGTCGCGCGTACATGACTTACAGCGATGACGATGGACTAACGTGGGCACCGGCATACGAGTTACCAGACCTGCGCAAGCCACACTGGGGTTGGTATGCCACGGGTCCAGGCAACGCGATCCAGATGGCGCAGGGAGAATATGCGGGTCGGATCGTCGTCCCCGCGAACCATTCGGATACCCAGTCAGACAAAGGACACTACTACTCTTCGCACGTTTTTTTCTCGGACGATGGCGGTAGGTCGTGGGTGCTCGGTGGCACGGCGGGACCCGCTACCAACGAGTCGACGATCGCTGAACGCGCTGACGGTTCGCTCCTGTTAAACATGCGATCCTATGCTGGAGTCAATCGTCGCGCGGTTTCGGTAAGTTCAGACGGTGGTGTATCGTGGTCTGCGCCCATGCTGGACAAAGCGTTGGTAGAACCCGTCTGTCAAGCCAGTATGGTTCGAGACGTTCGTCTCGACGGCACATCAACGAACACACGCATTCTCTTTGCGAATCCTGCATCGACTAAACGCGAGCGACTGACACTTCGAGTCAGTACTGATGATGGGAGATCGTGGGGAAAGGGGATTCTCATCTATACAGGATCGTCAGCGTACTCGTCGATTGCCGTACTTCCGGACAGGCGAGTTTGCATCCTATTCGAACGTGACGCCTACCAACGGATCTCTCTCGTACGTCTTGAGCTGCATTGATCGGTAGGTGGTCGGTCGCCGTCTGCGGAAAGATTCGATAAATAAATAAGTCGAGACAGGATCGAAGTTATTGGATCATTCAAACTCCGGTTTGAATAATGTCGTTTAGGTTCAGTATGGCTAAATATTTGTGATGTTTTATATGCTTTAGGTCAGGTTCATTCCGAGCCTATTATGAAAAACATGACTAAACGAAATCGAAATAAGTTAAACCAACTCATACGCGATTTACCCGACGGTTTGCTCGTTGACGCTTCCTGGCTAGAACAACGTGGCTACTCACGTTCATTACGTAGTCAGTACGTCGCAGCGGGTTGGGTTTCGCAGCCTACGCGAGGCGTCTATTCGCGACCGCAGGGCATACAAACCTGGCAGCAGGTGGTCATATCGTTACAGTCTCTTCTCGACGTACCGGTTTCGGTCGGTGGTCGTACTGCGCTCGAAATGCAGGGTTATGCACACTATCTCTCGCAGTCTCATCAGCGGGTCCATCTGTATAGCGATGCGAAGCTTCCAGGTTGGGTTGAAAAACTGGCTAACGATTGGGTTTTCGTACTCCATAATCGCTCACGTCTCCTACCTAATATAGATCCTGAAAGTAACGAGCCATCAACTGACCTACTCCGACGATATACCGAAGAGCAAATGTTGCCTGGGGGACTCCAACTGACCTATTGGGGGGAATGGAATCGACCGCTAATCTTCTCAGGAATTGAGCGTGCCATATTGGAGATGGTGGACGAGCTGCCCAACCACGAGAGCTTCGACAATGTGAACATGATGATGGAAGGTCTAGTCAACATTCGTCCTAACCGCATGCAATCGCTACTCGAAATCACCAAGAGCATTAAGGTCAAACGTCTGTTCTTCTTCTTTGCAAGCCGTCACCAACATCGTTGGTTAGCCGTTCTGGACCGATCAAGAATTGACTTTGGCAGAGGGAAGCGGCACTTGGTCAAGGGAGGAAAGCTAGACCCTATTTGGAAGATCACTGTGCCGAAGTCCTTCTAGTGGCTTTCAATGAAGCATACCGTGCTCAAGTATCGCTGCTCGTTAGAACTCTGCCGCATATTGCCGTCGAGGATTGCCTAGCCCTCAATGGCGGGACCGCAATCAATCTATTTCACCGGGAAATGCCGCGCTTATCGGTTGACATAGATCTGACTTACGTGCCAATTGCTGGTCGGGAGGAGTCACTCAGAGAAATTGAGCTGTCTCTAAAACGAGTGTCTGAGAGGTTGAGGTCAGTTGACTCACGAACGCGAATTACCGAGGCGGCCTCTTCATCTCAAAACACGATCGCCAAGATTTTCGTTCGATTAGCTGGAGTACAGGTCAAAATCGAGGTCAACCCAGTATTACGAGGTTGCGTCAAAGAACCAGAGCTGATGGAAATTTGTGAGAGAGGTGAAAATCAGTTCGGATATGTGCAGATCAATACGATGTCGTTTGCAGAACTATTCGCAGGCAAGATTGTTGCTGCACTTGATCGGCAACATCCACGCGATTTCTTCGATATTCACCAATTACTACAGAATGAAGGTATTAATGACGAGCTTCGAGAGACGTTGATCGTATACCTCATTAGCCATGAACGCCCTCCCGCAAAGCTTCTAACTGCTGAGTCTCGAGCGTTGCAGTCAGAGTACAGAAACAATTTCTATGGCTCGACCGAAAAAGACATTCCTTTGGATAGCTTGCTGGCGGTCCATACGCAATTAAAACAAGATTTGATCAAGAATATGAGTGGCCATCACAGACGGTTTCTAACATCTTTCTATAGGCGCGAACCCGAGTGGAGTCTACTTGGCATCGACGGTGTTTCTCGGCTTCCTGCTGTACGCTGGAAAGAGATCAATCTTGATCGCGCAGGAGAAGACACGCGGGAAGCTATCGCTCGGCAAGTCGAGGAGGTGCTTGCATGAGTTATCTAGACTGCGTTACGGTGTCGCATAGCCGGGATCGAATGCGGAGGGTCGGAAACAACGCGTAATCTTGGATTAGTGGCGGTAGAGGCGACGTGTGTCGGAGTCGCGTCTTCACTGGGTGCGGATACGCACACTAAGCGGCGGGCGAGACTAGCTGGCTGGTGGAAGTGGTTGACGAACCGAAGTCATTCCTTGGCGAGAGGCCGGTCCAAGACCGAGCTCCTCTTGCGCAAGCCGCATCGTCCGCCAGCCGCAGACGCCAGCGCCAACACCACCCACGTCGTGCTCGACCCCTTAGAGTTCATCGCTCGGCTCGCAGTTCTCGCGCCGCGCCAGCGCTTGAACCTCACCTGCTTCTTCGGTGTGTTTGCTTCTAGCAGGAAACACCGCGTGCAGATCGAACCGAAACGCGAACGCAGGGAGAATACCAGCGACAAGCCTCTCGCGCCCATGACCTGGATGCGTGGCTTGAAGAGAGTCTTCGCCATCGATATCGAAACCTGCCCCAAGTGCGGCGATGAGCTCAGGAGAATCGCTTGCATCGAGGCTCCCGACGTCGTCGCCACCACTCTCGAGCACTTTCGAACTCGCGAAGCGGCAGCGCCGTCATAGCCGAGAGCCCTGCCTCAGCATGCGGACCACCTTGGACCCACAAACTAGCACAGGCTATTCTTCCGATGCTCGATGGAGAACTCCATCAGGCTCATTTCCTGGCATGTACCAACTGGTAAAGTGCCGGCAGCACAACCAGCGTCAGCAGAGTCGACGATACGATCCCGCCGATCACTACCGTCGCCAAGGGACGCTGAACCTCCGAGCCAATCCCTGTATTCAGTGCCATGGGAACGAATCCAAGGGATGCGACCAGGGCGGTCATCAACACCGGACGCAGGCGAGTCAGTGCGCCTTCCGTAATCGCCTCCGTTAGCGGCCGCCCATCTGCTCGCAGCCTGCGGATAAACGTCACCATCACCAGGCCGTTGAGGACAGCGATGCCCGAAAGGGCGATGAAACCGACCGCGGCCGAGATGGAGAACGGTATGCCTCGCACCATCAGTGCTGCGAGGCCACCGGTAAACGCCAGCGGAACACCGGAGAAGATGATGGCGGCATCGGTGATCGAGCGCAGCGCCATGACCAACAGAACTGCGATGATTAAGAGCGTCACCGGCACGACCACGGCGAGCCGGTTGGTGGCCGATTGCAGATTC
>LXNI01002354.1_pt1 | contig 13391 bp, 10 predicted proteins | sample 809091 | NCBI WGS metagenome assembly LXNI01 (sample SAMN04870527, study PRJNA318959) | sponge metagenome | biome: 01000161; feature: marine sponge reef; material: water | host: Sarcotragus foetidus | place: Greece: Milos, Mediterranean Sea | collected 2013-05-29 | depth 5-7 m | reverse complement strand
TTTCCTACCCGCACTACGAACTACTTGTCATTGATCAGACTTCGGACCACGAAGAGGCGACAGCGCAATTTATCCGCGATTGCCAAGACCGGTTTCCAGAGCGTTTCCACCGTCATTTCGTCGCCAAAGCCAATCTACCCCATGCCCGAAACGTCGGCGCGAAGTTGGCCAGAGGCAGCTACCTCCTATACTGTGATGATGACATTATCCCCCCGGCGGATCTGATCGAGCTACACATGGCCAATTTGCAACAGCCTGGCATCGGCGCAGCTACAGGGGGGGTCTATGTGGAACGAAAGGAGCGACCACCTAAGCCTCGACCATGTACCATTTCCCCGGATGGAAGGATCCGCGACTACTGGAACTTCGAAGTTCAGAAGGGAACGACCGACAGTTTGCGAGGCGGAAACATGTCCATGCGGCGCGAACTAGCCATTGAAGTGGGCCTGTTCGACGAAGCATACATTGGCCGCGCCAACGGGGAAGAGACCGACTTTTCACTGCGAATTATGCGTCGTGGCTATAAGATCGCATACGACCCTGCCGCCGCAATCGTGCATCTGGGCCATCCGACCGGCGGTTCCCGCGCCAGTAAGGACAGCGATGAAGGAAGGTACTTCTATGAGTCTCACTACAACAATGCCTACTTCTTTTCCAAAAACTTCCAACAGCGATACCTGCCCTGGTTTCTGAAAAGGGAACTGGGCTGGATTTTGGTTAAGCAGGCAGTCTTCCAGAAGCATCCTGAGCGGATCATTCCCTCGCTTCGCGGCCTGTGGTGTGGATACAGGGCTGGTCTAGGCAGTCGCAAGAAAAGTTGAACCATTGTGAAAATCGCCGTACTTTCCTCCCAATTGCCTATTCCCAACCGCGCTAAGTCCGGCGGCGTGGCCTACGCGGCGCACAGATTGGCCAATGCTCTGGCACAACGAGGCCACTGTGTGACCGTCTTTTCAACTGATGATTCGCCGCCGGATGCTGGCTATTGCGTTCACAGAGTGCTTTCCTCGCGCCCGTCAGACCCCGTACGTGCCTGGTTCTGGATCTGGAAACTTGCATGGCACTACGCCGCCCAGGATTTCAGTGACTTCGACATTATTCACGCGCATGGCGACAACGTACTGCTCCTCCGTCCCGGCCGGCCAGTAGTGCGAACGCTTCACGGGGCGTCCTTGGGCGAAGCGATCCATGCGACCACCTGGAAGAGGGGGCTTTGGTACCTGACCCTCACCCCCCGCGAACTCTGGGAAGCAGCCAGAGCTTCGCGAGTCGTGGCAGTGAGCGCCAACACGAGGCGATATGTTTTCGGTGTCGAATATGTAATACCCAACTCGGTAGACCGCGAGGTTTTTTTCCCTGGACCCAAACTGAATCTTCACCACCGCCACCAAAATCCTGTCATCCTCTTCGTGGGCACTCTGGCGGGCCGCAAGCGGGGCCGAATGCTACTGGAACTCTTTCAGTCGCAGATTCGCCCGGCCCTGCCCGATGCCGAACTTTGGATGGTGGCAGAACGAAAAGTGCAGGCTCCCGGCGTTGTCTCCTTTCCGACCCCTGATGAGCAGACCCTGGCTGATCTATACCGCCGGGCCTGGGTTTTCTGCTTGCCCAGTACATACGAAGGTTTTGGCGTCCCTTACATCGAAGCGCTGGCGTGCGGCACGCCCGTTGTAGCGACACCGAACGCCGGCGCTCGTGAGGTGCTTGAGGAAGGTAAATGGGGCATTCTCGCCTCTCCAAACGAACTGGGAGTCTCCCTGTTGTCTCTCTTGCAGGACACCCCCCGACGGCAGCGGCTGGCGCAGCAAGGACTGGAACGCGTCGCCGAATTTGAACAGACACGAGTTGTAGATTCTTATGAATCGCTCTTCGAAGAGACAATCCGGTGCGCCTCGGACTGACCCTGTCGGTGCGTTCGACGAATCCCTATCGCGTCAGGAACAGCGCGCCAGAGTCGCCCTGCTCACCATGGACTTTCCCCCGAGTACCGGAGGCGTGCAAAGATATCTCTGGGAACTGAGCCGGCGCCTTGGCCGCCACTACTGCTTAATCGTGGCGGTTCCACGGGGTGACGCCTCTCAATTCAAAGAAGAGCCTTTTTCGCTTGTCTCCTTGCCTTCATCGATGCCGTGGCATTATGCCAAGGTACTGGCAACGGTGCGCCCCCATATCACCGTCGTGGGTCATGCACACCCCAGAATGCTTTTGCCCGCGGCAATTCTTTCTATGAGACGGTTCATCGGCCTCGCTCACGGTAGTGACTATGAAGTCGCCCAGCTCCGCTGGCATGCTTCAGTTTTCAACCGCTTACTGGCTTGTGCTCAACCTCTTGTGGTTGGATCTGAGAACATTTCACTTCGCCTACAATCATTTGGCCATGCGGCCCCTGAGATCGTCCATCCCGGGACAGATCCCCAAGTATTCTCCCCTTCTGAAACTCTTCGCACTGGACCTCCCGTCATTTTGTCAGTCAGTCGACTGGTGACGCGCAAGGGACTCGACATCGTTCTGAATGCGCTTCCATCACTTCTAGAATCTTTTCCCATGCTACAATACTGGATCGCTGGCGATGGCCCGCAACGCCGTGCCTTGGGCCGTCTGGCACGGAAATTGGGGGTTGAACATGCAGTCAGTTTTTTGGGAGAAGTGTCTCATACTGCGTCTTCTGGGGCGATTCCTCATTTGCCAGAACTCTATCGCCAGGCGTCTATTTTTGTCTTGCCAACTAGAGTAGATAGCGAGACAGGGCCCGAGGGCTTCGGAATCGTCTACCTCGAAGCCAGCGCCAGCGGCTTGCCGGTCGTAGCAGCCCGCAGCGGCGGCGCAGCCGAAGCAGTCATTGAAAACGAAACCGGCCTCCTCGTCCCTCCCGACGATCCCCAGGCTCTGGCGCAAGCACTCACACGCCTTCTCAACGACCCAGCTCTGCGGCAACGCCTGGGTAGCGCCGGCCGCCGCTGGGTCGAAAAAGAAATGAACTGGGATCGAGTCGGCCATCAATTCATGTCGATCATTGAACGTGCTCTATGACTCCCCGACCAATACTTTTCGTCGATCACGCAAATAACCTCGGCGGCGCGGAACAAAGCCTGCTCCTCCTCATGACCTTCCTCGACCACAGCCGCTGGCAACCGCACCTCATCGCCCCACCCGGCAAGCTGGCCGAAGAAGCCGCCCGAGCAGACATTCCCGTTCATACCCTCGAACTGCCCCGGCTGCGCGGCTCCTCCCGCAGCCTGCTCGACTGGTGGCAAGTGTCCTCTTCCATTTCGAAAACCGCCCGCAATCTCAACGCCGCCCTCATCCACAGCAATACCGTGCGCGCCACAGCCTACGCGGCACTGGCTGCCAGACTCTCCTCACGCCCCCTCGTGTGGCATATGCGCGATTTCTGGCTGTCCGAGGCGGAGCCCGCCCCAAAATGGCCCGACCGCCTGGGCAAATTCATCTTGAGCCGCATGGCCGCCCTCGTGCTGACCAATTCACACGCCGTCGCACGGCACTTGCCCAACTCCGCCAAACATTCCGTTCTCCACAACGGCATCGACCTGTCCCGATTCGACCCCGCCCGCGTCGCCGCCGGCAATAGAGCCTCTATCTGCAGCGCCGCCGGCTTCCCGCCCGATGCCCCCATCGTTGGCATGGTAGGCAGAGCCCGCCCCTGGAAAGGCCAGCACACCTTTCTGCAAATGGCGGGCGAACTCGCCGCCTCCGCGCCGGACTGCCGCTTCCTCGTTGTCGGTGGTGACCCGTTCCAAGTGAATGACAACTACGAAGCCAGCCTCAAGGCGCTGTGCACCCAGCTCGGCCTGGACGATCGCGTGCATTGGACCGGCCAGCTGGCCGATGTGCGGCCGGCCCTGGCGGCCATGGACATTTTTGTGCATCCCGGCGCACCCGAGCCATTCGGTCTTGTCAACACCGAGGCGATGGCAATGAGTAAGCCCGTCGTCTCCTTTTCGCACGGCGCTCTGCCGGAAATCGTAACCCACAACGAAACCGGCCTTCTCGTCGCTCCCAGCGACACGACTGCGCTGGCTGCATCCGTCTTACGCCTGCTGCGGGATCCGGTACTCTGCCAGAGCATGGGGCGGGCAGGAAGGCAACGCGTTGACAGCCGCTTCCGAATCGAACACACTGTAGCCCAACTGGAAATACATTATCAGGATCCGGTTGGTCGTGGTTAGCGCAGTTTCTGCACGCTGATCAAACCGCGCCGGCGAATCGGCCCATGAAAGTATTGCTGCTGTACAAAGACTATTATCCCGTCATAGGCGGGATCGAAAACCACATTCGCCTTCTGTCCCAAGGGTTGCGTGCCGAAGGCGTCGACGCCCGCGTGCTCGTCACCAACACCGGGCCCTTTACACTGCACGAGACCATCGACGACGTTTCCGTGACCAAGACAGGCCGCCAGGCCCACCTCTTGTCCACCCCAATCAGCCTCCCATTTTTTGCGGAAGTGCGCCGCCAGGCTGCGGCTGCCGACATCGTCCATCTCCACGCGCCCTACCCGCCAGCGGAGCTGGCACAGCTGCTGTTCGGACGCGGCAAACCGGCCGTGATCTCATACCACAGCGACATCGTCCGTCAGCGGCGGACAGGAAAGATCTATGCGCCACTGCTGCGGAAAGTCTTGCAACGCGCCGCGCTGGTCGCCGCAGCCAGCCCAGCGTACGTGGAATCATCTCCATTTCTGCGCCGCGTGCGCGCAAAGTGCCGCGTAATCCACTACGGCATCGAGCTGGATCGATATGTTGGTGTTTCGGACCAAGTGCAGGCCGACGCACAAGAGCTGCGCAACCGCTTCCCGGGCAGACCGCTGCTCCTCTTCATCGGCCGCCTGCGTCATTACAAAGGAATCGACGTACTGATCCGCGCGATGCACCGTATCGACGCCCACCTCCTCATCATCGGGACCGGTCCAATGCAGGAGTCGTGGCAAAACCTGGCGCGTGCAGAGGGTTTGACTGAAAAAATGTCCTTCCTTGGCAACTGCACTGACAAGGAGAGCCTGGCCGCACGCTATGCCAGCGATCTCTTCGTGCTGCCCTCCACCAACCGCGCCGAAGCCTTGGGCATCGTCCAGCTCGAGGCAATGGCCTGCGGCATGCCGGTGGTCTGCACCGAACTGGGCACCGGCACATCCTACGTCAACCGCAACGGCGAAACAGGTCTGGTCGTGCCCCCCAACGACCCACAGGCACTGGCCGCAGCAATCAATAGGCTCCTTGCTGATCCGGCGTTACGCACGCAGATGGGTTCCCAGGGCCGTAAGCGAGTGCAGAAGGAGTTCTCGATCGAGGCCATGGTTCGGAACACAATTTCTCTCTATCAGGAAGCGATCCAGGGCGCAGCGAGCAGCCGGCCGTGAAAGCGCCTCTTTCCGCTTGCTCCTCTTCACGCCCTACCTGCTGACCGATGAGTCACTTCATCTTCGACGCCCGCACAGCCATCGACCAGTTTCCCGGCATCGGCCGCTACGTGCGTAACCTGACAGCAGCTCTGGCACCCATGCTCTCCGCCGATGAACAGTTGACCCTGCTCTCGACCCCCGCCGCCAATGCGACATCTGGCGCCCTCCATTCCGGTGCAGCGGACGGGGCCCTGCCTCGGACAGTAGCCGCATCCAGCTCCCCATTCAGCATCGCGCAGCAATGGCGCATCCCACTACTGCTCAAGCGGCTGCAGTCCGGCAGTCCAACCCTCTATCACAGCCCCTACTTTGTCATGCCTTACCACACCGGCCTGCCAACAGTTCTAACCTTTTACGACATTATCCCTCTCCGATATCCCCACATGGTACCGTTGAAGGGAAGGCTGTTCTATCGCCTGGCTACAACCCTCGCCCTGCGCGCCGCCAGCCGCGTCTTCACCATTTCCGAAGCCGCACGCAGCGATCTCACCCGCAACTTTCGCGTCCCTTCATCTCGCGTTAGCGTCACACCGTTAGCCGCAGGTGCCCACTTTCGGCCCCAGTCGAATGCCGAGGCTCAACGCACGCGTGACAAGTATGGTCTACCTGCCAGCTTTATCCTCTACGTTGGCATTAATAAGCCGCACAAGAATCTGCCGACCCTGATCGATGCGTACGCACAGCTGTCCGCCCGCAACGTGCCGCCTCTCGTCATCGCCGGCGCCTGGGATGAGCGTTATCCCCAGCCCAGACAGCGGGCCGAGCACCATCAACTTGGCGACGCCGTGCGCTTCCTAGGCCCCGTGAACGAAGCCGACCTGCCTGCCCTTTACAGCGCCTCCACGATGTTCGTCTTCCCCAGCCTGTATGAAGGCTTCGGCCTGCCAGTATTGGAAGCGATGGCCTGCGGGACGCCAGTAGCCTGCTCCAACGCGTCAAGCCTGACTGAGGTGTCCGGCGAAGCCGCCCGCCTGTTCAATCCCCACTCCGTAACCGATATCAAGGACGCGATCGCCGACTTGCTCGAGGACGCCCCGCAACGCGCCCGGCGAAGCGAACAGGGACTGGCGCAAGCAAGCCGCTTCAGCTGGCAGGCGACTGCCGCCGCTACTCTCCAAGCTTACCGGGAACTGCTGGAAGGGAAAAGGGACGTTTGAGAGAAGGCTACTTCTGACGCTCATTGTTGGCATTGAGCCGGTATACCGTGCGAATACCGGAAAGCGTCAGCCAGGGGTCGTAGGTATCTATGGAGCTCGTCAAAGGGGTAATGATGTGTCCAAGTCCGCCGGTGGCAATCACGCTGACCGGCGTCTCGAGTTCTAAACGGATTCGGGCGAGGAGACCTTCCACCAACCCAGTGTAGCCTAGAACGAGTCCCGATCTGAGCGCCTCATTCGTATCCCGGCCGATTGCCGATGACGGCGGAATAAGCTCGAATTCTGGCGAAGACTCCTCAGTCGCACTGTTCAGTCTAAGCAGAGCAGGAGCATTTTCCGCCAGCGAATCGGCTGCTGTACCAAGCCCTGGCGCGATCGCGCCGCCGCGAAACCGCCCTTGCGCATCAACAACATTGAATGTCGTCGCCGTGCCGAAGTCAACGGCAACAGCAGCGCCCTTGGTACGCTCCCACACGGCCGCGGCGCCGGCCAACCGGTCCATCCCTACCTTTTCCGGGCTCCTCACGTCGAGCGTCACACCCAGAGTCATGCGCGGGTGAAGCACCAGCGGCTCGCAGTCCAGCATCTCCGCCAACAAACCGCTCCACTGTTCCGTCAGCGGCGCTACCACGCTGCACAGAGCAACGGCTTCAAAGTCACCCCCCCCGAACCCACTCTGTTGCCAATGTTGGCAAACCGCGCGCCGGTACGCCTCCGCTCGGCCTTGGCGGTCAGTGCGCAGTCGCCAACTGGCAACCGGCGCATCGCCTTCACCGAAGGCGGCGATGACGATACTGCTGTTGCCGATGTCGATAGTCAAGAGCATTGGGAACTGTGTACAACAGAAGAGTCGCGGCGTTCATCGGGAAAAGTAATATGGTCGTCCATTCGAAGGACCGGTATCTGCATCCACATGCGCCAAGCCGCCGCATCAGCTATGCAGATGACATCCCACTCCTACTGAAGATGATACCGGCTGTCCGCCACTACCCTCAGCTGTCGCCGCTCGCGGTTACTTCACCTGTCGGCGCCGGAGTCGGCTCCTCCACATCGGTTACCCCGGGAATGACCGTCCCCGGACCGTACAGGAACATGGCATTCCACGGGAGATAGACCGATGTGATCCTGTCCTCCCGAGTCGCGCCATTCTCAGTAACCTTGCGGATGACCGTCGCGGTCATGCCCTCTTTGGCCCACTCAACCTGCTTGACCTGGCCGGCATCCAGGGAGGCGTCTTCCTGATAGACCGGTTCGCCGGGCTGTTTAATATCCTTGTATTCCGCCTCACCAATTTCCACCTCTCTGTCCGGCTTTGTGCCGTAAAAACGGAAGGTGAGGACGCCTTCCACGCTGTCCACAACCGGCTGGACCAGCAGATGCGCTTCAGTGTCGTTGAGGAAACGGAGATCCACATACGGTGTATAAATTGTCGCGTCAAAACCGGGCTCACCATACCAACTGACAACGTAGCCGTGATTGTGACGCTCTAGAAATGGGAATCCCCCTTCCAGCGCCGCCCTGAATACCGTGGTGCTCACCTGGCAGACGCCGCCGCCTACGCCAACTGCCGTTCGATCCCCCCAGATGATTGCCGAGTCTTCAAAACCGTTGGCCCCGCTCACCGCCTCAATCGAGGAATTGAAGCTGAACACCTCGCCTGGGGGCACGACCACACCGACCAGTTTCTCTGAGGCCACCTCGATATTGTAAACGCGCGTGTTGCTGCTTCCCTTAAAATAGGTGGAGCCGCTGGCGACCAGTTCCCTTATGCCCAATTCGTTCAGCCGGCCCGAGTCAACCGCTGGCGGGATCGATATGATCGGCAACGGTCCTGTACGTTGTTCAGTCGCCAGCGCCTGGCGCACTGCCTCGATCGTCAAATCGACACTCAGGCGCTGGCCCGGTCGGCTCTGTTGCAGCACTGTTAACGAGGAAGTTGCATCGTCAAAACGCAGACGGGCATCCTGGGCAGGATAGGAAACCTGGCTTGCCCAGCCCTCAACGATGTAACGCAAGGCCTCTTCATTGAGAAAGCTTGGGTCGCCCCCGGGCATGATTCTCTGCAACATTGCCCCGTCCAGTGCAAAAGCAGTCCCCGACGGCCGATGCTGCAAAACCACCGGCTGCGCCGGCGCGAGGCCGCCGGATACTTCCGGGCCCCCCGAAGTAGCGGACGCACTGGCGCCCGCCGAACCCTGTGTCGAATCCGTTGCGGCACTCTGGGGAACTGCGGTGCTATACGTCTGCAGGGGCACAGTACCCGAAAGGCCGCTTTCCACCAGGGCCATAATCAGTTGCGCCGTCGCTGCGATATCCACGTCCAGACCCGGTTGAGGTGGCAATGAGAGGTCGCCAATCTCTATCGCCGGTCGACTTGGCCGCCGCACCTCTACCGCCGCGTCACCTACGGCCTGCCGCACAATGCCTTCGCTGATGAAGACTTCGGGCCACACGGTCTGCTTGCCATTGAACGCCTGCCACTGGCTGTTGATGCGCTCGATTAGACCTCCCTGACGTCCAACATGATAGGCGGCGTTGGCCGCCGCCTCCAGGTCTGCCTGAGGCGCCAACAACGCCGGGCCCAGGGCCCACTGCCTGGCCGTTGCGCCGGCAATGCCGCCGCCACCCGCGGATTCGGGGCTGTGTTCCAGGAAAACGGGCGCCAGCGGATAAGGTGTCAACTCCTTATGCAGGACCAACAGGGCCGCCGCTCGCGTTTCGCCGCCGACAGGTATGCCGGCTACGCGTACGCCGCTAAAGATACGGTCGGTATGCCAGAACTGCCAGCCGGCGAACAACCCGGCACCCGCCACCACCGCTACGCAGAGCCATATCAGGAAGTATTCGACACCTCTGGGAGGCCGTCCTCGGGTCGCTCTACGGTTTGGAATGTCCGGCCTCGTCGCGAGCTGTCGGCCTGGGGGCAGTGGAATAATTGAGCTCATGAAATCCTTCGCAAAAGAATCAGATAGGGGCCGTACGAACACCAGCTAGTCGCCTGTTCAAAAGACCCGCGCAAATGGCTCCATCAATAGGCCGTTGCATAAGTCCGGTTTGGAAACCCAAATTTACGAACCTAACTGAGGGACAATATACAGGAACGGGATTGCTATGTCTATAGCCACCATTACCAGATACGGGCATGCAAACAAGATCGTACGCATAACGCCGACTTCGCGTAGCCTTGAAGATGCCCCTTGGCCAACGCCATGCCTCTCTGCGGCGACCATACCTGTGACTACCCTTTCAATGCGTTCTGAAAGTTGCCCGTGCAGAAGCAGCCCGATGCCGGCAAGACCGAAAAGTAGCAGCGTCCACTTGTCTGCAGAACTGTCCACCAACAATGGCAATATCAGGGACACGGCCCCCGCAGCTAGCAGGATACCTCCGGCGGTGATGCTCACCCGCCTTTCCAGAACTGTCCACCAACCGACAGCAAAGAGCAGGCTCCACGCCGGCAGGGCAGGAAAGAGATAGCGGCCCTGGTGCTGGATGAAACCTATGTTGTACCAGATGTAGGCAGCGAACGCCGCCGCCCAAAGCAACAACATTGTCATCCACGGAGACGAAAGGATGAAAGTCCAATGGGTGTCTTTCTCGCTCCCTTGCATTCGCCATCGGTCAACCACGCCCACCGCTGCCATAATGGACAGGATAAAGAAAAGCGTATACACGCGGGCATCCATGAAAACGCCTAGCCATCCGAAAACGCCCCAAAAACTCTTGCCGGTGAACGTCCAGGCTCGTTCCCAATAGGCCCCCCAACCGTTTTCGGCGATCCAGGCGCCAGCCGTCGGTTGCCCGGTCACAACCGCATCGTGCCAGGTCAGACCCAGGATATCCAGATTTCCGTAAACGAGGCTGTTCCGAATCCACCACGGCAGGCCAAGAAGCAATGCAGGCCCCAGCAGCAGCGCGAATCGCACTAGCTGCTTTCTCGACATCAAGAGGCGGCCAGCCTGCGGTCCGCCAGGTCCGAAGAAGACAACCAGAAGCCCGATCGGCAGTAGGATATAAGCAGTAGCTTTTGTGAGAAAGCCAAGACCGATGAGGACACCCGTCCCCAGTAAAAGGAACGGTGTTTCACCACCTTCAGCCGCGGCCACCGACCGTTGCCACCGCAGCAGACCCAGAACTGCTGCCGCAATCAGCAGTTCCGCCAGCGCGTCGTTGTTGACCGATGCCATCAGCGCCGCGTGCATAGGAAGAAAGGCTGCGAAGGCGGCCGCGCCCAAGGCAATGAGAGGCGAACCGGGCACGGCCAGGCGCGCGCAGAGGAAGATCAGCAGCACCACGCCTCCACCCAGCACAACGCTGAACAGCCGCAGTGCCAGCAGTTGACCGCCGCTCAGCCAATAGACCGGCGCGGCCAGCAGGTAGTAGAGAGGAGGCTGATGGGACTCATAGCGGACCGGTGCGATCGACAGATCAGGCGGGAATTTCTCCGCTTTCAAGCGCTGCAAATAGGCTTCGTCATAGTCGCCCATCTGCAGCACCGGAATCTGTCTCTCACCGGCAATATGAGCAATGTAGTTGTAGTGGGCCGGCTCGTCTGGATTTTGCCAGGGCGGCGTCGTGACCGCGAAGAGTGTGCCCAAGCCGGCATAGACGACCAGGATCAGGAGCAGTGCGGAAGCAGTTGCGTTGATGGGTCTGAGCATAGGCCCTTTCAAGCGTTACCCGTCTACCTCACCCAGCACCACATCGGGATCCAATTTGACGAACAGGGGAGCCGGCTTCCGCAAAAGTTGGCCGGCCGGCAGTTTCTGCGCCTGCCAGACGCCGCTGGCCCCAGAATGGTCGTAGCGCAACACAATATGTGAACCGCGGGCGTCATCAACTGGCGCCGTTTCGAGTTGCCCGAACAGCGGCTCAGTATAGCCCAGATACTGGTGTAAACGTTCGCTGCTGTGGGGCAGAATCGGCGCCCACAGCAACTTCAGCCAGTCAATTGCTTGCAACGCCGTGTACACGGATGTCGCTGCCGCCTGCGGATCGGTCTTAACGGTCTGCCAAGGCTCCTTCTCGTTCAGATACTGGTTCACCCGCTGGCTCAAACGCCGCGCCTCGTGCAAAGCGCCCTTTAGCTTAACCGCCTCGTACTGCGCCGCCACGCTTTCGAACCCACCGCGAATCTCCTCCAGCAGGGCTTCATCCGTCTCGTCAAACGGGTCGGGTTGAGGAACCGCGCCATCGAAACGCCTGAATGCGAACCCTACCGCCCGGTTGACAAGATTCCCCCAGTTGGCCACCAACTCGTTGTTGACCAGCTCGACGAATTCCGGCCAGGTAAACTCGGTGTCCGCGCTTTCCGGCGCCATTGCCGTCAACGTATACCGCCACGCGTCAGCTTGAAATTGCGCCAGAACGGTATTAAAGCCAATGACATTGCCGCGACTTGTGCTGAACTGAGAGCCCCCAAGGTTGAGATACTCGTTGGCAGGGACATCGTATGGCAGCTGCAGCCGCGCTGTCTTCAATGGCGCGGCTGTTTCAGACAGTTCGAAAGTGTCTGCTTCATCGCTCCCCATACCTGATTCATCGTTATAGGCCATAATCATGCCGGGCCAGATTTGCGTGTGGAAGGGAATATTGTCCTTACCAATAAAATAATAGTGGCGCGCATCCGGCGACCTGTCCCGATCCCACCAATCCTGCCACTGGCCGCCGCTCAATTCTGCCCATTCAATCGCCGCGCTCAAGTAGCCCTGCACCGCGTCGTACCAAACGTAAATGCACTTGTTCTCGTAGCCCTCAACCGGTATGTCAACGCCCCAATCAATGTCACGCGTAATCGCCCTCCCGCGCAGCTCCTTAAGGTTCAGTTGACCCTTCGTAAAATTGAGAACATTGTTGCGCCAGTGCTCTTTTTCGCTGCCGATCCATTCCAGCAATGGCTCATTGAGGGCACCCAAGTCGAGGAAAAAATGTTCAGTTTCTCGTACCTCCAAATCAGTGCTGCCGCTCAGCTTGGACCGTGTATTGGTCAGCTCCAGCGCATCATATAAGCGTCCGCAGTTGTCACACTGGTCGCCGCGGGCCTCAGCAAAGCCGCAGAATGGGCAGCTGCCTTCCACATAGCGGTCAGCCAAAAACCGCCCTGCCTCCGGATCAAACCACTGCTTCTGCACTTCAGTATATATATACTTATTCGCGAGGTGGCGCCGGAACACCTGCTGTGTGATATCCCAATGATTCTGTGTATCGGTATGCGTGTACAGGTCGAAGGTCAGGCCCATCGCCTCGCAGCCTTCTACAAACATTTCGTGGTACTTATCCACTACCTCAGCTGCGTGAATGCCCTCCTTTTCCGCCTGCAGAGTGATAGGCGTGCCGTGCGTGTCGGAGCCGCTGACCATCAATACATCGTTGCCCGCCATCCGCTGATACCGTGCGAAGATATCCGGCGGCAGATAAGCGCCGGCAATCTGTCCGATATGCTTTTCGCCGTTGGCATAGGGCCAGGCCACACATATAAGGATCTTTCTGGCTTGACTGGTCATCGGTCATCCTCTTGCCTACTGCCTGAATTGGTTTGCATATGTACCTGCCTCTGTCCCATCATTATAGCAGTAGCTTTCTCATTAGCACCATTGGCGAGTGGATTGGGAGATGTGCACTCTAACCCATCCTGCCTGGTTTCTTCAATAGTGCGTAACTACCACGCGGCAACTGATTCGCAGCCCCGAACGAGGAGAGCAAAGCTGTTCCTTCTCCCTTCACTGTCGTAATATGGGCGGTCGGCCGCAAGCGGCCTCCCTTGTGCAGGGGCTGCGCCCCCGCAACGCCCCCCTACAAAACCATCCCTCACCGACCGT
>LXNI01002353.1_pt1 | contig 13401 bp, 13 predicted proteins | sample 809091 | NCBI WGS metagenome assembly LXNI01 (sample SAMN04870527, study PRJNA318959) | sponge metagenome | biome: 01000161; feature: marine sponge reef; material: water | host: Sarcotragus foetidus | place: Greece: Milos, Mediterranean Sea | collected 2013-05-29 | depth 5-7 m | reverse complement strand
GACCTCGGGTGCGAAGCGCGCGAGGCGTTCTTCGAGGTCCGGGGCAAGAAGACTGGCGTCCTCGGCAGGGGGCATGGATGCAAGGTACGAACGCAGGGGAGGCGCGTCAATGCCCCTGGGGCCGCGGCCGGTAGGATAGGCGGCCATGCCGGAGAACGAACGGATTCCCGCGGCGCTGATCGTGGAGGCGCTGAAAGCCGCGTTTCGCGGGCAGCGCACGACCCCGCCGGCGGGCGGGGAACCGCTGGGCTGGGTGCTCTCCGTGCCGGACACGCACCAGCGCAGCGTGATCGCGGAGCTCGAGGGCGACGGCGAGCTGCGGCTGCTGACCTGCTCGACGGAAGACGAGGCGAACGCGATCGCGGCGGGGCTCTACATCGGCGGGGCGGAGGTGGCGTTGATGATCCAGCACGCGGGGCTGTACGCCTCGGTGAACACGATGCGCGGGGTCGGGCTGGACGGGGGCGTTCCGCTGTTCGCGCTGGTGGGGCTGCTGAGCCGCGAGCCCGAACTGGAACCACGCGATTCGCCCCGCTCGATGGTGCGCTTCGCGGGGCCGCTGATGGACACCTTCGAGGTGCCGCACGCGCTGCTGGAGACCCGCGACGACCTCGGGCTGATCCCCGAGTACTACGCGCTCAGCCGGGAACGGTCGGGACCGGCGGTTGTGTTCGTCGGGCGAGAGACGGGCTGATGCGTCCCGAAGACGTTCTACGGGCGATCAATGAGGCGCGGGGCGATGCGCTCGTCGTGCCGACGATGACAGCGGTGCCGGAGTGGCGCACGATCGCGCCCGACGCGCCCAGCGTGGCCTGCATCGGCTTTATGGGAGGGGCGTCGTCGCTGGGGTTGGGGCTGGCACTGGCGCAGCCAGAGCGGCGCGTCGTCGTGCTGGACGGGGACGGGTCGCTGCTGATGCAGCTGGGCTCGCTGGCGACGGTGGCGGGGGCGGCCCCGGCGAACTACACGCACGTGCTGTTCGCGAACGGCGTCTACCAGACCTCCGGGAGCCAGGCGATTCCTGGGGCGGGGGCGGTCGACTTCGCGGGGATGGCGGAGGCGGCGGGGTACGCGTTCACGACGCGCATCGACACGCTGGAGGAACTGCGCATCCGGCTGCCGGAGCTGCTCAGCGTGCGGGGGCCGGTGTTGGTCGAATTGGCGGTGGAGGAGGCGGAGCAGACGCCGATGACGGCGCCCGGCGGCGATCCCCTGCGCGTGCAGGTCGAGCGCCTGCGGGAACGGTTGGCGGACGGAGACTAGCGATCGGTTAGCTGGCTCACCGCCTGCTGGAGGATGGGCCCCTAGGGTGGTACCTCGTATCGTTTCCCGAAAGCCCATCCGGAGAGAGCACCTTGAACGCTTCCACCACGACGATGCTTGAACGACCCCGATTCTTCTGGCTGGCCATGGCGGTCCTGGCTCTGGTCAGCGTGGCGCTGGTGACGGCCTGCGGGGACGACGACGAAATCGTCCCTGCCACGGAAGAGGCGACGGCAGCGGCGACACCCGAGGCAACCGCCGAGGCGACGGCGGAGCCCAGGGCCGAGGACGGACGGCTGGAGCAGCTGCAGGCCAATGCATCGGCTTTCGAGTACCACATTGGGAAGCACGGCGGAACGTTGACGTTTGCGACGATCTCGGACCCACTGACCTTCAACCTCGCGATCGCCAACGACGCGTCCTCCTCGGGCGTGCTGGGCTACCTGTTCGAGGGGCTGACCGAGGTCTCGTGGCTCACCAACGAGGTGGAGCCAGGGCTGGCGGAGTCGTGGGAGAACTCGGACGACGGGCTGAGCTGGACGTTCCGGCTGCGCGAGGACGTGCGCTGGCATGACGGGGAGCCGTTCACCGCACAGGACGTGGCGTTCACCTTCGACCGGATCATCTACAACGACGACATCCCCGCGAGCAGCCGGCCGGCCTTCACGTACCGCTACCTGAACGACGAAGGCGCGTGGGAAGAGGCGGGGATGGCGGTCGAGCTGATCGACGACTACACGGTGCGCTTCGTACTGCCGGTTCCCTTCGCCCCGTTCCTGCGCGCGATGGGCACGGCGATCTACCCGAAGCACATCCTCGAGCAGGCGGTGCAGGACGGTGTCTTCGCGGAGACGTGGGGCATCGAGACGCCGCCGGAAGAGATCATCGGGACGGGGCCGTTCACGATCGAAACGTACGAGCCGGGGGAGCGGGTTGTGCTGCGGCGCAACCCCAATTACTGGCTGACGGACGACGAGGGCGAGCAGCTGCCCTACCTGGACTCGGTGGTACACATACTCGTTCCGGACATCGAGGCGGAACTGGAGTCGTTCCGGGCGGGGGAGAGCGATCTCTATGGGGTTCCCGGCAGGGAGTTCGCGGAGCTCTATCCGCTGCAGGAGGAGGGGAATTTCACCATTCACCGGCGCGGCCCGGCGTTCGGGACGACCTTCCTCGTGTTCAACCAGAACCCAGGGACGAACCCGGAGACGGGCGAGCCCTACATCGCGCCGGAGAAGCTGGCGTGGTTCCAGAACACGCAGTTCCGCCAGGCCGTCTCCCAAGCGATCAACCGCGACGCGATCATCGAGGGGGTGTTCGACGGGCTCGGGTACCCGCAGTGGGCGTCCATCAGTCCCTCGGCAGGCAACTTCCACAACCCCGACGTACGCCGGTACGAATACGACCCCGCCGTGGCCGGGGACATCCTGGACGAGCTCGGCTGGGAGGACCAGGACGGAGACGGCTTCCGCGAGGACGCAGACGGCAACCCCATCGTGTTCACCATCGCTACCAATGAGGACAACAGCATCCGCACGGACGTACTGGCGCGGATTCGCGAGGACCTTCACGCCGTGGGCGTCGATGCCAGGGTCGCCCTCCGGCCGTTCGGCGAAGTCGTGGGCCAGCTGACTGCCACCTTCGACTGGGAGGCGATCGTCATCGGGTTGACGGGCGGGACGGAGCCGCACGGGGGCATCGGCGTGTGGCACAGCAGTGAGTTGCTGCACCTCTGGAACCCCAACCAGAGTGCACCGGCGACCGAGTGGGAGGCGGAGATCGACCGGCTCTACATCGAGGGGAGCCAGGAACTGGACCCCGAGAGGCGGGTAGCGCACTACCACCGCGCTCAGGCGATCGCCGCAGAGAACGCGCCGCTGATCTACACAGTCCTCCCGGAACGCCTGAGCGCCGTGCGGAACGTGTTCGGGAACACGACGCCGACGCTGTACGGCCTGTTCGATATCCGCTACCTGTACCGGCTGGACGAGTAGCGAAAGGACGGGGGGGCTGGAGGTTCGGGGGCACGGCAGGTCGAAGCCGTGCATGACCGACCCGACTTCGCGGGCAGGTTAGCGCCGCTGGCGCTGTTGAGCTCCAGAGACGCTGACCCTAATGCCATCCGGAATCTCGACGACCATCACCTCTATCCCCAAGTGGCGAAGAGCCGCCGCCCTCCAGCTACTGCCCCTGAATGGGGCAGCAGCTTGCTGATCGCAAAAGGCCAGAATCAACCGAGCCTCAGAAGGACTTCCTATGGAAGCTCGTCCGACAGTCAGCTTTAGCGCATCAGTCATGACCTTGTTCAACTGACCGCCCTTGGGAGGCCCTATGTGCGCCCAGGCTTCACACAACACCAGAGGGTTTGCGGCATAGCCGTCCACTTCCATTGGCCGCGCCTCAGCATCAATGGCAATGCTCCGCCCTTGAAGGGGAACACCGATCCTGCTGGCGACAGCATCGAGGATGAACTTCTCAGCGGACTGTTGCTCGCTGCTGTCTCCAGGTTTTCTAGTCACCTCAACTCCCGGGGGATACCGAGGGCGTCGTAGGAGTCCATGCCCGCGTCGTATTTCTCCTGGGCGGCGCTCATGATCTCGATGGCGTCGGCGCGACGGGCGGTCTGGCCGAATATGGACTGCTCGTGGCGACGGGCGTCGTAGATGTCGCGGTCGCGGCCGCCCATGAAGCTGCGCTTGCAGGCGTCGAGGCTGAAGGCGGGCCACTGGGCGATGTGGGCGGCCCAGGCGATGGCCTCCTCGCGCAGCTGGTCGTCGGGGACGACCTTGTTGATGGCGCCGAGGTTGAGGGCCTCCCGGGCAGTGATGGGGCGGCCATCGAGGATCATCTCGAGACACTTGGTGGGGCCGATGAGGCGGGCAAGGCGGGTGCAGCCGCCGGCTCCCGGCGGGATGCCGATGGCGACCTCGGGCTGGCCGTAGGTGGCGGATTCGGCGGCGATGCGGAGGTCGCAGCCCCAGGAAAGCTCAGCGCCGCCGCCCCAGGCCTGGCCGTTGTTGGCGGCGATGGAGATGAGCGGGCTATCGCCGACGCGCTCGAAGATGCTGCGATCGGCACCGTAGGGCGTTTTGGGCGGGGGCACGTTGTTCCCGATCGCGGCCATGCCTTCCATCGCCTCGACGATGCCCCCGAGGTGCCAGTGGGCGATGAAGTAGCCGGGCGTATCGGAGGCGAGGACGAAGACCTTCGCGCCGGATTGCTCGATCTCGTCGATTGCTTCGAGGATGCCGGCGCCGAGCTCGCCGCCCCCGAAGTTCATGGGCGGGTCGGAGAAGGCGATGAGGCCGACACCGTCGGCGGGGTAGGTCACGTTCACGGTTACTGCCACTGATTCGCTCCCGAAATTGGATGGGCGCAGTGTGGGGCAGCGGGAGCGGCTTCGCCAGCGTCGAGGACGCCGGGGCGACGCAGTCCCGCCAACCCTCCGAACGTGGCAGAATTCCCCGCAACACCTCATCGAGGAGCCTGCACATGACGACAACCGAAGCAAGCGACTACACGGAGATGATCAACGCGGAGGCGCAGTGCCCCGTGAACCTGGAGGAAGTCGACCTGTTCGAGCCTGGCGCCCAGGAGCACTGGGGCGAGGCCTACAAGATCCTCCACGCGGAATCGCCCGTGCAGCGCATTCCAGGTGAGGGCAGCACGCCCGACACCGACGGTTTCGTGATCACGAAGTACCAGGACATCTACGACATCGTGCGCGATCCGTGGACGTTCCCGCAGCCCGGCTTCGCCGGGACGGAGGGGAACAGCACCGCCGGCATGAGCACCGAGGACGGCGAGGCCAGCGCGCTGGCCGACGCAATGGCGCTGAACACGCTGCGGCCCAACCTGGAGCTGCACAAGGCGCACCGCATCGAGCTGACCGATCCGTGGGTAGGGGCCACGGGCGCACCGCGCCACCGTCCGATGGTCGAGAAGTTCGTCGACCAGCTCATCGACGAGTGGATCGACCGCGACCCGGCCGAGATCGAGTTCGTCGAGGACTTCGCAGCGCCGCTGCCCCAGCTCGTGATGACGACGATTCTCGGGTGGCCGCTTGAGGACCTGGACATCCTGCGGAAGTGGGGCCAGGCGCAGGTGCGCCGCTTCGTCTACGGCAAGGGCCACCGCAACATCATGTCGGACGAAGAGGAGCTCGAGAACGCGAAGGACCTGGGCGACTTCATGGCGTACGTGCAGGAGCAGGTGACGCACAAGCGGGAAAACCCCGGCGACGACATGACCAGCTTCCTGACGCAGGTCACCTACGAGGCGATGAACCGCAAGCTGACGGACAACGAGGTCATCGGCGTCCTCTTCGGGATGCACATCGGCGGCCTGGAGACGACGCAATACGCGATCGCGGCCGAAGCACAGCTGCTGGCGGAGAAGCCCGAGATCTTCCAGGAGCTGAAGGCGGACCCCTCGAAGGTTCGCTTCTTCGCCGAGGAAGGCATGCGCATCCATGCCCCGACGCAGGGTCTCTCGACGCGCATGGCGGCGAAGGACGTGGAGATACGCGGGATGCCCATCCCCAAGGGCTCGATCCTGCACCTGCGCTACGGCGCCGCGAACCTCGACGACGAGGAGTTCGGCTGTCCCGCCGATGTCGACCTGGCGCGCCCGAACACGGGCCGGCACATGACCTTCTCGCAGGGCATCCGCGTCTGCCCGGGCGCGGGCATCTCACGCCTCGAGCAGAACATCGCCTGGGAGCGGTTGACGCAGCGGCTGGACACGCTCGAGTTCGTGCCCGGCAAGAACGACTTCCGCCACCAGCCCGGCATCATGCTCGGCCTCTGGGAGCTGCACATGCAGTTCACGAAGGCCACCAGCTAGGAGGGCATCGCAGTGCGCGACGAGGGCGATCATTCCCGGAGCTCCCGGACGGGGGAGGTGCTCGCGCCGGCTCCCGAAAGGGAACGGGCCTTCCGCAAGCCCCCGCCCCTGCACGGCCGCGAGTCGCACATCCGCATCTTCGACGCCGAAAACGAGGCGCGGAGGGTGTACGGGGAGACGCAGCGGTCGCGGGACGGGTCGCTTCCGAAGGAAGAGCACGGCCCGAGCGCGGTCCTGAAGGCGCTCGATCCGTTCTGGACGCGGGGCATCATCCCCGAGGACGAGCGCGAGGGCGACGCGAAGGACTAGGATCGGCCACCCAAGAGGAGGGGCTCGATGACGGCGACGGACGAATCCACGGCGATGGCCGACGCCATCCGGGCGCAGCTGGCACTGGCGATCGAGCCGCAGGAGTTCGATACCGATGAGTACCGCCGGGATCCGTTCCCGGTGTACAAGCGCCTGCGCGATCACCACCCCATCTACCAGGACCTGTTTCACAACCACTGGGTGGTGAGCCGCTACGACGACATCGTCGAGGTCTTCCAGAACAACGACGACTTCGACCGGGCGGCGTACGACCCGAAGGGCGAGTACGAGTTCGGGAAGAAGCAGGTCTTCGGCCCGAATATCCTCGAGTACGGCAACAGCGACGAGCATCGCTTCCTGCGCAACGTCGTGGCCGATCAGTTCGTCGGGAACCGGCTGCAGGGGTTCCTGCCCTTCATCGAGCAGATCGCGCGCGAGCTGATGGGGCAGATCTGGGCGAAGTCGGCGGACGACATCACCAAGGGGTTCTCGGACACGGGCGAGGTGGAGCTGGTGAGCCAGTTCACCAGCCAATTCCCGATCCGCGTCATCTCCAACATGCTCGGGCTGCCACGTCAGGACGAGGACACCTTCGTGCGCTGGTACCAGCACCTGATCGAGGGGCTGGGGTACGGCGGCGAGCATTTCGCCAGGGGCATGCAGGCCCGCAACGAGATGTGGGCCTACCTCGACCCGCTGATCCGCAAGGCGGAGGACGCCCCCGGCGAGGACCTGATCTCCCGCATCGTGCATGCGGAGTTCCGCGGGCAGCGGATGAACGTGGACGAGATCAAGGGGTTTATCGCGCTGCTGCTGGCGGCGGGCGGAGACACTACGGACAAGGCGATCGCGAACATGTGGTACCACATGCTCTACACGCGACCGGACCAGTTCGAGAACGAGGTCCAGCGGGATCCGAGCCTGTGGACGAACGTGTTCACGGAGATGATGCGCTACGACCCCGTGGTGCACGGCCAGGCACGGCACACGACCCACGAGATTAAGATCCACGGCGAGGTCATCCCGGAGCGGGCGGTGGTCTCGCTCTTCCTCGGGGCGGGGAATCGCGACGAGCGCGTGTTCAAGGACCCGGACACGTTCGACATGCTGCGCGACGACCTGCACATGGGCCGCGAGCTGCGTTCGGGGCGCTACCCCGACGGCAAGCATGGGCACCTCGGCTTCGGCATGGGCCAGCACTTCTGCATGGGCTACGCGATGGCTCGGCAGGAGGCGATCATCGCCTGCACGCGGCTGGCGGAGGCGATGAAGAACCCGCGGCCGAAGTTCCCGACGCATCCCGGCATCACGTCGCCGGTGACCGGCTCCGGGGGCTTCCGCGCGCCGGAAGAGCTCTGGATCCAGTTCGACGTGAACTAGGGGCCGGACCAAAGCGCTTCGCGTTCGGGATGTCGTAGGCTACGCAGACCCACTCTCAGCAGGAGTTGGCCGATGACGGCAACCGATGAATCCACCGCGATGGCGGACGCCATCAGGGCGCAGTTGGCGCTAGCGATCGAGCCGCAGGAGTTCGACGGGCCGGAGTTCCGCAAGGACCCGTTCCCGCTCTACAAGCGGCTGCGCGACCACCACCCCATCTACCAGGACCTGTTCCACAAGAACTGGGTGGTGAGCCGCTACGACGACATCGTGGATGTGTTCCAGAACAACGAAGACTTCAACCGCGCCCAGTACGACCCGAAGGGGGAGTACGAGTTCGGGAAGAAGCACGTGTTCGGGCCGAACATCCTCGAGTACGGCAACAGCGACGAGCATCGCTTCCTGCGCAACGTCGTGGCCGACCAGTTCGTTGGCAACCGGCTGCAGGGGTTCCTGCCCTTTATCGAGCAGATTGCGCGCGAGCTGATGGGGCAGATCTGGGCGAAGTCGGCAGACGACATCGCCCAGGGCTTCTCCGACACGGGCGAGGTCGAGCTGGTCAGCCAGTTCACGAACCAGTTCCCGATTCGCGTGATCTCCAACATGCTCGGGCTGCCGCGCGAGGACGAGGACATGTTCGTGCGCTGGTACCAGCACCTGATCGAGGGGCTGGGCTTCGGCGGGGAGCACTTCGCGAAGGGCATGCAGGCCCGCAACGAGATGTGGGCCTACCTCGATCCGCTGATCCTTCGCGCCGAGGATGCGCCCGGCGAGGACCTCGTCTCCCGCATCGTGCATGCGGAGTTCCGCGGACAGCGCATGAACGCAGACGAGATCAAGGGGTTCATCGCGCTGCTGCTGGCAGCAGGGGGAGACACGACCGACAAGGCGATCGCGAACATGTGGTACCACATGCTCTACACGCGCCCGGACCAGTTCGAGAACGAAGTCCAGCGCGACCCCAGCCTCTGGACGAACGTCTTCACCGAAATGATGCGCTACGACCCGGTGGTCCACACGCAGGGCCGCCGCACGACGCACGAGATCAAAATTCACGGCGAGGTCATCCCCGAGCGAGCCAACATCATCATGTACCTGGCCGCGGGGAACCGGGACGAGCGCGCTTTCAAGGACCCGGACACGTTCGACATCCTGCGGGACGACCTGCACATGGGCCGCGAGCTTCGCTCGGGGCGCTACCCGGACGGCAAGCACGGGCACCTCGGCTTCGGCATGGGCCAGCACTTCTGCATGGGCTACGCGATGGCGCGCCAGGAAGCGATCATCGCGAGCACACGCCTGGCGGAGGCGATGAAGAACCCGCGGCCGAAGTTCCCCGACCATCCGGGCATCACATCGCCGGTCATGGGCTCTGGAGGCTTCCGCGCGCCGGAAGAGCTCTGGATCCAGTTCGACGTCAACTAGGACGGGGGAAACGATGCGAGTCAAGGTCGACCTGAAGAAGTGCACGAAGAGCGGGGAGTGCTACTACAACCACCCCGCGCTCTTCAAAGTCGACAGCGAAGGCTTCCCCGTCGTGCAGATGGACCCGCTTGAGGGCGAGGACATGAAGATCGAGGCGCAGCAGGCCTCGGAGGTCTGCCCGGTCGAGGCGATCATCGTCGAGGGCGAGTAGCCAACCCTCGGCGCCCCTGGCCTAGTAGTGGATCGCGTTGCCGACGCCGCCGCCGGCGGCGACCGCGTCGCCCGTGATGGCGACCGACTTCGGGGAGGCGAGGAAGGCCACGACGTAGGCCACTTCCGAGGCGTCGATAAAGCGCCCGACGGAGTTGCCCCGGGCGGCGCGCTCGGTGACCTCCTCGACGGAGATGCCCTGCTCGGCGGCGCGGGTCTCCATGAGCTCGGGCATGCGCTCGGTCCAGGTCGCGCCGGGGTGGACGACGGTAACGTTGATGCCGTGGGGCCCGAGCTCGTCGGCGAGGTTCTTGGTGAGGGCGGAGACGGCGACGTTTCGCATGCTGCCGATGGCCGTGCCCGCCTGGCGCGCGCCCATCCCGCTGATGTTGATGATGCGCCCCCAGCCATTCGCCTTCAGGTGGGGCGCGGCGGAGCGGGCGCAGCGGAGATAGCCGAGCACCTTCGTGTTCATCTCCTCCTCGAACGTGGCATCGGTGATGCCTTCGAGGCCGGGAACGGGGCCGGGGCCGCCGCCGGGGCGGGCGGCGTTGTTCACGAGAATGTCGAGGCGTCCAAGCTGCTCGACCGCGGTCGCGACCATCGCTTCGACGGCGGGGGTGCTGCCGGTGTCGCAGACGATGGGGATGATGCGGCGGCCAGTCTCCCCGGCGAGCTCGGCGGCGGTCTCCTCGAGGGTTTCGCGGGTGCGGGCGGCGATGGCGACATCGACGCCCTCCTGGGCGAGGGCGCGCGCGATGGCCTTGCCGATGCCCTTGCTGCCACCGGTGACGAGTGCGGCTTTGCCTTCGAGTTCGAGGTCCATGGCCCTACCGGAGGGAGGCCCACCAGTCGGGCACGGCGACGCGCAGGATCTCGTCGTAGGTCCTGGCGATGTCGGGCGCGTCGGCGGGGACGTCCTGGGGGTTGGTGGAAGGCAGGGGGGAGGCGCCCTGGATGGGGTCGACCCACTCGATGCCCTCTTCCTCGATAACCTCCATCAAGGGCGGGGTGGCGTCCTCGTGGTGGTCGCTGATCTGGTGCTTGATGAGGAAGGTGTTGTAGTCGGGGAAGGAGAGGATGCAGTAGTAGCTGCGGGGCTCCTGCCCGCGCCACATCTCGTAGCGAAGGACATCGCTTTCGAGGGAGTGGGTCTTTTCGTAGAGGTCCTTCTGGATCTCCTCGTAGCGGGCCTCCATGCCCTCCTTGACCTTGAGGGTGATAAGCACGGTCGCCATGTGGGCGCTCCTCCGGGTGTGGGGTTGGCAGGCGGCACGATACGGCGGGGGGAATGGGGGCGGCAAGGGTGGGGCGGGGTCAGGGGCGGGGGCGTCGGAGGCCAGCGGCAATCCCGAGGAGTGCGGTGGCGAGGGCGAGGACGGCGAACACGTTCACCGCGACGGGGAGGGCGGCGGGAGGGGTGGGGGCGAGGCCGCTGCCGGTGTCGGCGGGGTCGGGATCTTCGGGGGCGGGGCCGTCCTCTGGGGCCGCCTTCTGCTCGCGTTCGGCCGTGTCCGAACAGAGAGGAAGACTGATGTAGTCGACGGCGTCCATGATGTTGCGCAACCCGCGGGGACTGCAGCTAAAGTGATTCCCCACGACCTGCAGAGACTCAAGGTTGCGAAGCTGGGTCAGGGATTGCGGGAGCGGTCCCGAAAATGCGTTGTGATGCAGACCCAGGATCTTGAGATGACTGAGGTCGCCTACCCCTTCAGGAATGTGCCCGATCAGCCTGTTCCAGGAGAGGTAGAGGTACTCGAGATTCTGTAGCCCCCACATCGAGAGCGGAACTTCTCCAGACAGTTCGTTTGAGGCGAGGTCCATGTACCGCACTCCCGAAAGCCTGCCGATGCTCTCCGGGATGGCCCCCTTCAGGCTGTTGAGCGAAAGCGTGATCGAAGTCAGGCCGGAGAGGTCGCCGAGCGCCTCCGGAACTGTGCCGGTCAGGCCTGCTGCGTTCAGGCGTAGTGCGCTGACTCGACCTGAGACCCCAACCCCTACCTCAACGCCTCTCCAAGTTGCCACCGGCGTGTCAGCGCTCCAGTTGAGCGTGGCGTCGCCCGCAAGCGTGTCCCGCATGCTGAGGAGGACGGCGCAGTCCTGGACGAGGTCGGGGTTGTCATCGGGGTCGGGAACGGCGACTCCGTTGGAACACGCTTCGACGAAGTCTTCGGGGTCAGCGCGGGCTGGGGCCGGGGCTAGCGCAAGGACGGGCGCAAGCAGCAATCCCAGTGCGAGGACGACAGCGCGTGGACCCATGGTCGCTCGATCCCTCCTTACCTGGCCGGGGCACGCTAGCACCTGGCACGGCGAATTACCCCACCCGTTCGTAGATATGCAGAGGGCGCTCCATTCGTTCCCTCCCGGCACGCTGCCCGCGCAGGAATGCTGATCTAGCGGCGCCGATACGGGTAGGATTGGCGGCACAAAATCCAGACTCAGGCGGCGAGCGCCGCGGGGAGGACACGATGCAGCGAGCGACCTCAGACGCCCCTCACGCAACGGGCCATCGGCAGGAACAGGTCACGGGGTGCCCGGTCAACCTGGACGACGTCGACCTCTTCTCGCCGGGGGCGCAGGAGTACTGGTTCGACTCCTACAAGATCCTCCACGAGGAGGCGCCGATTCATAAAATCCCGGGCGAGGGGGCGATCCCCGGCTCGGATGCCTACATCCTGAGCAAGTACGACGACATCGCGATGGTCGTGCGCGACCCGGAGACATTCGAGTTCTACAACGCGGCCGAAGGCGACGAAGCGGCGCAGGAGATCTTCCGGGAGAAGGGGTTCGGCACCATCACGGACACGTGGGACACGCTCCGCCCGAACCTGGAGGAGCACAAGCGCCACCGCATGGAGCTGACGGATCCGTGGGTGGCCCTGCCCGCGGCCGAGCGGCACACGCCCATGATCACGCAGGCCGCGAACGACCTGATGGACAAGTGGATCGAGAAGGGCTCGGTGGAGTTCGTGAAGGGCTTCGCGGCACCGCTGCCGCAGATCGTGATCACGACGATCCTCGGCTTCCCCCTGGATGACATGCCGAAGACGCGCATCTGGGAAGAGGAGCAGGTCAAGCGGTTCGTGTTTGGCTTCAGCCACAAGAACCTGCTGACCCCGGAGCAGGAGAAGGCGAACGCGGAGGCGCTGGTCGCCTTCCAGCACTACATCGGGGAGCAGATCACAGACAAGCGGCAGAACCCCAAGGACGACATGATCACATTCCTGATCAACGTCGAGTACGGGCCGGAGAAGCGGCGCCTGACCGACCCGGAAATCGCGAGTGTCGTCTACGGGATGCACATCGGCGGGAACGAGACGACCCAGTACGCGTTGACGGCCGAAGCGATGATGCTGGCGCAGCAGCCGGAGCTGGTCGAGGAGCTGCGGGCGGACCGCTCGAAGGTGCGCTTCTTCGTGGAGGAGGCGCTGCGGCTGTACGCGCCCACGCAGGGGCTCTCGACGCGCGTCGTGATGAAGGACATCGAGCTGCGCGGGGTCGAGATTCCGCGCGGGTCGATGCTGCACCTGCGCTACGGCGCGGCGAATCGCGACCCGGACCTCTGTCCGGCGACCGACTCGATCGACCTGACGCGGAAGAACCCGGGGAGGCACCTGACGTTCTCGATGGGTCCCCGTGTATGTCCGGGAGCGGGCCTCTCGCGGTTGGAGCAGAACATCGCGGTGAACGTGATGCTCGACCGGCTGGACAACCTGCGGCTGGCCCCGGACAAGAACGACCTGACGCATCAGCCCGGCATCATGCTGGGGCTGTGGCAGTTGAACCTCGAGTTCGACGAGCGCGCCGGCTAGTGGCGGAACGGGCACTGGAGGCGACTCGCCGGCGCGCGGCCGATGCGCTGGAGCGGGGCGAGTCGCTGGACCTGGTCGCCATCCTGCGGGAGGAGTACGCGCTGGAGCCGCGCGCGTCGTACGAGCGCGCGGTGCGCGCCATCGCAGAGACGGCGGC
>LXNI01002351.1_pt1 | contig 13402 bp, 10 predicted proteins | sample 809091 | NCBI WGS metagenome assembly LXNI01 (sample SAMN04870527, study PRJNA318959) | sponge metagenome | biome: 01000161; feature: marine sponge reef; material: water | host: Sarcotragus foetidus | place: Greece: Milos, Mediterranean Sea | collected 2013-05-29 | depth 5-7 m | reverse complement strand
AACATGGCCCTACAAACGAATCAAAAATTATAACCCATTGATAAATCAACAGAAAATAATACAACCTGGCCAAAATCAGGTAAAATCAGACCGATTCGGAGGGGAAAAGTGCCAAGTTGGGTTGAAGAGCTTTAATGATTCTCACGATCTCGAAGCCTTCGACTCCTTCTGCCTGTTCAGTTGACTCGACGAGGGTCAGTAAGGCCTTACAAGCAAGCTCTGGGTTTATATCTATGCCATGAATAAGAAGATCCTCCAATCCTTTGATGACCGCATCTGGCCTGCCGTATTGAAGCAATTTTACAAATGGAAATGGATCATCTGTCTGGTAAAAAGTTGGCCGGATACTTTTCCAATACGCATCTTCATTCTCACCAGGCAATTGCGCGACCCTATCCCAAGCATCCCTGTCAAAAGGTAACGCGCAGAGCAGACTGGCAATCTGCTTTGGTTCCCAGTCGGACTTATCCAATTCATCGAACCATTTCCAACCCGCTTTGTCTCTACGATGGAATGCATATGAGGAAACCAGATTCCAATTCTTGTGATCTGTCATATCCAGTAACCCAGATAACAATGCCGCATCAAATTCCTGCCTACCAAAAGCTGAGAGCACTTTGCCTACCGAGAAGGGACTTGTTACCTTTGACGCAAACTCCAAGACCAGCTGGATACCTCCTTCCTCCAGAATCTCTTTTATTGCGGTTTTGCGCAATTGGAACCGTTTCTCCCGCCAATCACTATCTTGTGTGTAAAAGAGATCAGTATTTCCATCGGAAAATAATCGTCGATGTCGAAGGCTCGGACTACCAGGGGCCAACTTATTTGCGATTTTTTCCAATGGACGGAGGGCTTCGTCCTCCAATGACCATTTTGCCTCAGGAAAACGACGGTGGCGTTCGACGAATTTGCTCAATCTGTTCCAGATCGGCAGACGATCTTGTTCCGACAGGTTAAGACAATCATTCGACAACAGTTTGTTTCTCAGAGATTCCGAGGCTGATGGTGGCAAACGGTCATAAATTCCGGTCAATGATGCAAGTTTCTTCACATTAAAACCAGCTTGCTCCACAATGAGATTTGCACAAAACGTGACATAATCCCAATACTCGCGGTTAGTGACCCTTCCTTTCCAATCTTCAGGAACAATGTTCCTCCACTTCGGCTTATGGGTTCCGGTTGTCGTGTTGTGCTGATTAGGCAACAAGCTTTCAAGTAGTTTCCAGCCCACTGCCGGCTGCTCTGTACAGATGGTTTTTAACGCAACTTGTCGTTTTTCAACAGAAGCCAATGTATGGGGCAACCACGGTAGAAAAATATTTGTCAAAGAATTACCAGGTCGATTTGACCAACTTCCCCCCGGATCATGGGATGCCAGTTCTGCCAAAATAACCGAAGTACGACTCAGATAGCTCTCATCCCATGCAATCGCCTCAAGGGCCCACAACAGCCCAGAGATATAACTTCTACCCAACACACCAGCTTCTTCCTGTTCGAATAACGTGTCAAAAGGAGAAGGTTCGACATTGATTGCCCCTTCTACAGCCGATAAAAATTCATCTGGATCAGCTTCTGATAGGATTGGAAGCAAGCTGTTCAGACTGCCCCAACGAATCCAGTTGCCATTCTCGAACAGTTCACGGATCGATAATGCGGCGATAAGATCAGCTTTACCTTGGCTGCAGTGAGGCAATGCATTCGACTGACTACCGACCAATGCCAGCGTTTCTGCCAAGCCCTCTCGCAGTTTGTCAGAGTGTGGCAGTTCCTTGTCATGGAGCACTGCGGCATAGCGTTCCTCAACGGGCAATTCAAATGACGGATCATCAACACAAAGGACATCCAGTACAACGGTTTTGAAGGTGTCCAACTGGTTGTCAAAAAGCCTGCTACCCAGTTCCTTCCAAGACTTCAAGCGGTCTTTAAATCCCCAGAGACCATTTTTGTATTCCAAGGGACAATCATGTATCTGTAATGACTCTCTGAGATCTTCTATCCAGTTGTAGTATTCCTTGCCAACTAACTGCTCGACCACTTCCCGGTCAGCCTCTTTTTTGTCATTCCAACTTCCAACCAGCATTGCCAGGGACAATTTGGAAGCTACTTGATGCTGGCTCCAATCAGTTACGTCCGACAGACTACACTTTACTTCCCGTTGGGCAAGGTCTTTAGGGATATGGGTAACTTCAGGCTCTCTGAAGTACTCAACCAAATCCTCTGGAAGTGTTTCAACTGAGATTGTCCCGACATTCTGATTGAAATTCTATACTTCACTAAGAATGTGGTGCCAAATTTTATCGGGGATAGCTTTGTCGAACTGGGCAATATGCGACTGCATCAGTGATGATATGACACTCCCTGGCTTGTTCAGGTCATAGCCAAGAAGATGAAAGTGTTTCAGAAATTCATGAAGGTCAGTATCCGTGACTTCATGACCATTATTTGCGGCTTTAAGCTGTATTCTAAAGGCTTCAAGTTTTTTCCTAACATTGTCCGAAAACATATGACCTCGATTAATGTTAGCAAGGAACTTCTGAGAGCCACCAGTATGACGAGCGTATTCCAACAGTCCATTTACTCCGTCGATATCCGTTCGATTGATGGGCCCAGTAATCAGAGCAATGACATCTTTACCCTTGGTAAATACTTCAGGATTATTAAAGTCAGTCCATGCAGCCCGAACAACTTCAGCAAATAATGGATTTTTTTGGGTAATAATGATCGAGTGCTTTACTTGGCCAAGCAGGCGACGATGCTCCTTATTTATCGGATTTTCAACAAAAACCACCAGATCATCGGTTCTATATCCTGCATGCAAGGCTTGAAGCAGTATCTTTACTATTGGCCAAGGTGACAAACAAGGGACGCAACCACCGGTCAGCATCAAGGTAGCAAAAGCAGCCTGAATATGGGCTTCAAATCTTGCGCCACCACCACCTGTGGAAAATGAGCTACTGAGTTGTTTGCCTTTCGTAGTCAATTGCCTGACCCATGAATTCTATAGCACTTGGGATAGTCAGTTTTTCAGGAATTAACCGGCTAAACAAAGAGTGTTTGTGGATTAAAGCCACTCTGCCGGGAGGTTTATTGTTTCTGGGCATTGAAGGATATAATTCCCGAATAAAGCATATTGACACATGAAGGTTAATGCATTTGGCATCAGTTTCAAACGACAGTACTACTTGTCGACTTTTCGAATACGTGTAGCCCAGTCTTTATATTACTGTAACTTATTATAAACAAACATAACTTATTGATCATAATATAATTAATTATTTAAACTCACAGCAAGCCATCGGAAAAAATTTCACAACAACCTTAAAAGACTGTCCGATGTATTTCGGTTTGCCAGTTCTGCAAACACCGAACCTTATATCATGGATTTCCGTACTGCCTACTCAACTCGAAAATGGCACCGGTATCACGAAAATGGATAGCCCTGATACCATCACTGAATTGTCTTTCTTCTCCGTTATAAATGACATAACCTGACTTCAGAGGATGCTGTCTTGCCGAAAATCGCAACAGCATTTTCCTGAAGTGTGAACTGAATGTCGATGCAGATTTAATTTCGATGCCGATCAGATTTCGGCCACTCGCATGCAACAGATCAATTTCATTGCCATGACTGTCTCGATAAAAATACAGGTTCGGCCTGCTGCCTTGGTTATATCGCTTCTTGATTGCTTCCAGAACAACCAGATTTTCAAACAACTGTCCAACCAGCGGGTCACGGGTAATCTGCGCCGGTTTTTCGATACCTAACAGATACGTCAGCAATCCCGGTTCTGTGAAGTAGTATTTGGGGGACTTGATGACCCGTTTGCTGAAATTCTCGTAGTAGGGTGACAATCGGAACACCACAAAAGAGGCTTCCAGGATGGACAGCCATTGCTTTACCGTTTTGGCATCCACACCAACATCCGCTGCAAGGGAGTGATAGTTAATGATCTGACCGGTTCTGCCGGCCAGCAAACGCATGAATTTGTCGAACAGACTGACATCTTTTAACCGGATGATCTGGCGAACATCTCTTTCAATATAGGTTTGATAATAATTGGCATAAGCGATATTGGGTCTTTGATTCTGATCATATATACGGGGAAGAAAACCGCTAAAGACATATTCTTCGAATGTAGTGAATATGATTTTTGCTGCTTTTAACTCAGAAATGGACAAAGGAAGCAGGTTCAAAATGCCCGTCCTGCCTGCCAGTGACTGGGTGATTGCAGCACTGAGTTCAAGTTGATGGGAGCTGGTGAGAACAAACTGACCATTCTCCCTGGAATCATCAACCATCCCCTGCAGATAACGGATAAGATGAGGTGCCCGCTGGATTTCGTCGTAAATAACCGGTTTCGGATATTGCGCTAGAAATCCCCTCGGGTCTTGTCGAGCAAAGTTCAGAACATCCGGTGTTTCCAGATTGACATAAGCATAGTTCTTCAACAATCCCCGCGTCAGGGTTGTCTTCCCCGACTGTCTTGGCCCCAATACCGTGACAACGGGATATTCCTCAAGTTGCCGGAGTAATTCTCCAGATAAATCACGAATAATCATCCATGCATTATATTATGTGAAAATAAGGAGTTAAAGTCCTGTTTTACACAAAATAACTCCGCTATCAATCAAAGATCGCATCAGGGTCCCCGTCTGATGGCGATATGATATTGAGTGAATACCGATATTGAAAAAGAAGGTCATGACATGATCACTTCGATTCGCCTGGCTTCAAAAACCAAGCGCATGCTTGATTACCTTGCTTCACATACCGGATATCCCAAGGCTGACTGCGTGCGTGAAATCATCGCGCAGCGCATTGGAGAGGGGCAGGCACCACTGCTTTGTCGCTGATGTGCTGGAACGCATCCGTACGGGACAAGAACAGGTGTATTCGGCCGCCGATGTAAGGCAAAGGTCTTTGGGCTGGACAATTGTTTACGCTGACACCTTTGAATTCCTGTTTCTCGACATTCCTGAAGACGCCGTATGAATTTCGAGGAACAAGACACGGAAGGCCAGAGACATCCGATGCTGACGAGATGTCTGACGATGGCAGACCGTATCACCCGCAATCATGGCTTGAACATGTCCCAGTCTTTTTCAGACAGTGAACCGATACCCTGCCGGATATCCGCTTCAATGGAAAACCCCAGTGCCGTCGCATCTTTCATTTTCAATGCCTGGATGATCTCCAGATGCTGATCATTGGTGTTATACCGCTGCAAATGTTCCAGGCTGAGCGTATATCGCAAGAAAGGACTGATCTGCAACCAGACACTTTCAATCAAGGGCATAAAGACCTCGGAAGGGGCCGCATGATAAATGAGGAAATGGAATTGTCGATGGGTCAGCAAATAATGCTTGTGGTCCTGCCGATCAATACTGTGATCGATTTCCTCATTCAGCTCCTCCAAATGCCGAATCATCGCGTGATCGATAAACGCGACCGCATTCAATGCCGCCTGTTTTTCTAGGCAGATTCGGGCAGTGACCAATTGCGCCAGTTTTTCCCGGGTCATATTCGGCACCCTGACACGCCCGGTGGGCGTGAGGATCAGCGCGCGTTCTGCCGTCAATCTGCGTAATGCCTCCCGTACCGGCATCGGGCTGACCTGAAGTTCTTTGGCCAATCCCCGAATGGTCACACTGACACCGGGGCTGAAATCGCCATTCAGCAGACTGTCCCGCAAACGCCCATAGACCCGCTCTTGTATCGTCGGTCCTGTCAATTTACCCGGATCAGTCATCGTGCCCGTCTGGCGACCATAGTGCGGTACATCGTTAATTTTGTGATCACAATTATTGATATGGAAGATCGACCTGACATAATATAGACGGTCCGGTCTGTTCAATTAATTTACCATATCTGTTCATACTCAGCATCACCATGCAAACTCAAGAAAAAGTCTACGACACGGCAGAACTGCGTGCGATCAACCGCAAGCACCACTTCCATCCATTTACCAATCACAAGGACATGCACAAGCGGGGGACGCGGATCATTTCGGGGGCCGACAATATTTATGTCTACGATACAGACGATAAGCGATATCTGGATGCGATGTCTGGCCTTTGGTGCGTCAATATCGGTTACGGGCGAACCGAGTTGGCAGAAGTTGCGAAACATCAAATGGAACAACTGGCCTATTACAACAGTTTCTTCCACACCGCCCAGCTACCCGCTGTCGAATTGTCAGAGGTGTTGTCCCAAGTCACTCCACCACAGCTCAATCGCGTTTTTTATGGTTGTTCCGGCTCGGATGGAAATGACACTGTCGTTCGACTGGCACGTTATTTTTGGCAATTGCAGGGCTACGAGAATCGCAATATCATCATCAGTCGGAACAATGCCTATCACGGCAGTACGATGGCTGGCGCGAGCCTCGGTGGATGGGAGAAAATGCACGCCCAAAGTGGCCCACCGATTCCGGATATTGCCCACGTCGATCAACCCTATCACTATCGTGAGGGGGGCGACTTGAACGAACACGACTTTGGCATCAAGGCCGCCCGGTCATTGGAAGCCAAAATACGGGAACTGGGTCCGGACCGGGTCGCTGCGTTTATTGGCGAACCGATTCAAGGGGCCGGTGGGGTGATTATCCCTCCTGACAGCTATTGGCCGGAAATTCAGCGTATCTGCCAAAAATACGATGTATTGCTGGTCGCAGACGAAGTGATCTGCGGGTTTGGACGCACCGGTCACTGGTTTGGAAGCGACACCTACGCCATCCATGCAGACATGATGACATTGGCCAAGGGCCTGTCCTCAGGATATCAACCGATCGGCGCGGTAATGATTGCCGACCGTCTGGCGGAAGTGCTGGATCGCCAGGACGGTGAATTCTATCATGGCTATACCTATTCAGGTCATCCGGTGGCCTGCGCGGTAGCTCTGAAAAACATCGAGATCATGCGCGAAGAGCAGATTGTAGAGAAGGCCAGGGCGAATACCATGGACTATTTCCAGACACGGATCCGGTCGCTGGAGGCGCATCCCCTGGTGGGTCAAGTCAGGGGGGTCGGATTCCTGGGTGCCCTTGAGTTGGTGGCCAATAAGCAGACCAAGGAAAAATTTGACGCACAAGGCCGTGCCGGCATGCTCTGTCGAGATGCCTGCGCCGAAAATGGGCTGATCATGCGTGCTGTTGGTGACATCATGATCCTGTGCCCACCGCTGATTATTACCCGCTCGCAGATAGACGAACTCATGGACAAGCTCCAGCCCAGTTTGGATCAAGCCCACCGGACACTGACCACATCGCATTAAAATAAAAAAATGCGTTTGGCCTTCGGATCGGTTTTGTCGGCCTGATTCGGGTTAAAATCTGCAAAGGCATTGGCTGGCAGGCAGGAGAATGGGCGATGTGATTGAAAATGGCACTCTCAAAACCGTCAACGGAGTGCCCTACGTGTATTATGACGACTACTGGATTCGATATTACGAACCACCGGAAGAAACGTTGTCGGAAAAGAAAAAACTGCTGGATGCACTGACTCGACGCACTTTTCATCATACTGAACCTGGCATCAATACCCCCGGGGAGATGCTCGAAGAAGTGCGCATTGCTTATGAAAAGGAGCAAAACCCGCAACGTAAAAGAGTGAATGCGGCCATGTTGGCCGGTGCGCTGTTCAACCGTGCGACCGATATCTTCACGACCATCGTCGACCTGGAGCAAAAGGGGATTCATGTCACCAGAGACGACGACCTGATGCATCAGTGCTCACAGTGCTTCAGCGAAGCACTGGCCTTGAGCAAGAATGTAAAGCACCATAGTGGCGAAGAGGGGGTGGATGAACTGTGGGGCGAACCGGTCAAGGTGTTCACCATGCCCATCAGCGAATATTATTGCAGTCGGTATCGAAAAATTGCCCAGGCAATGAGGGAAATTGATTGTATCGGGGCCACCATACAAGACGCCATTTGTTCCCGACCCTGGTTTTCCAAGACCGGTCCGCTGGTCCAAGATTTCATCAGCATTGCCAAGAGTGAATGTGAAATTCTCCGCAGTGACCCCGACTACCATTCAATCTGGCCCGAGTTTGTTGCCGATGGAGAAAAGATACAGGAGTTCAGGGCCACGATCCCGGAAAACGCTTCCATTGATCTGGAACGACATATCAAGCGGGGAACCGGCTTGCTCAGAGCAGGCAAGGAATTAATCACCTGGATTTCCAACGTTCGTGTGCCGATGCCGGTCAGTAGCCGCCACTATCTGAAAAAGTGTCACCGTTACAAATACTCAACCTGTCAATTTCTTGATTGATTCCGCCTGGTCCACTTTAAGCTGCCGCCCCGCTCTCCGCTCCGCAAGCCCAATCTTTCGTCTCTGTCTTATTTTCTGTTATCAACTGATTTTTTTTGCGGCGCAAATTGTTTATGATACCCGCACCTTTGACTGATCAAATCCCCAGATGACCGACCCGGTCTTGCCTTTGCAAACGCCCCTGTTTGACCTTCATCGCGAAAGGGGCGCGAAAATAGTGCCGTTTGCCGGTTATGCCATGCCGGTCAACTATCCGCTTGGCATTCTCAAGGAACACCTGCATACCCGTCACAAAACGGGGCTTTTCGATGTGTCGCATATGGGACAGATTTCGCTCAAGGGGAATCACGTCGCAAACCACCTGGAAACACTGATTCCGGTGGATCTGCATGCCTTGCCGCCAGGACGTCAAAAGTATGGTTTTTTGCTGAATGAACGCGGTGGAATTCTCGATGACCTGATGATCATCAATCGGGGAGACCGGTTTATTCTGGTGGTCAATGCCGCCTGCAAGCACAGCGACTTCGACCATCTCAACCGACAGCTTGGAGAAGCACTGTCGATTGAAATGCTGGATGACCGGGCCTTGCTCGCCCTGCAGGGTCCCACGGCCGGAGCCGTCTTGAAGCGACTGGGACAGGATGTCGATTCGATGAAGTTCATGGATGTCAGGGAACTGGATTTCGATGGCATCGCCTGCCTGGCATCCCGTTCCGGCTACACCGGAGAAGACGGATTTGAAATTTCCGTCGATAATGGGGAAGCGGAGACGCTTGCACGTCGGTTGTTGGCCGACCAGGACGTGGAACTGATCGGACTGGGTGCCAGGGACTCACTGAGACTCGAGGCGGGACTGTGTTTGTATGGACACGACATTACGGATGACATCACACCCGTTGAGGCCAATCTCAATTGGGCCATCTCCCCTTCCCGACGCATCAACGGAGCCCGTCAGGCGGGATTTCCCGGCGCCGATATCATCTTGCCCCAAATGCCCAGAAACGTGACACGTCGGCGGGTCGGACTGATTCCCAAGGGGCGGGCTCCCGTCCGGGAAGGTGTCCAACTGACAACCGGCGACGGTCACAGCATCGGCATTGTCACCAGTGGCGGATTCAGTCCCAGCTTGGGTCATCCGATCAGTATCGGCTACGTCGATATCGACTACACGACACCTGACACCGAACTGTTGGCCGTGGTCAGGAACAAGTCATTACCGGTGAGAATAACCCGACTGCCTTTTGTCGCGCACCGGTATTACCGTTAGGGGATTATATAGTTGAACAAACCAATACCGCTTGCTTGGCCTAGACCAGCGGGACAAGCGCAGTCAGCACATCACGTTTGACCAACCGCAGGTATCTCAAATTCTCAGCATACAACATTCAGTCAATCAAACCAAAATTTTCAACGAGGAAACAGTAATAATGGCTACCAAGTATACCGATGATCATGAATGGGCGCGGGAAGACGCAGGCGTTGTCACCGTCGGCATTACCGATTATGCCCAGGCACAACTCGGCGAAATTGTATTTGTGGAACTCCCGGAAATCGACCAGACGGTCGAACAGGGTGAAGAAGCCGCCGTCGTGGAATCCGTCAAAGCCGCCGGAGAGGTCAAGTCGCCGGTCTCCGGTGTCGTGGTCGAGATCAATGAAATCCTTGACAACGCCCCCGAGACGGTTAACGATGATCCCCTCGGTGAGGGCTGGTTCTTCAAGCTGCAGGTCGCTGACAACAGTGAACTGGACGCATTGATGGACGAGGAAGCCTACCAGGGTCTGCTTGACTCGCTGGACTGAACCACCGTCCTCCCCCTGCCCCACCCATCGCCGTTCGGAATCAGTACCATGCCACGTGCAGACAATTTCTCAACTCGCCATATCGGATCGAATCCGGATCAAATTGCCCGAATGCTGGATGCATTGGGTCTCCGTTCCCTGGACGACCTGATTGATGAAACCATTCCCGCCTCGATCAGAAGCCAGAAGAATTTTTCGCTCCCGCCCGCACTCGATGAGAACCGACTCAACAAGCTGAGCCGATTGATTGCGGCCGATAATACCGGCGCGATTTCGATGATCGGACTGGGCTATTTCGGCACCGTCACTCCGCCCGTCATTCGCAGAAACGTGATGGAAAACCCCGATTGGTACACCGCCTACACGCCCTACCAACCGGAAGTCAGTCAGGCCCGGCTTGAAATCCTGATTACCTTTCAGCAGATGATCATCGATTTGACCGGCATGGAACTGGCCAATGCGTCCTTGCTTGATGAGGCAACCGCCGCCGCCGAAGCAATGACCATGGCCCGTCGCGTCAGCAAAAGCAAATCCAACCGGTTTTTGGTCGATCATCAGTGTCTGCCCCAGACAATCGCCGTCGTCCAAACACGGGCGGCACCGCTCGGGATTGATGTCGTCGTGGGAGACAGTGCCACGGAGGTTTATAACGGCGAATATTTCGCGGGATTGATGCAGTATCCAAAGGCCACCGGAGAACTGACCGATTATCAGGAAACAATTGCCAGGCTGAAATCGCAACGGGCGCTGGTGATTATGGCCGCAGACCCGTTGGCACTGACCCTGTTGAAACCGCCGGGCGAATTGGGTGCTGATGTCGCCGTGGGCAGCACGCAACGATTTGGTGTTCCCATGGGGTTTGGCGGCCCGCATGCGGCCTATTTCGCGACCCACGAAAAATACAAGCGGGCCATCCCCGGCAGGTTGATCGGAACCAGTATTGATAGTAACGGGAATCTGGCTTATCGCATGGCGCTGCAAACCCGTGAACAGCACATTCGCCGTGATAAGGCAACCAGCAACATTTGCACCTCCCAGGTACTTCTCGCGGTGATGGCAACGGTCTATGCGATGTACCACGGGCCGGAGGGATTGATCCGAATCGCCAAGGGCGTCAACCGACTGACCCGGGCCATGGCGGACGGACTCAGGGAATTGGGATTCAAGATTATCCATTCCGCTTATTTTGACACCCTTGTGGTTTATACCCCCGGTATGGCCAAGCGTATTCAGGACAAGGCCGAGCAAGCCCGTTATAACCTGCGTCTGATCGATCAGAACCACCTTGGAATCAGTCTGGATGAAACGATCAGTCGTGAAAAAGTCGAGGGACTGCTTTATGTTTTTGCCGGCACAACCGCCTCACAGGTCAAGGGAACCGTGTTTGATCAGGACCTGGACCCGTCCATCCCGGAATCTCTCAAAAGAACAACTCCGTTCCTGGAACACCCTATTTTCCATCGATATCGATCAGAAACCGAGTTCATGCGCTATCTGAGACGTACCGCAAATAAAGACATCACACTGGCACGCTCGATGATTCCATTGGGTTCGTGCACCATGAAGCTCAATGCTGCCAGCGAAATGGAACCGATTTCCAATCCCCTGTTTGCCCATCTGCACCCGTTCGCGCCCTCCAAGCACACCAAGGGTTATCATCGAATCATCAACCGGTTGGACTCCATGCTCTGCGAACTCACCGGATTTGCGGGCTTTACCTTTCAGCCGAATGCCGGTTCACAGGGTGAATATGCCGGCCTTTTGTGCATTCGTGCGTGGCACCGCTCCCGGGGAGAGACACAACGTGACGTTTGCCTGATTCCGGCATCGGCGCATGGCACCAATCCTGCCAGTGCCATGATGGCAGGGATGACGGTCGTGGTGGTGCAATGTGACAGCGAGGGGAATATCGACCTGCAGGACTTCAGCGCCAAGGCCGAACAGTATTCGAATCGTCTTGCCGCGACGATGATTACCTACCCATCAACACATGGCGTCTTTGAAGAGTCCGTCAAGGACATCTGTGACATCGTGCATCAGCACGGCGGACAGGTCTATATGGATGGCGCGAATATGAATGCGATGGTCGGCATTTGCAGACCGGCCGAAATTGGCGCCGATGTGATGCATCTCAATCTGCACAAGACATTTGCCATCCCTCATGGCGGGGGTGGACCCGGTGTGGGCCCGATTGGTGTGGCCAAACACCTGCTTCCATTCCTGCCCGACCATCCGGTCGTCAGCTGTAACCGAGGCGGCTCCAGCCCATTGGGCACCGTCTCTGCCGCCCCCTGGGGCTCACCGCTGATCCTGCCGATTTCCTGGGCCTACATGCGCCTGCTTGGGAAGCAGGGGCTAAAACGCGCCACCCAGGTAGCCATTTTGCACGCCAACTATATGGCCAACCGGCTTGATCCTTATTATCCGGTGGTCTATCGGGGAAAACAGGGTCGTGTGGCACACGAATGCGTCATCAATCTTGCAGGCATCAAAGCCGCTTGTGGTGTGACCGTGGAGGATGTCGCCAAGCGACTGATTGACTACGGCTTCCATGCCCCCACGATGTCCTGGCCGGTCGCCGATTCCCTGATGATCGAGCCGACAGAGAGCGAGTCCCTCGAGGAGCTGGACCGTTTCTGTGATGCGCTGATTTCCATCCGAGAAGAGATCAATGAAATTGAAAATGGCGACGCAGAACTGGAAAACAGTCTTTTGCGCAATGCACCGCATAGCTACATGTTACTGATCAGTGACGAATGGAACGCACCCTATTCAAGAGAGCGGGCATTCTTCCCGACCAAAGATATTAAGGCTAACAAGTACTGGCCACCGACGGGGCGTGTCGATAATGTCTTCGGCGACAAGAATCTGGTGTGCAGCTGTCCGCCCATGTCGGACTATGAATGAACGGCGGTCATTTGGGTTGGAATCGGCAACAAGGCCGGCACACCGTCGGTCCTGAATCTGAAACAGAACCTGCCAACAGACCCCCACAGCGTGCACTGCACCACCAGGACAGTCCGGTGAAAGTGGTTCGGATACAAGCCCGGTTATTTCCGGATAATCTGCCATCAATAGCCCGGGCATGCTTCCAACATCCTATTTGTGGTTGTTTGCATGCGGTTGATTTTGACCTATACTTTCGGAACCCGGACGTTGTTTGAATCACACGGTACCGATGAAAAAACAGCCTGCAACGCCCATTGACAGGCCATTCTCGTATCCGGTGTGCCTTTTCCAATCGTGTTCACAAGAGAGCCTGAAGATGGTAAGTGCCTGCACATTTCCCGATAACATCGCTCACATTGACCCGGCGTGCGAGGACCG
>LXNI01002350.1_pt1 | contig 13404 bp, 14 predicted proteins | sample 809091 | NCBI WGS metagenome assembly LXNI01 (sample SAMN04870527, study PRJNA318959) | sponge metagenome | biome: 01000161; feature: marine sponge reef; material: water | host: Sarcotragus foetidus | place: Greece: Milos, Mediterranean Sea | collected 2013-05-29 | depth 5-7 m | reverse complement strand
ACCTTATTCCGGACATCGCAAGCGACAATAGAGAAGGGCACTGGCATGGGAGCATTTTCCTTAAACTACCTGGTCCGACGTCTGCTCGTTTTTTTCCTAACGCTATGGGTAGCGGCCACGCTGATATTTATCATCCCGCGCCTGGCGCCCGGCGATCCCATTACGGCGATGGTAGCGCGGTTGACGCAGCAAGCCGGATTTGTAGAGAACGCCGACCTCATCATTGAAGGTTGGCGCGAGCGCTTTGGATTGAATGACCCGGTATACGTGCAATACCTGCGCTATTTGACGGGTCTGCTTCAGGGCGACCTCGGCTACTCCTTGGCGCGTTTCCCCTCGACTGTGTCCGAGTTGGTGGGGCGGGCGCTGCCCTGGACGCTGGGCTTGGTCGGCGTGGCAACCTTGATTTTCTTCACCGTCGGCAATCTCTGTGGCGCTTTGCTGGCTTGGGGGAAGACGCCCAGACTGGTCAAAGTGATGATCCCGATGTCGATGATCTTCACTTCGATTCCGCCGCTGCTGGCCGGGCTGCTCATCGTCTATGTCTTCGGCTTCTTAATACCTATCTTCCCGCAAGCCTATGCCTACGACTATAACTTTGCCAGGCCCGAGCTCACGCTGGAATTCTTCGCCAACGTGCTCTACCACGGTTTCCTGCCGGCCATGTCGATTGTACTGGTGACCTTCGGCTACTGGGCGCTGGGCATGCGCGGCATGATGATCACCATCGAGGGCGAAGATTATATGATCCTGGCGCAAGCCAAGGGTCTGAAGCCATTCTACGTCCTCTATCGCTACATGATTCGCAACGCCATCCTGCCGCAAATGACGGCGCTGGCCGTCTCCATCGGCACGCTCGTCAACGGCGTCGTCCTGGTCGAAGTTATTTTCAGCTACAACGGCATGGGCACGCTCATATTCACCGCCCTGCGCGAGCAGGACTTCGGCTTGATACAAGGCACATCGTTCATCTTGATCACGACTAGCGCGCTGGCGGTATTAATCATCGATTTGAGCTATCCGCTGATTGACCCGCGCATCAGCCTGGAAGGGAGATAGCCATGGCGGAAGACAAAAAGGTCAAAGACGCTCCCGTCGCCGGCGGCACCAAGCAGGCGGGCGTCTTAAATCGCTTTGACAATCCCTGGCTCAATTGGAAGTTTCTCAGTGGCGCCGGGATCCTCGGGTTTCTCTTTTTTCTGATTTTCCTGGGCTACCAGTTGTGGGATACCAACCTGGCGCTGTCCGCTCGCTCGCCATTGAACCTGCCGCCGCCGGGCTTCACCAACTGGCGCGGGCAAGAAGGCGTGCCGGAGCATCCGCTGGGCACGGAGAACAGCGGCCGCGATATGCTGGCGCTGATTATCGTCGGTACGCCGCGCACGATCATGGTCGGCGTCATCGCGGCCACAGTGGGCATGTTGATTGGCATACTGCTGGGTTTCATGGCCGGTTTTCTGGGCGGCCTGTTTGATGATGTGATTCGATTAGCCGTCGATATCATGATCACCATCCCCTCGCTGCTCGTCTTGATTGTCATTCAGGCGGTCTTGGGACGGGTGGACCTGCTGACCATGGCGCTATTGATTTCAATATTCTCCTGGGCCACGCCCACGCGCTATATCCGCGCGCAGGTGCTCAGCATGCGTGAAAGCGGCTACGTGCAGATGGCGCGGCTTTCCGGCGTTCCCGTGCGCGACATCATGTTCAAGGAGATCATGCCCAATCTGCTGCCCTACTTGGGCGCGAGTTATATCGGCAATATGCAGGGCGCGATCATCTCAATGGTGGGCTTGGAAGTGCTGGGCTTCGGTCCGCAGCGCATCCCGTCGCTGGGCGTGGCCATCTTCTTCTCAATTGAAGCCGGCGCGCTATTCCGCAATATGTGGTGGTGGTGGGGCATCCCCACGGTCATCCTGGCCATCGTTTTCGTCGCCCTCCTGCTGATCAACCTGGGCTTGGACGAGATCGCCAATCCGCGCTTGCGCAAAGCCAGCTAGCCCACCGGAGCAAAGGTCTATGGAAAAGCAAATGGAAAACGGCAGCGAGCGCGTCGTCCTGAAAGTCGAGAAACTGCGCATTCATTACGCCACGCCGCAGGGCGACGTCATTGCCGTCAGCGATATCAGCTTCAATTTGTACGAAGGCGAGACCCTGGGTTTGGTGGGCGAATCCGGCTGCGGCAAGTCGACCACGGCTTACGGCATCCTGCAATTGGTGCAGCCGCCCGGTTATATCGTCAACGGCAGCATTGAAGTAGATGGCACGGAAGTGCTGGACCTCAGCGAAGAGGAACTGCGCAAATTCCGCTGGACCGGTTTGTCGCTGATCCCCCAAGGCGCCATGAATTCGCTCAACCCGACCATGCGCGTCAAAGACCAGATCATTGATGTGATCGAGTCGCATGAGGGCAAGAAGAGTGACAAGCAGTCCATGCGCGCGCGCATCCTGGAGCTCTTCCAAAATGTCGGCCTGCCCAACCGCATCTACAATATGTACCCGCACGAACTCAGCGGCGGCATGAAGCAGCGCGTTTGCATCGCCATGGGTGTGGCGCTGCACCCGACAGTGGTGATCGCCGACGAAGCGACCAGCGCGCTGGATGTGGTCGTGCAGCGGATCGTGGCGCAGACCTTGGTCAAGGTGAAAGACGAGATCGGCGTCTCGCTGATCGTCATCGGCCACGATATGGGCTTGCTGGCGCAGATTGTCGATCGCATCGCCGTCATGTACGCCGGCAAAATGGTGGAAATCGCGCCGGTCGAGAATATTTACGCCGAGCCGCTGCATCCCTATACGCGACTGCTCATCGACTCCATCCCCTCGATCAAAGAGCGCAAGCCGCTCAAGATTACCGAAGGCATCACGCATGATCCGCGCAATCCGCCTTCCGGCTGCATCTTCCGGCTGCGCTGCCCCTTTGCCTGGGAGCACTGCGCCGAGGTAGAGCCGGCGCCGATCGATGCCGAATACAAGCACGAGGTTGCCTGTCATCTCTATGACGAGCGATTTGAGGAGAGGAGGGCAAATGCCTTCGCCACTTTTGCAAATCCGTGACGCCACCAAGATCTATTACAGCGGCGGCTTCCTCGGTGACAAGAAATCGGTTGTCGCGCTAGACAACTTCAATATGACCATTGATGAATCGCCGGCGACCATTACCACCATCGCCGGTGAGAGCGGCAGCGGCAAAACCACGCTGGCGAATCTCGTCCTCGGCTTTATCAAGCTCACATCGGGCAAGATCATATTCGAAGGCGAAGATATCACCGATATGAGCGACGAGCAGCTGAAGGAATATCGGCGCAACGTGCAAGCCGTCTTTCAAGACCCCTTCGGCGTCTACAATCCCTTCTATCGCATCGACCACATCTTTGATCTGGTCAACAAGCATTTCAGCCTGTCGGACAATCAGAGCGAATACCGCGACATGGTGGAAGCCGGCTTGAACGTGGTCGGTTTGTACGGCGAAGATGTCTTGCGCAAGTACCCGCACCAGCTCAGCGGCGGGCAGCGGCAGCGCATCATGATGGCGCGCGCTTATATGATCAAGCCGCGGCTGATCGTGGCCGATGAGCCAGTGTCGATGGTCGACGCCTCGCTGCGCGCCTCGATTCTCGATGCCATGCTGCGCCTGCGCGATGACCACAATATCTCCTTCCTCTATATCACGCATGATCTGAGCACCGCCTACCAAATCGGCGACCAGATTTACATGCTTTATCAGGGCACGACGGCCGAGCGCGGCGCGGCCATGGATGTCATTGACGCGCCGCAGCACCCCTATGTGCAGTTGCTGATCGACTCCGTGCCCGTGCCCGACCCGACCGACAAGTGGGATGTCGACATCAGCCTGCCCAGCGAAGAGGAAATGCGCACCGCAGCGTCAAAAGGCTGCCGCTATTATCCGCGTTGCCCCCATCGTATGGACAAGTGCCTGGTGGTGCAGCCGCCCTTGTTCAAAATGGAAAAACCCAAACACGAAGCGGCCTGCTATCTCTACGAAGAGAATGAAATAGCGCCGATTGAGCCGCCGATGCTGGTTAATCGTCCCATCACGGAAGCGGCGGTCGCCTCGGCGGGCAGCAGAACGCGCGAACGTCTGGCAGCGGCCGTGCTGGTGGTGATCGCCTTTGTCGCCGGCGCGCTGATCGCATTTAACCGCGAGCCGGAGGTGGTTGTCGAAACGGTTGTCGAAGAGGTCATCGTCGTGGTGACGGCCACACCGGCCGTTGTCGTGGAAGAAGCGACAACTGAAGCGGAGTCGGAAATCGTCGTGCCCGACTTTACGCTCAGCCCTGACGGCGCTACCGCCAAGGGCGCGCTGACGCTCAACGTGGACACGGTGGACGAGATTACCGAGGAAGGCGAGCGCCACGTCTATACCTTCGTGGGTATGGCGGGTCAGGAAGTCACGGTCAAGCTGGTCACCGGCGGCGCAGGTTTGAGCGGCACCGGCTTCTTCTCGCCCTTCGGCACGGTCTGGGGTCCGGACGGGGCCTTTGTGCTGGCGCTGGGCGACAATCCCGAGCGGCCGGGGCGCAGCCATCGCGAAACGCTGACGCTGCCCGCGAACGGCGCCTACCAGGTTGTCATCGGTCCCTACGAGCGCGTGGGCATTGAAGGCTATACCATCGTCTTTGAAGGCGAAGCGCCGGAAATCTTCGTGCCCGAATTCACGCTCAGCCCCGACGGCGCGACGGCCAAAGGCGCGCTGACGCTCAATGTGGACACGGTGGACGAAATAACCGCAGAGGATGAACGTCACGCCTATACCTTCGCGGGTGTGGCGGGCCAGGAAGTCACGGTCAAGCTGGTCACCGGCGGCGCAGGTTTGAGCGGCACCGGCTTCTTCTCGCCCTTCGGCACGGTCTGGGGGCCGCACGGGGCCTTTGTGCTGGCGCTGGGCGACAATCCCGAGCGGCCTGGCCGCAGCCATCGCGAAACATTGACGCTGCTCGCCGACGGCGACTACCAGGTCGTCATTGGTCCTTACGAGCGCGTGGGCATTGAAGGCTACACCATCGTCTTTGAAGGCGAGGCGCCGGCGCAAGAAGCAAGTCCCGTGCCCGAGCCGGTTGTCGTGCCCGATTTCACGCTCAGCCCGGACGGCGCGATTGAAAAAGGCGCGCTGACGCTTGATATGGACGCGGTGAACGAAATCACGGAAGAGGGCGAACGTCACAGCTATACCTTTGAAGCCACAGCCGGGCAAGCGGTCACTGTACGGCTGGTCACCGGCGGCGCAGGTTTGAGCGGCACCGGCTTCTTCTCGCCCTTCGGCACGGTCTGGGGTCCGGACGGCCAATTTGTGCTGGCCTTGGGAGATAATCCGGAGCGGCCCGGTCGCAGCCACCGCGAGAATCTGACTTTCGCCCAGACCGGCGCTTACGTAGTCGTGGTTGGTCCCTACGAGCGCGTCGGCATAGAAGGCTACACGCTCGTCTTTGAATCTGTCGATGGCTAGTCAAGAGCAGTGACTACGGAAACCAGGATTTGCTATGGTATCCCAACCCCTCGGCGAGACTTCGCTGAGGGGTGAGTTTTGTCCCGAGGTTAGGCGGACGCAACCTGAAATCGGCCGCCTCCGAAACGCAACCTTGATAACAGGGCAGTGTTAACATCATTTGAATTCAATCTGATTTACGAGCAAAGGATGGAAAAATGCTAAATCAGGAACAGATCGATTTCTTCCATGAGAACGGCTTTCTGCGTATTCCGCAGGTCTACAACGAAGAAGAAATCACGGCTTTATCGGACAGTCTTGATCGCCTGATTCAAGACTGGGCGATCACCAGCCCGGGCTGGTCGGGCCCCTGGCGCGATGTCTATTTTGACGAGGAGTTGGAGAAGCAGGTCAAGCTGACGGCCATGCACGATCTGCACCTTTACTCCGATGCCTGGATGCGCGCCGTGACCCACCCGAAGCTGGGCGCCTGCTTGGCGCAGCTGCTGGATTCCAGCGTGGAATTGCACCATACCACCATGCACATCAAACCGCCGCAGACGGGTCATCCCTTCCCCATGCATCAAGATTTTCCCTTCTACGAACATGCCGACGGCCGCTTCATCGACACCTTGGTGCACCTCGATGACACCTTCCACGAGAATGGCGAAATCCGTTTCCTGGCCGGTTCGCATAAGCGCGGCAAGATACCGCATGTCCTGGCTTATCCCGATGGCACGCCTTGTTCGCCGCATCTCGATCCCGAGGCCTTCAAGCTGGAGGATACGGTGGCTGTGCCGGCAAAACGCGGTGATGTGGTCGTCTTCCATCTTTATTGCATTCACGGCTCTTACATCAACCAGACCAAGGAGCCGCGGCGCATGGTGCGCATGGGCTTCCGCGATCCGCATAACGAGCAATTGGCCGGGCAGAGCAACGGCCGCCCGGGCCTGATCGTACACGGCTATCGCGAACGCCGCGGCCAGGAAGAACTCCTGAAACTCTCATAAACAGCCGCTCGGCGGCGCTCACGCAGTACTCGGCCGCGGTACAACACAAAAAAGAGGCCATCTCGGTGGCAGAGCATTCAGCGCTGGTGGTCGGCCTGGACATCGGCGCGACCAAAACGATAGCGGGCTTGGTGACGAAGAGCGGCGGGCTGCTGCGGTCGCTGCAAGTCGCTACGTCCCCCTCACCCCCGGCCATCCTGGAGGCGGCGCGCGCGCTCTGCGACAGGCTCATCGCGGAAGCGGAGGCGCCCGTGCTGGGCATCGGCATCGGCAGCGCCGGCGTAATCGACACGCGAAGGGCTACGGTCATCCACGCCAACGACAATCTGCCCGGCTGGGGCGGGACGGATCTCAGCGCGCTTTCGATCGGCGGCTTGCCGCTAGTCGCTGAGAACGATGTCCGCGCGATGGCTTATGGCGAAGCGACGCTGGGCGCCGGAAGCGGCTACGACTCGCTGCTCTGCGTCACAGTCGGCACGGGCATCGGCGGCGCGCTCATCTTCAACGGCGAGATCTGGCCGGGCGCAAACTTCAGCGCGGGCGAGATCGGCTATTTGGCAGTCGGCTGGGTGGGCGACGAGCCGCTGATTCTGGATCAGTACGCTTCCGGCCCCGCCATTGAACGAGCTTATCAAGCGGCCACAGCAGCCGGCGAGCGCCCCCCGCTCACCGAAATCAGCGCCCGAGCGCATACGGGCGACGATGCGGCGCGGACCGTAATCACGCATAAAGCGCGACAATTTGGCGTCATCCTGGCGGGTTACGCCACATCGATCAATCCACAAGCCGTGATCGTTGGCGGCGGCGTCCCTCAGATTGGCGCGCTGTGGTGGGATGCTTTCGCCGGGGCCTTCCACGCGCATTTGCCGCCGCTGCTCGCCGGGACGAAACTGCTGCCGGCCGCGCTGGGCGTCGAGGCTGCCCTGTTGGGCGCTGCGCTGCGGGTTTGGCGCGAGGTGAGGGCATGAAGGCCGCCGCATTCCTCGCCGCTGTCAAAGGCCAGCTGATCGTCTCTTGCCAAGCGCTGGAAGATGAGCCGCTGCATGGCGCGCAAATCATGGCGCAAATGGCGGTGGCGGCCAAGACGGGCGGCGCTGCGGCTATCCGCGCCAACGGTCCGGCCGATATCCGCGCCATCAAGCGCGCCGTCGATCTGCCCGTCATCGGCTTGTACAAGCAGGGCGACAGCGGCGTCTACATCACGCCCACTTTTGCAGCCGCTGCCGAGATCGCCGCGGCCGGGGCGGATGTCATCGCCCTCGATTGCACTCAGCGACCGCGACCCGATGGACTGCCGCTGGCCGACTTGCTGGCGCGCATCCATCGCGAATTGAAGCTGCCGACTTTCGCCGATGTAGCTGCCTTGCCCGAAGCGCGTGAGGCTGCCGCTGCGGGAGCGGCCATGGCGGCGCCGACCCTGTCCGGCTACACCGACGCGCGGCCGCCGCTGGAGGGACCCGACTTCGAGTTGCTGGCGCAGATGATCGACCATTTGCCGATACCGGTAATCGCCGAAGGCCGTGTCAATACGCCGGAGCAGGCGCGGCGCGCGCTGGATTTGGGCGCCTGGGCGGTCGTGGTCGGCTCGGCCATTACCCGCCCGCGCAGCATCACCGCCCGTTTCGCCCGCGCATTGCAGTGATGTATTAAAGACTGTTCTATCCATTTGTAGCTTGCCAGGAGACTACATGAAGACCCTTGCTTTTCTCGGTGTGGCGCATATCCACACACCCGGCTTTGTGAAGCGCTTGCTGGAACGTCCCGATGAATTCGCGGTAAAGGCAGTGTGGGATGATCAGCCGGCGCGCGCGCAAATCGCCGCCAAGAACGTTGGCTGCGCGGCGGTCGCGGACTACCGCGATATCCTGCGCGATGACTCGATCGACGCCGTCATCGTCTGTTCGGAGACCTGGCTGCACCGCGAGCTGGTCGAAGCAGCGGCCGCAGCCGGCAAGCATCTTTTCGTCGAGAAGCCGCTGGGCCTGGGCGCGGAAGACGCCTACGCCATGCAGCGCGCCATTGATGCCGCCGGCGTCATCTTCCACATCGGCCACTTCATGCGCAGTTATCCCTTCAACCGCGCGCTCAAGGGCTGGATTGACGACGGCGTCCTGGGCGCGATCACGCGGGTGCGCCATTCCAACGTGCATCACGGCGCCATCGGCAAGTGGTTTCATGCCGGCAGCGGCTGGTACGAAGACGGCTGGCTGTGGATGACCGATGTCAAGCGTTCCGGCTGCGGCGGTTTCGGCGACCTGGGCGCGCATTCGCTGGACATCTTGATGTGGCTGATGGGCGATGTGGACGCGGTCACCGCCCAGATGGATCGGCTGCTGGGCAACTATGCCTGCGATGAGTATGGCGAGGGCATGCTGCGTTTCGCCAACGGCGCTATAGGCACGCTGGCGGCCGGCTGGGCCGATGTCTTGCGTCCGCTGCCGATTCTGGTCAGCGGCACGGAGGGCGTGGCCTATGTTGACAATGGAAAATTATTCGTAAAGTCGGATAATCTGCCTGGGACGGACGGTGGCGAGTGGACGGAATTGCCGGAGCCGCTGCCCCACGCCTTTGATGTCTTCCTCAATGCGCTGAACGGGGAAGATGTCGCTTTGATTTCGGCGAAAGAAGCGGCTGACCGCAGCGCCGTTATGCAAGCCTTTTACCAAGCTGCGGAGACAAATTCCTGGGTTCAGCCCCAAACATCATAAAAGGAGCCAACGAACATGAGTACCTTGAAAGTGGGTGTGGTCGGAGTCGGAGGGATCGCGAGGACGCATATGCCGGGCTGGGCGGCATCGCCCCATGCCGAGGTCATCGCCGGCGCCGATCTTGTGCCGGAGGCGCTGCAGCGCTGGGGCGGTGATTGGGACGTCAGCCGCCTCGAAACCGACAGCGCCGCGGTCATCAAGGACCCCGATATCGACATCATCGACGTTTGCACACCCAATAGTTACCATGCGGAGCTGTCGATCGCCGCGCTGGAAGCCGGCAAGCACGTCATCTGCGAGAAGCCGCTGGCGCCGACGACCGCCGAGGTGCGGCGCATGATCGAGGCGCGCGACAAAAGCGGCAAGATGCTGATGACCGCGCAGCATTTCCGTTTCGCCGGCACTTCCAAGGCGCTCAAGGCGGAAATCGATGGCGGCGCCCTCGGCGATATCTACCACGCCCGCAGTTGGATGCTGCGCCGCGCGGGCATCCCCACCAGCCTGGCTTTTCTGTCCACCCAACACGCTGGCGGCGGCGCTTGCATCGATATCGGCGTGCACATCCTTGACTTGACGCTGTGGATGATGGGTAATCCCGCGCCGGTGTCGGTGACGGGCGTGGCGCGCCGCGAGCTGGCCGCCAATCCCAAAGCCTTCGGCCGTTGGCCGCGTCACGGGCGCATCCCCGAAGGCATGGACGTGGAAGAGATGGCCATGGCTTTTGTCCGCTTCGAGACAGGCGCGACCCTGGTATTCGAAATCTCTTGGCTGCTGCACCACGACATTGACGGCGAAGATATGCAGATGTGGCTCTATGGCACTGGCGGCGGCTCGCACTGGCCCAAATGCGAGGTCTACGATACCAACTACGATGCCATGCAGCTCTACAATCGCAAGCTGAAGCTGACGCAGAATATGGCCGAGCCGCACGCGCAGGAGTGTATCGAATTCGCCCAGGCGATTGCCGATGGCGCGCCGTCGCCGGTGCCCGCCGAGCAGTCGCTGCAGGTGATGCAGATCCTCAACGCCATCTACGAGAGCCAGAAAACCGGCCGCGAAGTGCTGCTCTAAGCTCTCCAACTAAGAAATCGTAAGGGCGACTCTGCGAGTCGCCCGAATTTCATAAGCGGACAGGAACGGGCGATTCACAGAATCGCCCCTACAGAACCCGGTCGTACTTGGTGCATACGATAAGTACTCGTTCTCTATTCAATGCTACGCAATGTCTTGCATTGCTTCTGCTGCTTTCCGCCTGCGGCACGATGCAGCCGGATATGGCGCCACTCGCGCCGAGCTTGGGCGTCTGGTCGCTGGAATACCGCGGCGGCTGTACCGGGCAAGAAGCGGAAAAGTTACGGATCACGCGCTTGGACGAGAGCGAAATCGCCTTTGAGGACTTTCGTCTGCTGCGCAAGGACGAGGGCGAATACAGCGGAAGCGCCATTTTTATTGCGCCCATGCCCGTCGATGGTCGCGAGATTCCCTACGAGATCATTTATACGCTGTCGTCCAGCGACGACGGCGGTTTCGCCGGAACCGAGACCATCATCGAGGGCGGCGGGCACGGGCTGGACTGCCCGGTTGAATTGCTATATGTCGGCGCTGACTGACTGAATCGGAGTCGATGACCGGCGAAGTAAACTATTCCACCGGATAGGCGATGGTGGTGATCAGGCTCTCGATTTGCCCGCCGCTGGCGTACATGCGCGAATACTGCACCGAAATCGGCACATCGCTGCGCACGCGCAGGCCGTAGGGCACGTCAAAGGGAATCACATACCCGCCGAGCTGCTCGGGCTTGTCCAGCCGCACATGCGGACAGCGCTTGGCCGGCACGGTGATGGCGACGCCTTCGACCGCCTCGCGGTCTTCAAAGTAAAAGTCGAGCAGCACATTGGCATCGTCCGCGCTGACGTTGAGGATGCAGATCGATTCGTGGTTTTTGTTGACCGGGTCGTCATCGGCTGGCGCCGCCAAGTAGGCGTCGGGGATGAGCCAGGTCAAAGCGCCGTGTGTGGGCATGGGTCTTTCCTCTCGCTAGGTAAAACGTTTCGTCTGCAATTGACGCTCGTCTGGCAATCTCCACTAAAGCGCGGGGCCTGCCTATTACCTCGAGGTTACTTCTTCATGGAGCAGAGCGCCATTGGACAATTTGAGCAGCGTGAGCGTGCCTTCGTCGCCATGCAATAAGCGCAGCCGCAGTTTGCATGGCTTCGGCAATACCCGGAACCAGGAGTAACTTTCGATGCCGATCTTGTATGCACCGCCGTCTTTTATATCGTCGCCGATGCCGATATGGTTTCCCGGGCTGTCATAGGCTTCAGCGCAGCCCCCCGATCGAGGATCGACTTCGGCATTCAAGGTCCTGTCCAGGTCCAGAGCGGCGTAGGTACCCCTGCCTAGCTTCTCTGTAATCCAATCCTTAGTGAGAGGAATTCGTATCTCTTTCTTCACTGCAATAAATGTCATGGTGCCTGAGCCGTTCGAGCCATTTTCGACTACGCGCATGGATAGCCGGCAGGCAACCTGGATTTGGATGATAGTGAAGAATCCAACAGTATTGCCGCTGTTGCTGCTTAGATGGTCTTGGCGGCAGCCGCCCCCCGAGCTAATTTCCGCCACCGGGGTGAGGACATAGTTAAATGGATCAATCACATAAGTGCCGGCATTGAGCTTCATGTTGAAGGCATTGCCGACAGCGGGGACTCTCACCCGCGTTACATTGCCTTGTCTCTTAATTACAGCTTTCTTCTGCGCCATCGCCGGCAGCGTTAGGGCAAAAACGCTGAAAAGAATAAGCGTCGCCATAAGTTTGTTCATGATCGCGCCTTTCATAAGACATTCATGCTACGGACATTGACAGAGCAAAGCGCGCTAGAATCAGCGCTCCCAAGTCGAGAATGCTGGGCTAGGACGGCGGAGAAACCTGCTTATTGGATTTGTCCATATTTACGACGCAGCTCTCGACAATCTCCGTCTCTGGGGTGATTAAGGTCTCAAAGGGGTCGACAAGGTAAAGGCTGTTGGCTTTGAGCTTGACATAGAAGGTTTCGCCGACAGCGGGGACTTTTACCCGAAGAACATCTTTTGCCAGCGCTGGAAGGGTGAATACGAGAAGGGCAATAAAGGTAAATCCTATTCTTTTCATCATAAACCGCCAAATATATCAATAGCCAAATTATAACATAAAATGGGGAAAGCGGGCAAGATTTGACGCTAATTTTTGACAAATCGCTGGCGGCGGTAGATCTCGTCCGGGCGCTGGTAAAGATGCTGGACTTCGTCGTCAGGCAGGCGCGTGGGCTTGCCGGTCAGCAGCGCGCCCAGGAAAATCCGCGCCGCCTTGACCGCCATGGCCGTGATCTTGAGGATTTCGGCGGCTGTGTCGCCCTGGGCGATCATGCCGTGGTTCTCCAGCAGGATCAGCTTGGGCGCTTCGTTGAATTCCGCCATATAAGCGCGCGCGCGATCCCGCATCACCAGCGCCAGCGGCAGCCCGGGATCGGCATAGGGCACGAGCGCCGATTGCGGACCACAGAGCACCACTTCGTCGGGGAAACGCCGCTGCAGCGCGAAGTCCGCGGCATAGTCGCTGCACATCACTTGGTTGATCGCGGTGGGATGGGTATGCCCGACGGTCGTCACGCCGCATTCCTGCAGCAGCATAGCGTGGAAGCTGACTTCGATTGAGGGGCTGCGCGCGTCGGCGGGGTCGACTTTTGCCGCCTGCGTGATGGCCTTCTGCTGGCTGAGCGTGGCTGGCGGGTCGTCCAGCATAGCCAGCATGGGCGCGAAGCGCACAGCCACAAAGCCGTCCGCGCCGATGCCCTGCATCTGATGGCCGCTGGCTTTGACGAGGAAGCTCTCGTCGTCCAGCCGCATGGAGGTATTGCCCTCGCCGATGATGACGTAGTCCAGCGCCGGCTCGCCCAGGGCGCGGGTCATCTTGATGAGGCTTTCGAGCGGATTGGTCATCTGTCTACCCCCTCTAAATCTCCCGCCATTGTGCGATGGGGGAGACTTGATCGCTTCAGAGCACATGCCCTTCAACGATGACAGCTCTCAGCTAGCTTAAGCCCCCTCCCTGATTTATCGGGGAGGGGGCTTGGGGGTGGGGTATGTAGTGGTCCCGAAAAACTGGACACCTAGTTGAGAGAGTATACTGGTGTTTCAGCATGAGGGGAAACCACGATGGGTAAGGCGCGTAAGTTCAGTCCGGAGTTCAAAGCGCAGGTTGTGT
>LXNI01002349.1_pt1 | contig 13410 bp, 14 predicted proteins | sample 809091 | NCBI WGS metagenome assembly LXNI01 (sample SAMN04870527, study PRJNA318959) | sponge metagenome | biome: 01000161; feature: marine sponge reef; material: water | host: Sarcotragus foetidus | place: Greece: Milos, Mediterranean Sea | collected 2013-05-29 | depth 5-7 m | reverse complement strand
AAAGCGGAGACGTTCGTCCATCACTGAGATTTCCTTCCACGGCATCAACACCTCCAGCCAAATAACCAAAAGTGTTACCCATGTCTCCGGAACGATGTGTTACCTATGTCTCAAGTCGGACACCGTCGTTCAAATTAGTTCATCTCCGTCACCGCGTCGCGCAGCATGGTGCGGACGAGTTCCTCGGTGGCGGTTGGCGTCCGGGTTTCGCGGACGGTGATGCCGACCGGCATGGGATCGATTTTGAGCTCAACGGGAAGCGCGTCGAGGTTGCCGTCTTCTTCGGGGCCGAGAAAATATCTCGGCATGATCATCAGCATGTCGGTCCGTCCCAGCAGCGACCGGGCCACCAAACCGGAACTGCATTCGATTGCCGCTTGGGGCAGCTCCAGACCATGCTCATTGAATATGTATTGAACCACGGGCCGGATGGTGGCGTTGGGGAGCGGCAGGATCCATTGGGCGTCGGCGAGATCCGCCAGGCCCAGCGGCGTGTTGCTCTTGAGCAGCGGATGATCGCCGCGGGCAATCACCACCCAGGGTTCGTGGTAAAGGATTTCCTGGGTCAGGCCGCCCCGCTCGCCGTCCTCGATCATCCGGCCCACGACCATGTCCAGCTCGCCGGTCCGGAGCGAGGGAAGCAATTGTGAGTGCACTCCCTCGTGAATGGTGATGCTGATGCCCGGGCGCTCTCGATGGAGATCGGTCAGCACCTGCATCAGCGGCCCGCCCGAGACGCTTGGCAGGATGCCGAGCTCCAGCTTGCCGACGTAGGCATCCTGCAGATCGGCGAGCTCGTTCCAGGCGGTGCGCATTTCCGCCAGGACCGACCGCACGTGATCGACGAACGCCGCCCCGTACTCGGTGGGCGTAACGCCTCGGGTTGAGCGCTTGAACAGCGCGACACCAAGGGTGGCTTCCATCTCCTTGATGCTTTTGGAGACCGCCGGTTGCGTCATGTTGAGGAACTCGGAGGCTTTGAGGATGTTGCGGTGCTCGGCGACGGTCACCAAAGTCTGCATCTGTCGCAGGGTCATCCGGGACAGCAACAGCCGATCGAAGCCGGCCGACGATGGCCGGCCGGAAACGGATGGAGTTTGTTCAGACGGCATATGTCAGTATAACCGTTTGGAATAACGATATAGAGAAAATCATGGCTACCGAAACCGCGCCGCTCCGTTATCCGGTTCATCTCGTCGGTTCGGTTCCGCTCGAAAATGCCGGCGCGGTTCTCGACCTGACGGGGAACATTCTCGGCGGCTGTTGCCACAGATATCCGGACGGCGAAACCGGCGAGCGGCGAAACTGGATCGGCTGGCAGCTAGGCGTTTTTGAAGGCCAATCCGCGCTTCGGCAGGCCGCCGGGCGGGAACGGGACTACCAACTCCATCCGCCCTTCGAGTTCTCGCCGGGCAAAGGCGCGACCGACCTGGACTTTGGGGAGTTGGGATTTGCCCGCGAAGCGATCTCCAGCTTCGCATTGTTCGAGGCGAAACAATCCGCCGGTGTCATCCCGGCCGGGGCCCGGTTTCTGGTCGCCGTTCCGACGCCCTTCGCGCCGGTTTATTCATTTACCGCCTATGCCGTTCAAGACGACGTGTTTCCGGTCTATGAGGCGGCGATCCTCCGCGAACTCGATGAAATCTGCGCCTCGCTGCCCCATGAGGCGCTCGCCGTTCAATGGGACGTAGCCACGGAAATGAGCATATTCGAGGGGGTCTATGGCGTCCCGTTCGATGATGCCTGGGAGGTGCTCAACGGCCGTCTGGCTAAATTGGGGAACGCGGTGCCAATAGGTGTCGAGCTCGGCTTCCACCTTTGCTACGGCAGCATGAACAACAAGCATTGGAAGGAACCGGATGATCTCGGCATGTGCGTCCGGGCCGCCAACGAGGTGCTGTCCCGCCTCGGCCGGCCCATGGATTTCCTCCATATGCCGGTTCCGGCCGATCGGAGCGATGACGGCTTCTTCGCACCGCTCGGCGATTTAAGGCTCGTCGACGAGACGGAACTCTACCTCGGACTGGTTCACGACGACGGTCCGGACGGCAACCGTACCCGGCTCGAGACCGCGGCGCGGCACTGGGATCGTTTCGGCATTTCAGCGGAATGCGGTCTGGGCCGCTGGGAGCCGGAAGACGTTCCACGATTGATCCAAGCCCACGCCGACCTGGCCAACGCCGCTCAAATCAGAACATCAGGCTGATCGGCCAGGAAACGATGGCCGGGATGAACAGCACGATCAATATCGCCAGAACGTCGCAGATGAGAAAAGGGACCGCGGCCCGGTAAATCTCGTTCATGCCCGTCCCCCGCGGCGCGACGCCTTTCATCACGAACAAGCCCGCCCCGAACGGTGGCGAGGTCGACCCGGTCTCGATCGCGATCAGATAAAGCACCGCGAACCAGATGGGATCGAAGCCCAGTTGCTGTACGACCGGAATGAACACCGGCAGGGTCACCAACATGATCGGTACCGGGCTCATCACCATGCCGAGCAGGACCACCAGCACCACCATCAGGCCGACCACGGCGATCGGGCTCGCATCAATGCTGAGGATCAGGTCGACGAGACCGGACGTCGCGCCGGTGAAGGCCAGCATCTGGGTGAAGGCGAGGGCGCCGGAGATGATCAGCAGCAACATGACCGATATCTCGAGGCTTCCGACGATCGCTTTCTTAAACACCGTCCAGGTCATCCGGCGCTGGAGAACGGCGAGGAGGAAGGTGGCGAATGCGCCGGATGCCGCCGACTCGGAGGGTGTCGCAAACCCGGCGAAGATAACCCCGACGACCATGAAGATGATGAAGCCGACCGGCACGATATGAACGGCCGCAACCTTGAGCTTTTCCTGCCACGGGATCGGTTCCACCTTGAACGACGGCGCCACATCCGGATCCACCATGCAGCGTCCGATGATGTAGAGCGCGTAGAGAATCGCCATGATGATGCCGGGCAGGATGATGGCGATCAGAATCTTGCCGATGGACAACTCGGCCACCACGCCCAGCAGTACGGCTAGTCCGCTGGGCGGGATCATGATTGCGAGACCGCCGCTGCCGAGGATCGGCCCCAGCGACATGGGCTTTTTGTAGCCCCGCTTCTCCATCTCCGGCACCAGCGTGGAGCCGAGCAGCGCGATACTGCCCATGCTGTTGCCGGTCAATGTCGAGAACAATACACCGCCGCCGACGGCCATGAGGGCGAGCCGCCCGCGAAGACTGCCGAACCATTTGTCCAGCGCATCCATCAGGCTGAGCCCGATTCCCGAATGGAACATGATCTCGCCCATTACCAAAAACAGGGCGACGGGAACCAAGGTGAATGTGCTGATGGCCTCGGAGACCTGGGTCACGAGCTGTATCAGCCCGGTGAAGCCGCCGAAAAATAGAAAGGAGCCGACAAAATTCACCGCAAGAAAGGCAAAAGCGACCGGCATCCCCAAGAACATGAGGACAAAAAGAGGCCCCATGATCGCGATGAAGGCTTGCCACCACTCCATGCGTCCCGCCCCTCTAGTCCTGGCTGACCGACAGGGGCCGGCCGGCTATCGCCCGCACGCCCCGGCGCAAAAATTGGCAGCCGAGGAGGAACAGGCCGAACGGCACCACGGCGGTGATCCAGAAGGTGGCCGGCGCCATAACCGTCGGTTCGCGAATGTCGTTCACGAACTGATCGATGACGGTGAGAATTCCAAACCAGGTGATGACGAAGCAGACGATTGCGGCGGCCAGGGAGAGCACCAAATGAAGGTATTTGGCCCGGTTGGGGTCCATGCGTTCGAGGATCAGGTCGATGGAAACATGCTTGTCGTTGCCGAGCACCCAGGCGGCCGCGAGGAACGTTATGTAGAGCAGCGTGATTTCGCTGAGTTCGACCAGCCACAAATTGGAAATGTCAAAGAACGACCGGCTGACGATTTCGACGCAGACGGCGGCGGTGATAGCGACAAGAAGCGCACAGGCAATAAACGCGAGCCCGCGGTTGAACCAGTCGAACCACCTGGCCAACGTTGTCAGCACTTCTTGCATCCGCTTGTCCGACGCCCCTCAAATGCGGGGAGGCAAATAGCCGCCCGGCCGGAAGCGGCATGCCGCTACCGGCCGGGTCCATGCTACCCGAGAATGATGGGAATAGCCGGGGCTATTTCATCAGCATCATTTTGAGCTTTTCGGCCTCCATGGGCGCCTTCTTCTTGATGTCGATCCACGGCGCCTGATTCACCAGCTGCAGGAACTTCTCACGTTCCGCGCCCTTGAACTCGACCTTTTTGATGCCATCCGCTTTAAGCGCCGCATAACCTGCCTTCAGGTTGGCGTTCCAGCTGGCTTCGTAGGTGGCCGCGTCGGCAGTACGCACAAAGTTGACTACCTTGGCCTGGGTTGCCGCGGGAACCTTGGCCCAGGATTTCGGATTGGCCAGGACGTGGAAGGTGGCGCGGTAGAAACCAGGCTCCACATAGGCGCCGAAGACACCCTTGTACTGCTTGGCGACACCCGAAACGCCGGTGACGAAGCCTTGCACCACGCCCCGCTCCATGGAGGTGTAGATTGCGGGCATCGGCAGCACCACCGGGTTGGCGCCGAGGGCAGCGATCGCCGGGCGGATCGCCGGGAAGACGCGAATCTTCAGACCCTTGAAATCCTCGAGCTTGGTGATCGGATCCTTCAAGAAGATGTGGAACCGAAGCTGAGAAACCGGCAGCTCGCCGACATAGACCAGACCCTTGGCCTTGTGCAGTTCGGTCATGTAGTCGTGATAACCGGTGGGCTTGATCTCCTCGTATTGCTTGTTGGAGTAGTTGGCGGTGCCGGAAACGTTCAGGATGCCGTTGGCATAGCTGGGGCTGGTGAGGGTCATGTCGACCGAGCCCAGGCGCACGGCGTTGGGTTGCTTGAACTGCCCGATAACTTCCGGACCGCCGCGGTGATCGATTTGGAACTCGCCCTTCATCTCCGCGTTCAGGCGTTTGATGAAGCCGTCGAAGGTTTTCCCGATCGGCGTCGAAAGCGGCAGCATGGTGACGAGCTTCAACGTCACTTCGGCTGCGTTGGCTACCGGTGCCGTAAATACCGTCGCCCCCATGGCAATGGCGGCAGTCGTGGCAATTAGTGATTTCATCATACTGGGTTTCCTCCCTATCCCGAGGTCATGTGTTGATATTGGCTCTGATGAGACGCGGCAGATTTTAGAAATCATTGTCATAAAAGGCATATGAATTTATCCGCCGCCGATATTCAATTCCGTTATATCAAATTTGGTTTAAGCAATTCGGTTCGAATGAACCGCCGTCAAACTCTCAGCTTCTTGCGCTCAGATCAAGGGTTTGGACCGGGGCTGAGCCGATTGTCGCGGAAATCAGGACACTTGATATAACGGCCGGGAATAATCAGAGCCCCTTTTTTCATAAGCATTTTATGACAATCATTCTTAATATCGTCGCCATTGGGGAGGCGGTGAACGCCGGGCAATATAAGAAGATTGGCGCTTCTTGCGCCGAGGCGCGGCGACATGCCGCGGTGAACGGACGATGCCCCGCCGCAATCCCGAACAACAGTGGACGGGAAAACGATGTCGACATCTACCGCGCTTCAAGATGGGCCGATCAGCGTCGAGGCGCTGATCAACGGTGGTCTAAGAAATCTTTGGTATCCAGTAGCTCCGAGTTGGATGGTCCGGGAAGCACCGATCGGCGTCACCCGCCTCGGTGAGCGAATCGTCCTCTGGCGCGACCAAAACGGCGATGTGCATGCGGTCGAGGATCGCTGCCCCCACCGTGGCGCCCGGTTGTCTCAGGGCTGGAACTTCGGTGACCGGCTGCAATGCTGGTACCACGGCGTGCAGATAGGAACCGACGGCACCGTTCTCGAGGTGCCCGCGCTGCCAGATTGCGCCATGAAGGGCCGGAAACTGAACCGGTCCTATGCGGTTAAGGAAATCCGGGGCGGCATCTTTCTCTATTTTGGCGATGCGGCGCACCCGGAGCCCTGTGATCTCGAGCTTCCGGAAGAGTTGACCGACGAAGACAAACACGGGGCCATTCTCTGCACGGCAACCTGGAACACCAACTATCGCTACGCCATCGAAAACGTCATGGATCCCATGCACGGCGCCTACCTGCACCGGGAATCCCACTCCATGTCGGAAGGTGCCGAGGTCGCCAAGTTTACCGCCCGCAACACGGACCAAGGCTATGTTTTCGAAAAGGAAGGCCAGACAGGGGTCAACTTCGACTGGGTCGAGTTCGGCCAAACCGGCGCCGACTGGTTCCGGTTGACCATCCCGTATCCCGCCAAGTCGGGCCCGGGCGGTCATTTCGGCATCATCGGGTTTGCGACGCCGGTGGACGAGACCCACACCCAGGTATTTTTCTGGCGGACCCGCGAGGTGTCCGGGTGGCTTCGGGATATGTGGCATTTCCTCTATCGGATGCGGTTCGAGAAACGCCACTGGGATGTGTTGGAGCAGGATCGCGTCGTACTCGAAGCGATGTCCGAGAACGCGCGGGAATACGAAAACCTTTATCAGCACGACGGCGGAGTGACCCGCCTCCGGCAGATTTTGCACCGGGCCGCCGAGGCACAGGTCAAGGAACTGGCGGAAGCGCACGCCCAAGCGGCCGAGTAGGGAGTGGATCATGACCGACGCATTCAATCCATGGCTCGCCGCCAAGCGGCGCAACAAGGGCGACGAAGGCACGGTTCTGCCCGTCGACAACTCGCAAAACGTCGTACATCAAACGCGCGGCCGGGTTCCCACCGACTATGAGGAATCGCTCGCCGATGCCCTCGAGGACATTTTTGCCGCGGGACATCACGAACTCCCGGAGATCGTCGTCAAGCTGAACGAATCCACTGTTCCGGCGCCGGGCGGCGCTGCGTGGACCGAGGACTCGTTCAAACAGGAGATGAGCCGGCTCGCGACCGATACCAATTGGGGGGATGCCCCCCGGGCTCCCGCAATCCATGGCGGAACATGACCGGCAATGACGGCGATCGTCGATCTTTCGGACAAGCGCATCCTGATCACGGGAGGTGCACGGGGCCTTGGCCGGGCCTTCGCGGAGGCGGCCCATGGGGCCGGCGCCAATTTGGTGATTGCCGATATTCTGGAGGACGAGGGGCGGGCTGCCGCATCGGAACTCCCGGAAACCAATTTCTCTCCGCTGGACCTTGCCGATCCGAATTCGGTGACCCGTTGCATGGAAGACGCCATATCGGCGATGGGCGGACTGGACGGTTTGGTCAATTGCGGCGCCATCGCGACGGGAATCGGCGGCCCGACGATGACCGAGATCGACATCGAAGTATGGGACCGCGTCATGACCGTTAATGTTCGCGGGACCTGGCTGATGAGCCGTGCCGCGGTGCCCCATCTGGAAGCGGCCGGTGGCGGCAAAATTGTCAACATCGCGTCGGACACAGCGCTCTGGGGCGCGCCGGCCCTTATGCACTATGTGGCGTCGAAGGGCGCGGTCATCGCAATGACCCGTTCCATGGCTCGGGAGCTCGGCGGCAAGGGGATCGCGGTCAACTCCGTGGCGCCCGGGCTCACATTGGTCGAGGCCACCGAGTATGTGCCGGACGAGCGGAAACGGAATTACATCGATGGACGGGCAATGAACCGGCCGCAGCACCCGGACGATGTGACCGGTGCGGTTCTGTTCCTGCTATCCGACGGCGCCAGCTTCATAACCGGCCAATGCCTGCCGGTAAACGGCGGATACGTCCTGAACTAGCGAACGCACTTTTCCGGAGGAGATAAGAACAATGCCTGACGCAACCGAAGTGATGACCGACGATTTGTCGGTCCCCCGTCCCGAGGAGTCGAGCCTGGAAGAATGGCTGACCACGCGGATTGCCCGTTACGCGACCCGCACCCTCGATTGGGACGCGCTCAAGTTCCAAGCCGACTATGATCCCAAGTACCGGCGCTCCCAGATGCGCTATATGGGCACCGGCGGAACCGGTATCGACGATGACGAAAACACCGTGCCGGCGGAGCATTTCACCTTCTCGACCATGGTGCTGCCCGCGGGCTGCGAAGGGCCTCTTCACATTCACCGGGATGTGGAGGAGGTGTTCTTCATCCTCAGGGGCAGCAAGATCAAGCTGATGTTCCGCACCGAAGACAAGTCGGAACAATGGGAGACCCACCTCGGCGAACGGGACCTGATCTCCGTTCCGGCAGGCCTCTATCGCGGTCTGGTCAATGAGGGCCAGGAAGAGGCGCTGATGTGCGTCATGCTGGGCGCCAAGAGACCGGCCACGCCCACCTATCCCGCCGATCACCCGGTCTCGAAGCTCAAGCGCTAACCGGGCTCCAAGGGGAAAGAGGGGAGGCCCATGAAGGAAGTCCGGGTGGGACTGATCGGCTACGGCGGCATCGTTCGCAAGGTGCTTGCCGAACTGCCGCGAGTAGCGGGGCGCAGTATTGGCGTTACCGGTGTACTCGTGCGGCCGGGGCGTTGTGATGCCGCCCGCCAAACATTGGGCGACGGGGTGCCGCTCTACGAAACTCTGGACTCCTTTGTCGCCGCCGGGCCGACCATCGTTGCGGAATGTGCGGGGCACACGGCGGTTGACGATTACGGTGAATCCATCCTCCGGGCGGGCATCGATCTGATGGTGGTGTCGATCGGCTCGCTTTCCGACCGGGATCGCCACGAGCGTCTGGTGCGCGCCGCCCGGGAGGGAGATGCGCACCTGATCCTGCCCTCGGGCGCCATCGGGGCTGTCGATGCGCTCTCGGCCGCGCGCATTGCGGGTCTGACCAGCGTCACCTACCGGTCCCGTAAACCGCCGGCGGCTTGGATGGGAACGCCTGCGGAATCGTTATGTGATCTTGGCAATCTCAGTTCAGCGACGACCTTCTATCAGGGCGACGCCCGGGACGCGGCGCGGTTATATCCGAAGAATGCCAATGTGGCGGCAACGGTGGCGCTGGCCGGCATTGGGTTCGACGATACACAGGTCGAGTTGTGCGCCGATCCAACCACCGACTGCAATGTCCATGAGATCGAAGCGGAAGGCGTCGCCGGTTCATTCAGGATCGAACTCAAGGGCAATCCGATCCCCGAAAACCTGAAGACATCCATGTTGACCGCCCTCAGCGTTGCTCGCGGGTTGGCCAACATGGCGGCGACCACCGTTATCTGAATTCTTGGAGAACAAATCAGTGGCCATCACCGGAATAGATGCCGTCACCTACGGCGTCGCCAACATGGACAAATGCCGGCGGTTCCTTACCGACTGGGGTCTGAAACGGCTGCGCGCAAGTGATACCGGCGCGGCCTACGAGACCATGGACGGCAGCCAGGTGATCATCAAACCGCGCGGCGATAAATCGTTACCCAAGGCTATTTGCCGAGGCGCCACGGCCCGTGAGGTTATCTGGGGCGCCTCCTCCAGGGCCGAACTCAATCGCCTGCGGCGATCATTGGCGGCCAACGGCATCGAGTTTACCGAGAAGGCCGGGACCTTGCGGTGCACGGACCCGGCGGGCCTGGGGCTCGGCTTTCGCCTGAGCAGGAAACGCAAAGTTAAGGTGCGTGGCACGCCGATGAACATGGTCGGTGACCGGGCGCGAATTGATAAGGCGAGTACGTTCTATGACCGGGCCCGGCCGGTTTCGCTGGGCCACGTGGTCTTTAATGTCCCCGCCCTCAAACCGGCGGAGCACTTCTACCGGGGAGTGCTGGGGTTTCACCTGTCCGACCGGTATCCGGGAGATGCGGTCTTTCTCCGCTGCAAGCCGGAAGGTGAGCACCACAATCTGTTTCTGCTTGAGACAAATGATGGCAGCGCCAGCCTCAATCATGTGGCATTCGAGGTGCGTGATCTTCATGAGATATTCGGCGGCGGTCTCCATATCGCGAAGAAAGGCTGGAAGACCGCCATCGGACCCGGACGGCATCCCATTTCGTCGGCCTACTTCTGGTACGTGGAAAATCCGTGCGGCGGGCTAATCGAATACTACTCCGACGTTGATTACGTCACCCCAAGGTGGAAGCCCCGTAACTGCCCCCGGACGCCGGAGAATTTCGCCGAATGGGCGGTCGCCGGCGGCATAGACGCGGCCACTCGCCGACAAAAGATGTAAGCGACCCGCGCCGTGACAATCCTTGTGGACATGCCGCCGCCCAAGACGACCGATGCCGGCGGGCTCAAAATCTCCTACTACGACATAGGCCGTGGCGGCGCTATCCTGCTGCTTCATGGCATAGGGTCCAACGGGTTCAGCTGGTCCGGTCAATTCGCCGCCCTTTCGGCGCATCATCGGGTGATTGCCTGGGACGCGCCTGGTTATGGCGGTTCTTCGCCGCTGCCCACCCCGACCCCGGCAGCGGACGACTATGCCGACGCACTTGATGACTTCCTGGATGCTCTGGGCATAGTGTCCTGCTCTCTCATCGGTCATTCCCTCGGCGCCCTGATGGCGGCTTCCTTCGCCGCGCGCTATCCCGACAAACTCGACGTCTTGGTCCTTGCCAGTTGCGCGCTTGGTTATGGCAGCACCACCGAAGCTGATTACCCGGACACCATCCGGAACCGGCTGGCGGACATTCGGGAACTGGGCCCCAAGGGCCTTGCGGAAAAACGCTCGTCGCGGCTCTTGACCGAACGGGCCGGCCAGGAACTGCGGGTCCGCATCGAGGAAACCATGGCCGAAGTCACGCCAGAGGGTTACGAGGCGGCGACACATATGCTGGCGCGTTCCGATATCTTCGCCGACACGTCGGGCATTCAGTGTCCGACTTTGGTGCTCTGCGGGGATGAAGACGTGATCACGCCCCACGAAGGCGGCAAGCGGGTGGCCGCCGGGATCGAGGGTGCGCAATATGTCGGCCTCGCCGGGCTCGGTCATGCCTGTTATGTGGAGGGGCCGGACGTTTTCAACGATGCCGTTCAAGCTTTCCTGAAGGGACTCGACTAGACATGGATTTGGGATTTACCGACCGGGTCGCGGTGGTGACCGGGGGTTCTTCGGGGATCGGCCTCGCCACCGTCGGGGCGCTGCTCGACGAAGGAGCAAAGGTGGCTTTTTTCGCCCGCGACGAAGCCCGGTTAAACGAGGCGCTGGATCGGCTCAAGGCGGTCCACGGAGACCGGGTCCACGCCGAGCCTTGTGACGTGCTGGACAAGGATGCGGTCGCAGGGTTTCGCGACTCCGTCGCCCGGACCTTCGGCAAGGCGGATGTTTTGATCAACAATGCCGGTCAGGCCCGCTGGTCGACCTTTGCCGAAACCACGGACGACGATTGGCGGGCGGAACTGGAGCTCAAATACTTCAGCGTCATCAATCCGATCCGGGAGTTTCTGCCCGATCTCGAAGCGTCCGACGCGGGCGCCGTCGTCATGGTGAATTCGCTTCTCGCTCGCCAGCCGGAGCCGCACTTGGTGGCCACCGCCTCGGCCCGGGCCGGTATTCTGAGCCTGGTGAAATCCCTCAGCACCGAATTTGCGCCGAAGGGAATTCGGGTGAATTCCATCCTGGTCGGGACCATCGCCACCGGCCAGTGGGAAGACCGCTTCAAGGAGCGCGCACCCGAGGGTGTCGCCATGGACGAATGGTTCAAGGGCCTGGCAAGGGACCGGAGCATCCCGCTTGCCCGTTTCGGCAAGCCCGAAGAAGCCGCCGCCGCCGTTCTGTTCCTGGCGTCCAGCCAAGCCTCGTTCATTACCGGCGTGCAGATGGAAGTCGCCGGAGGAGTGTCCCGCTTTGCCTGATCAACAACCCACTGTCGGCGACCTCGTCGCTGCGTTTCTCCACGCCACTGGCGTCGGCGCCGCCTTCGGCGTCATCAGCATCCACAACATGCCGATCCTGGATGCAATCGGCCGGGCCGGAAAAATCCGGTTCGTCCCAAGCCGGGGCGAGGCGGGCGCGGTCAACATGGCGGACGCCTATGCACGGGCCGGCAATCGCTTGGGCGTCTGTTTCACCAGCACCGGCACGGGGGCCGGCAATGGCGCCGGCGCGTTGGTCGAGGCGGAGACCGCCGGAACACCGCTGCTGCACATTACCGGTCAGATCGACACGCCTTACCTCGACAAAGGCATGGCCTACATCCACGAGGCCAAGGCACAGTTGAAAATGCTGGAGGCCGTCTCAAAGGCCGCGTTCCGCATTTCGAAGCCGGAAGAGGCGCTGGACGTGCTCCGCATCGCGGCGCAAATGGCGCTGACGGCCCCCAACGGGCCGGTGAGCGTGGAGATCCCGGCCGATGTCCAAGCGGCCGCCGTGGACATACCCGACGACGTTTCACCTCTCGACGTGCCGTTGATCCGGCCGGACCCGGCGGACCTGGATGAGCTGGCGGCAACCTTGCGGGAGGCCAGGCGGCCGCTGCTGTGGCTCGGCGGCGGCGCCCGTCACGCCGGTGACGCGGTCGCCAGGCTGGTGGACAAGGGCGTCGGTGTGGTGACCTCGGTGAACGGCCGGGGGATCGTCAGCGAGGATCACCCGTTGAGCCTCGGTGCATTCAACATGACACCCGAATCCGAAGCATTCTATGAGACCTTGGATGCCGTTGTCGTGGCGGGCTCGCGCCTTCGCGGCAACGAGACCCGCAACTACAAGCTCCCGTTCCCGAAGACATTGGTACAGATAGATGCCGACCCGGCGTCCAAGAACCGGTGTTTCAGGAGCTCGCAGTTTATCTGCGCCGACTCGGCCCTTGTACTGGAAGGTCTCGCGGAGCGGCTTACCGACGGGCCGAAGATCGACAACTCCTATGCACGGGACCTAGCCGGGGCCAAAGCGGCGGCTGAAGACCGGACACGGGACGAATTGGGACCATATGCGGACATTTGCGCCGCCTTGCAGAGCGTAACGCCGGCAAATGCGCCCTGGGTGCGGGACATCACGCTGTCCAACAGCACCTGGGGAAACAGGCTGTTTCGAATTCATGGTCCCCACGATGGCATTCATGCGCTGGGCGGCGGAATCGGACAAGCGGTTCCCATGGGGGTCGGCGCGGCGGTGGCGGCGCCCGACCGAAAATCGGTCGTGCTCACCGGCGATGGCGGCCTCATGTTGTGCGTGAGCGAGTTGGCGACCGCCGTTCAAGAGAAAGCGGATATCGCCATTATTCTGATGAACGATGGCGGTTACGGGGTGATCAAAAACATCCAGGACGCCAAGTTCGGCGGCCGGCATTATTTCGCGGACATGCAGAACCCGGATTTTGCGGCGCTTTGCGCCGGCATCAATCTGCCCCACCGGCTCGTAAAGGACACCGGCTCCTTTGCCGAAGCAGCCGCAGAAGCCGTCGCGGTTGATGGCCCGGCCGTGGTCGAAGTGGATATGTTGTCGGTGGGACCGTTCAAAAAGCCTTTCGGCGGCCCGCCGCCACCCAAGGCCGCCTAGAGCCGATCATGGTTTGTCGGAATCGCTTTGCGATGCCG
>LXNI01002348.1_pt1 | contig 13413 bp, 8 predicted proteins | sample 809091 | NCBI WGS metagenome assembly LXNI01 (sample SAMN04870527, study PRJNA318959) | sponge metagenome | biome: 01000161; feature: marine sponge reef; material: water | host: Sarcotragus foetidus | place: Greece: Milos, Mediterranean Sea | collected 2013-05-29 | depth 5-7 m | reverse complement strand
GGTGGCGGGACCCTCACTCCCGGGTCGGAACGAGGGGGTTCGGGCAACGGCAAGACTTGAGCGGGCCACAGGTCCTCCAATGTATTCGGGCTATCTTCGGTATGCGTGAACATAGCAGCGGCTTCCGCTATTCCCATGGCTGGATCGGCCTGTGATTCGACGTTTTGGGACAGGCACTCACGCGCCCTCGCCCGGCCTCCTTCGGCGCTCAGCGGAATCCCGGTTCCACGGAAACCGACACGGACACCGGCATGCTCGATTGGGACACGCCGCTCAAACGCCCGCACACGCCCCTCGAACGCCGGCTCACGCCCCTCAAACACCGGCTCACGCCCCTCGAACACCGGCTCACACCGCTCGGACACCAGCCAAATCCCGGTTCCACGGAAATCCTCAGGGACACGCAGATGCTCGAACGGGACACCAACAGCGTGCGCCAGCCCCTCGGCGCCCCCCGCGCCCCACCCCCCCCGAGCCCCCTACCCCCCCGGTTCCAGCACCGCGTCGATCCTCGCAATTGCATCCTCGAAGTGCAGCCTCGTCGCCCGGTGGGACGCCCCACCGGCGGCCGCCGCAAGCTCACCTCGTAACACCCCAAGCTGCCCACGCGCGAATGGAACAACGTCGGACTGCATCGCCTCCTCATCCTCCATCAGCTCCGCCATCCGCGCGAGCCAGGCCCGCTGCAGATTCCGCCGATAGGCGTCCGTCGCCTCGCCCGACGCGACCTCCGACCACACGCCCGCGCGCAGGTCGTCGAGCATCTCGCCCAGCGAAAACGCATCGCCGCCGTGAAACGCCTCCTGCTCCACGATGCGCTTCATGCGGCCGACATTCAGCACCTGACCCAGCGCCTGCGTCTGACGAGTCCGCACCAGCTCGACGGCGCCGGTCCCCTGGAAGCGGTCCAGAATGTCGGCCTCAAGCAGCCACTCCGGAGTGGCGAACACCTGCCGATTCAAGTATGCAAGCGCCCGCTCCTGACGGTCGCGGTCCACCATCGCGTAGGGCACCCCGTCCTGGCCCTGGCGCCTCCGCGTCCGCACCACACCGCCCAAATTCGCCACCACGTGCCCCGTGTAGCGCCCCCACTGGCCCACCACGTTGCCATAGATCTCCTGCAGCTGCGAATAGTCCTCGCCATCCTCGCGGGTCCAGTCGGTCAGGTTGTCGACGATCCGCTTCAGGTTCTCGACGCCATAATCCGACGCCCGCATCGCGTCGTCGCCGATCGCCTCGGTAAGCGCCGATGGATCTGAACCGGTCGGGCTCGAGAAGCGGTAGACCGGGTCCTCCTGCATCTCCTCGACCATCGCGCGCAGGTCCTCGCGCTCGGTCAGGCGGTCCTTGCCGGGGAAGGGCCGGTAGCCCCACTCGATCGCGAACTTGTCGTACGGGCCGACGAGCGGCAGGTAGCAGGTGTCGTCGCCGGGCTGCGCCACGTAGTTGAAGCGCGCGTAGTCCATGATCGACGGCGCCACGCCCATCTCGCACACAAACCGCGTGCGCAGGTCCTCGACCGGATACGCCGCCGACGCCTGCATGTTGTGCTGCAGCCCGATCGTGTGCCCCACCTCGTGCGCCGACACGAAGCGGATCAACTCGCCCATCACGGCATCGTCGAACTTGATCCCACGCGCCTCCTCGTTGGCCGGCGCCGTCTGCACGAAATACCAGTTGCGCACCAGGTTCATCACGTTGTGGTACCACTGGATGTCGCTCTCGAGGATCTCCCCGGTCCGCGGATCGTGCACATGCGGCCCCGACGCGTTCTGAACCGGCGACGCCAGGTAGCGGATCACCGAATAGCGCGCGTCCTCCGGGCTCCAGTCGGGGTCGTCCGTGGGCGCGTCGGCCGCGATGATCGCGTTGCTGAAGCCGGCCCGCTCGAACGCGGGTTGCCAGTCCACCACCCCCTGCTTCAGATACGGCACCCACTTCGGCGGCGTCGCCGGATCGATGTAGTACACAATCGGCTTGACCGGATCGACCAGCTCCCCGCGCGCGAACGCTTCCGGATCGCTCGGCTCCAGCCGCCAGCGCGTGACCAGGCACCGCGTCACCGCGCGCTGCTCATCGAGCCCATAATCGATCTGGCTGGTGGAGAAGAACCCGACGCGCTCGTCGCAGAGGCGGGGCTCCATGGGGTCGTCGGGCAGGAGCAGCATCGAGTGATGCATCTCCATCGTCAGCGTGTTGCTCTGGCCGTTCGAGGGGGCCTCGGTCGCGTCGTATGTGAGTATGCGCCTGACCTCAACGTTCGTGGGGAAGGCGGTCGCGCGCACCACAAAGGTCCGGTCGCCATCGACCCGCCGCACGCCGTACGCCTGACGGCGGCCATTCTGCAGGCCAAGCAGGGTGATGTCGTCGGTGAACAGGTCGGTCACTTCCACGACCAGAGCGGTCGAATCCTCGTTCATCACCTCCACATCGAACGCCATGATGATCGGCTCGAAGTTCGAGTTCCGGACCGCCCCCGCGATCGCCGTCGTGTCGTCGGCCACGTTGTCATAGCTGACCAGGCGCAGCAACACGCGGTCGCCGTCACGCTCCCAGCGAACGGTCGAGGTGTTGGCCTTCGAGCCGCCGTACCCCACGCCGTCCGGGGTGCGCGCGATGCGGGTCAGCAGCAGCATCTCGCGGCCGACCATGTCGAGCGGGATCTCGTAGAGGAGGTCGCCATCGATCATGTGCGTGTCGAAGAGGCCCTCGCTGGTGACGGCGTCCTCGGTGATCACGTCGCTGTAGGAGGTCGTCGTGTCCTCGTCCTCGTCGCCGGCCTCCTGCTCCTGGGGCGGGAGGGGCGCCGGCAGCGGGGCGGCGGTCAGCGCATGGGGCGTGACGAGGAGGGCAAGGCCGGTGAGGAGGAGGACGAGTGTCGAGGCGGTCGCGATGCGCATGGCTGTTCCTTCGGTCGGTGGGTTTTGGTGCGCTGCGGCGGGGGGAGGGTCGCGTCAGTGGCGCGGCCCCGGTGCCCAAAGACTAGGGGGCCGGGCGGGCGCGGGCCAGCGGTGGGGCGCGCCGCACTATCCGCGCTCACACGGTTTCGTCGGAAACGTGCAAATGTTGCGACCATATCATCGAGTTACTATTCTCATCTTGGTATGAGCAATGGCGGTTGACAGCAGCCTCGCAGTGCAATCGCCGTGTGAAGAGCTTCAGGGAGTTGCCGGCATGAAGACGAGAGAGATTGCGTTCATTGGGGTTGTCTTCCTGGGGTGCACGTTGGAGACGCCGACGGCCGTATCCAACGACAAGCTCGAGCAGGACCTGGAGCAATCCAGCGGTACCGTAGCGAACAGCAGTACCGGCGGCGTGTGCACCGCCGGGGACTGCTCCATCGACTCGGTATGGATCGCGATGGAGGACAGCGTGACCTGGGACACGATCTCGTGGAGCCCGCACGAAGTCCAACTCGATTCGGGCTGGACGGCCAAGTACCAGATCCGGTGGCGCACCAACAGGGAAACGGAACACCACTACACGACAACGCGCACGAGCGTTCGGAGGAAGAGTCAGAGCTGGGGCGTGCTGCGCAACAAGTTCAAGGCGGAGATCGGCGATACGGTCCGGCTCAGGGCGAGGGCGTATTTCCTGGCTCCCGGGGCCACGAGCGTCCAGAGTACTGATGACATCGGCCCGTGGATCGAGCGGAAGATCGTGTGGCCACCGCCTCAGGCGCTCACGGAGGTCTGTTCGATTGCGGGCGACCACGACGACGACCCGCTCGGCGACGCGATCGAAGTGGTCACGAATTGCGGCGCGACATCGACGGCACCGTGCGCGCCGGTGTCCCCATTCGCGAAGTTTCGTACCGACAAAGAGGGTGACCTCGTCATTTCATTTCAGTGGGATAAACCGAAGCTGGCCGACAACAGCTCCGACAACTCGATCACGGCATACGAGGTCGTGCGGAACGCGAGCGGAACCGACCCTGCGGGGTTCACCTCAATCGGGACCAGTTCGTCGTCCGACCCGTACGCGGACGTCTTCGGCTTTACGAGGCTCGGATGGAACGGTCCGGATAGGGCGAACCTGTTCAACTACCGGTTCCGCGTCCGCGCACAGAACACGCATGGTTGGGGAAATTGGTCAGCGGTGTTCGCGACTTTGCACGGCGTGCCATTCGGTCCGGCCATTACCGTCACGCCGCACAGCAGCGACACGATTGAGATTGCGTGGGAAGCCTCCACAAACTATACGGGACTGGAGAGTACCTACGAGTATGCGGTGATCCAGATCCGTGGGCTGGAAGGGGATCCCGTCACACTCGCGACGAGCACGGGGGCCGGCTCCTACATGCACACAGGGCTCAATCCCGAGACCAGGTACTGCTACAACGTGTACCTCTACTTCACCCATTACGGCAGCCGTAAGTTCATGAACTCGAGTCAGACGTGCGCCACGACGTTGGCGCCCGGTGAATCCAGCGGTCGTAGCGGGGGTAGCGGCGGTGGAGAGGGCGGCGGTGGTGGAGAGGGCGGCGGTGGTGGAGAGGGCGGCGGCGGTGGGAGTGGTGGTGGGAGTGGTGGTGGGGGTGGTGGTGGGGGTGGCGGCAGCGGTGGGGGTGGCGGCGGTGGGAGTGGCGGCAGCGGTGGTGGCGGCGGCGGAGGTGGTGGCGGCGGAGGTGGTGGCGGCGGCGGAGGTGGTGGCGACGGCGGCACCGTCCCCAGGAGTGGAGGGACCGGAACCACCAGGTGTCCTGTGGGCTGAGTCCCTCGCGCTACGGTCCCAGGGCCTCGCCGTCGACGGGTAAGTCGGTTATCTTACCAGACATGAAGACCAAGATTTCGACCAAGGGACAACTCGTGTTGCCGGCTGAGTTCCGACAGCGCGATGGGGTAGCTCCCGGCCAGGAATTCGAGATCGAGAGGCTTGCGCCAGGGGTCTATCGCCTCGAGCGGGCCGGGGCGCCGGCGAATCCGGGGTTGGTGGACCTGCTGCTTGCCTGCCCCGAGAAGGATTGGTTCGTCCCTGTTCCCTCCGAGTCGACCGGGGATCTGGAGGGTCCCGGGTTCGAGGAGCCAATCGATCAGATACCTCGTTGACACCAACGTTCTGTCGGAAACAACGAGGCCGAACCCCTCGCCAAGGGTGGTCCACTGGCTGCGCACCCACGAGCAGGATCTTGCGGTGAATCCATTGGTGCTGGGGGAAATCCGGTTCGGAATACGGCTATTGCCGCCGGGGCGACGACGAGACCGCCTCAAGCGCTGGTTCGACGAGGTCGTGCGCAGGGTCCATTGCGTGCCGTTGGATGCAGACACCGGAATTCGCTGGGGAGAACTCCTTGCCGCGCTCCGCAGTCAGGGAAGATCCATGCCGGTCAAGGACAGCCTTATCGCGGCGACCGCGCTGGCCCACGGACTCGTGGTGGTTACACGCAACCGCAAGGACTTCGAGTCAGCGGGTGTGGAGATTGTGAATCCATTCACATGACGCGCCCAGCGCCCAATCAGTCATTCAATCCCCGCGCCCGAACTCCGCCCGGAACAGCGCCCAGGTCCCCGGATCGAGCCGCACATCCGAAGGCTCGCCGGACACCGGAATCGTGAACCGGTTGACCCCCGGGCCCACTTCGACCGCGCTGACCTGCGCCGGCAGCGCATCCCCGCCCATGTAGACCCCGATCTCCAGCGGCAACTCGAACCGCCCCACCTCCTGCACCTGGCGCAGCTCGATCTCGACCGCCCCGGCTTCATACCGCCACGACCCCTCCAGCGCCGGATTCCCGCCCTGCCGCAGCCACTGGTCGAAGAACCCCCGCAGCTCGTCCCCCGACGCCTCCTCCATCGCCCGCATGAAGTCGTCGGTCGTCGCCGTGACGTTTAAGTAGCGCGCGTAGTACAGCCGGATCCCCCGCCAGAACGCTTCGTCCCCCAGCCGCGCGCGCAGCATGTGCAGCACCCAGGCGCCCTTCTGATACGTCGCGATGCTCGTCACGCGCCGCATGTCGTCCAGCCCGTCGTGCACGATCCGGTAGTCGGGGTTCTCGTCGTACCACGCCCAGACCCGCTCCGCCGCCTGCTTCAGCCCCGCCACAAAGTCGTCGCGGCCATACGCGTGCTCGCGGAAGAGCAGCGTGAAGTAGGTCGCGAACCCCTCGCTGAGCCAGACGTCGTCCCACTCGGACTCGGTGACCGCATTCCCGAACCACTGATGCGCGATCTCGTGGATGATCACGTTGCGCCAGCGCACCGACCGCTCGCCCGTCACCGAGTTCTCGCCGTACATGAGCGCCGTGGCCGCCTCCATGCCCCCGCCGGTCGCCGGCGACGTGATGTTCGCCAGCTTCTCGTAGGCGAACGGCCCCACGTACTCGTCGTAGAAGTGCAGCGCCTCGATCGTCGGCACCGCGAAGTCGTAGAACCCCGCGTCGCGGTCGCGCGCGTACACCCAGGTCTGCACAGGCAGCCCCTTGAAGTCGCCCAGGTGCTGCACGGCGAACCGCGCCACGCCAACCACGTAGAGCCACGGCGAAATCGGCACCGACTGCCGCCAGTGGGTCAGCCGCATCCCGCCGTCCAGGTCCGTCTCCTCGACCAGCCGCCCGTTCGACACCACCTGGTAGTGCGCGGGCGCGGTGATCACGAACTCGCACGTCGCCTTGTCGCCGATGTGATCCACCGTCGGCAGCCAGTTGCGCGCCCGATTGGGCCAGTTGTCGCTGAAGAAGGTGCGCTCGCCGTACTTGTTGGGGCCGATCCGCAGGCCGGAGGCGGGAGTGCCGCGGTAGCTGACGGTGAAGGTGGCCAGCGCGCCGGCCGCGCCGGGCTCGGGCAGGGTGACGGTAAGGAGGTCGTCTGCGTGCCGGTGGTCGAGGGCGCCGCCGCCGGGGGTGGTGACCGCGAGAACTTCCATGCCGCGCGCCGCGGCCCCGTCGCCGATCCTCCCGCGCCCGATCAGGTCGAGCGGCACTTCGGTCACGCCGTCGGCCGTAAAGCGCAGGGTCACGGTCGTCCGTCCCGCGATCTCGTCGGTGTCGTCGCGCAGGGTGAGCTCGAACCGGTACGCCTCGATGTCGATGCCGGGCCGGCTGGGGCCGTCCTGCGCGGCGAGCGGAGCCGTGCCGACGGGCAGCGTCCCGAGCAGGAGTGCCAGGAGAGTGGGGATGAAGGGCGGCGCGAGCCGCGCGGTGCGACCGGGATGCATGGGGCCTCCGTGTGGTGGACGGGAGCGGCGAAGATGCTCCGGTTGGCCGAGCCCGGCAACCGCATCCCTGCCAACTCTGGAGCCCGCCCCGGCCCGTGCCTGCGTCATCGTGCGGCCCTGCGCCCTTCCCAGGGGCTGTTCTCGTTCTCCCATAGTGATTATCCGACGCCCGACTGTACGGCAACATTTGTAGTCAACCATCCACCGTCAAGTATCCAATTCTGCCCATATGTGACATTTTCACGACATTTTCACTCCATCATTCGCCGATAATGTCGTGATTAATGATTTCAGTGGGGTTACGACAATATCTTGACAGTCTGAGACATTATGTCATATGGTGTGCTCAGGAATTCGCGGGCAAATTCGTTCCCGCCTCCCATGACCGCTCCCCCCACGGAGCGAGGACAAACCCACATCCAGGAAAGGGTGCACGGACATGAACAGACTCAAGCTATTCGCGGCAGTTGCCGTGCTTGGGCTCCCTCTCGCCGCCTGTGAGGAGAATACTCCTCCGCCGCCGGTCGGTTCGATCGTCGGTACGGTGTCGATTGAGGGAACCGGGATCGACGGTGTGTCGGTCAACCTGAGCAACGGCAACTCCACCACCACCTCGGGTGGCGGTAGCTACCAATTCACCAACGTCGAGGGCGGAGCCTACACCGTCACCATCAGCGGCTTCCCGTCGGACGCCACGTTCGACGCAACCTCGGCTGCGGCGACGATCTCGTCGGCTGGCCAGTCCGTCACTCTGAACTTCACCGGCGCGTACATCCGTACCGCCAGCGTGATGGGGACGGTGACGGTCGAAAACATGGGACTCGGGGGCGTGACGGTTGCGCTCTCCGGCGTCTCGAGCGCGTCCGCAGTCACCGACGACAACGGCCAGTTCGCCTTCACCGGTCTCCGGATGGGCAACTACTCGGTCGAGATCTCGGGCTTCGACAGTGACGAGATCGGGTTCTCCGCCACCGCCGCATCGGTTACGGTCGGCGTGGGCGAGAGCAAGATCATCAGCTTCGACGGCACCTACCTCCGCACGGCCGGCATCATGGGCCGGGTGAGCGTTGAGGGCGAGGGCCTCGAAGGCGTCATGGTCAGCCTGAGCGGCGGACCCGACGCGACCGACATGACCACCGAGACCGACGCCGCGGGCCAGTACAGCTTCGCGAAGCTGCGCGCCGGCGACTACGCGGTCGGCATTTCGGGCTACAACACCGACGACTACGAGTTCGAGGTCACCTCCCAGAACGTTACGGTCGCGCTCGGCGAGACCGCCAACGTTCCGTTTGAGGGTGTGTTGCTTCGCACATCCGGCATCAGTGGCCGGGTGAGCGTCGAGGGCGCCGGACTTGAAGGCGTCACGGTCACCCTGTCAGCCGAAGGCGCCGAGGACATGACGGCCATGACCGACGCAGGCGGCCTGTACGCCTTCTCCGGCCTGGCGGCGGGCGACTACACGGTCTCGACCGCGCTCTCCGAAGAGCAGATGGCCGCCTACGTCTTCGAGTCGACCAGCATGGACGTGACGGTCGGCGACGACGAGACGGCCATCGTGAACTTCGAGGGCACGCACGCCAGGACGGCGAGCGTCTCGGGGATGCTGTTCGTCGACGAAGGCACCAAGAACGACATGATGGACGAGGGCGAAGATCGGTTGCCGGCACCAGGGGTCCCGGTTGTGCTGGTGGGCCCGGGCGTCAACGACCAGTTGCCCTCCGCGACCGATTCTACCGGCGCGTTCTCGTTCATGGGCCTCAGGGCGGGGAACTACCAGCTGGTGGTGTCCATTACGCCAGCGATTGCGGCGTGGCTGGGCGACTATGCCTTCGGCGGGTCCGCGGTCGGCTACCCGATCGAGCTGGATGTCGGCGAGGCGCACACCGAGCACCTTCCTTTCGACATCACCCACACGACGGTTCACTTCGGCGTCACGCTGAAGGCCGGCGAGACGCGCGGTGCGCCGCTTCCGGGCGCTGGCGTTACGCTCTACGCGGACGCGATGGGCGAGACCAAGGTCGGCGAGGGCATGACCATGGTCAATGAAGAGACCGGTCACGCCGTGGCATCGATCCGGATCGCGCGTGCCGGCACGACCGGCAACATGGTCCACGCTGCGGTCAGCGCGGAGGACTATGACGTCGCCGCAGGCATGCAGGCCGTGCCTTGGGATCCGAAGAACGTATCCACCATGGCTGCGAACGACGCCGACATCGTCAACCTGAACGTCGACGTGACGGCCCGCGGAGCCACGATCGCCACCGAATACGGTGGCGGGGACGCGCTGGCCGGCTGGACCATCGGCGTCATGGCAGGCGACGCCGCGCTCGAGGGCGACGACGTGCCCGCAATGCTCGACGCCGAAGGCATGGCGGCGTACAAGACGACCGTCGACTCCGCCGGCGCGCTGCCGGTGACCTACACCTTCTCGGTCGACACCATCCAGGACAACATGCTGGACGGCGGCGAGAACTTCGTGGCGACTTCGGCTTCGTACACGCACACCGGTCTCGCGCTGGCGGGCACGATGGACGCCGGTACGATGCAGGTGCGGTACACGACCCAGACGCTGAAGGTCTACGTACACCATGAACGGGACCAGGTCCTGGGCTACACCGGCAACGTCCTGGCTGGCGACGAGAGAGCCTCGGGCGTGCTCAACCTCAGTATCCGCTACATCGACGGCAACGGTCGCTCCCGTTCGTTCACGTCCAAGGAATGGGATCCGAAGAACGCGAGCGACAAGGACGGCGTGTACACCTTCGCCCACGTTCCGGCGGCTGCGAAGGTCGTCGTCCAGGCTCAAAAAGCCGTGGAGAGGATCATGCTCCTCGATCCCGACGAACTCGCGGCGTACACGGCGATGGAAGAGAACGGCGTGACCGGCGGCGCGTTCGGCGCCATGGGCGGCTTCAGCCACACGGTCGAGCTCTGTCCGCTGAAGGCCACCAATCCCACCGGCCAGGACCACGGCGAGTGCGGATCGTTCGCGTTCGTCGAGACTCACCGGGTGACTGGTCTGATCTGGAAGAGGGACATCGTGCCGCACAACGATGCCTTCCGGTTGAGGCCCGGCGTCATTGTCGCCGGAGTGGGGGTCGCCCTGGATCCTGTCCCGGGCAAGAACCTCGCGGGTGAGCAGCAAACACGGTTCACCCAGGCCGAGGACAACGAGAACACCGCACACGACGACCGCTTCGAGCTCGATCTGGGATATATCGCCGCTGGCGCCTACGGCCTCAGGGTCTCCCGCGGATGGAGAGTCAGACTGGGCCGACAGGACACCGAGGAGAAAATCGGAGACGCCTTCAGCCCCCTTGATGAAAATACCGTAATCGACGTGACACCCGCTGGAGGCATCCTCTACGGCTACGTCAGAGGCAGCGACGGTTTCGGTATCGACAGCGTGACCGTCACCGTGAACGACGTGTCGGTCGTGACCGACGAACTCGGTCGCTACATCGCGAGGAGATTCGGCCCCGTGGAGAACAAGGTGTTCCTGTCGGCCTCCAAGGAGGGCTTCAGCGCCACAGAACTGGACTCCACAACCGTGACCTTTGCCGCGAACCGGCCAATACGCCATGACTTCACCCTCAGCGGTGTGGCCAAGACCGCCTCGATCAGCGGCACGGTCAGGCTCTCCGGCACCAACGCGCCGGTTGCGGGTGCGTCGATCACGGTGGATGGCAGGGCTCCGCTGAACGCGGAGAAGCGCAGCGGGCATCCGAACTTCGGCAAGCTCCTGACGGACGCGGACGGCAACTACAGTGCGACTTTCCCGGCCAAGACGCTGGGCTCGACCGCCAGCGCGTCGGCGTCGAAGGCCGGCATGACGTTCTCGCCCGCGTCCTACCCGGTCGCGGCCCATGCCGGGGCGAATACTTCCGGCATCGCCTTCACCGGCTACCTCCACGCCACGATCTCGGGCAGGGTGGTAGCTCCCGGGGGCGGACCCCTGGCGGGAGTCTTCATTTCGGCCACGTCGACAGGCGCGGCGGCCGCCGCGGATACCTTGACCACCAGCGCGACGGGCACCTTCTCGTTCAGCGTCCCGTTCGGCAACTACGACATCTCGGCTTCGTTACTTGGCCATAACTTCGTCTACCCGAACAACACCCGGCGGGTGAACGTCGGTCCGGGTCAGAGCGTTTCGTACGGCGACATCCAGGCGCGCACGTTCCTGGCCAGGAACGTCAGAGCAGTGCGCCAGACATCGACGACCGCCGGCGTCACGACCTACGATGGCCAAATCGTGGTCACTTGGGACGCCAACGCCGCTCACGTTCCGGATGGGTACCAGGAAGCCACGTACCGGATACAGTATGCCACCGGCAACGCCTGGTTGAACACCAGCTCCACGCCCGCCACAGACACGGCCGGGCTGGTCAGATTCGCTTCACCGAGCGATGGCGTCATGGCGGTTCGCGTGGTCTCCACTGCAACGTCCACCGAGGGTGGCGCCCCACTGGCGTTCGGCTCCCGTTTCGCCAGGGTCTCCGCGGTGGATCCGACACCCGACAGGGTCGTGGCGAGACGTTCCGCTCAGGGGGCGACGGCGGACAGCCTCCTTGTGGCGTGGGGCGCTGTGACCAACAGCCTGTCCGAGCAGCGACTGGTCCTGCGCGTCTCGGTCTCCGCGCTGGGCGGCGCGAACGTTTGGCTCGAGACCAGCGGCATTATCCTTGATTCGAACTCCAGGACCTGGAATTCCGCCATCAGCGACGCCGCCGGACTAGGCTGGAGTGTTGCTACCGACGACGGCAGTCCCGGCCAGTCGGTCACTGTCACCGCAGCCGATCTCCTGAAGGCGATTGATGTACGCGTCGACGCGAGACAGGGCAGTAGCGGGGACTACAGTCCCGGTGCCGTGGCAGCCGTAGCCGCGAAGGGGTCCTAGCTACCCTGCCAGGCCGATGGTCGCAGGACAGGTCACCCCTCGTCCGGTTCGCCGGGCGGGGGGTGACGCTCATTGGCTCCCCCCAATTTGAGAGGCGCGACCTGCCCCCTGTTTGCATAGCCTTTCCTGGCTATGGTAAACAGGATTGACAGGACGGCGACGGTTCATCCGTCAGCGCACATCGGCGCACAGGCCAGCATCGATCCGGGGGCGATGGTCGGATACAACGCCTCGGTCGGAAAGGGCGCGCGGATCGCCGAGGAGGCGATCGTGCGGCTCAGTGGCGTGGTGCGCGCGTACGCCGTCCTGGGTGAGGAGTCGATCGTCGGTCCGCATTCGGACATCCACGCCGAGGCCGTCATCGGGGACCACGTCTCCATCGGAAGCCGCGTCAGGATCGGCCGCGGGGTCGTTGTGGGACGCCACGCGTCGATCGATTCCCATGTGCATATCGAGGACGGAGCCAGGATCGGCCAGGGCGCGCACATCGGCCAGGGCACACTGGTCGACCGCGGCGCGGTCATCGGCCCGAGGGTCTCCATCGGGCCGCGAGCCATGATCGGAGCGGGCGCTGTCCTCAGCAAGCGCGCGAGCGTGTCCGCGGAGGCGGTAGTGGGGGCCGACGCGAAGATCGGAACCAACGCCCGCGTCCACACCAGGGCCACGGTGCCGAATGGAATGAACGTGCCTCCGAACACGAAGTTCTCCGCGCAATGACCCCTCCGCCCCTGGATCTACTGCAACCCCTTCTGACCACGGCTTTAGACTTCTGTTCGTGCGGCCGCTGCAATCGCAAAGGGAACCGGCGGGCGGAGGGGTTTTGAGTACGAGAATCCGAACGCCGCGTGAATTTCTGACCCCCAGAGCGACACTTTGGCGGGATAATGCGTCATTGACGCGCAGAATTACTGTGGCACAGGTATTGCACTAGTCCAAACCCTTGGATTGCGGGAATCTCTGTCCCGCCTCCCATGACCGCTCCTCCGGGAGCGAGGAAAACCAGTTGTGTTTCCGGCTCGGTCATGGGGGATATCCGGTCCATGTCCGGGCATTTATCCAACATCCCAGGAAAGGATGAACCCGGACATGAATAGATTCAAGCTACTCGCGGCAGTTGCCGTGCTTGGGATCCCTCTCGCCGCCTGTGAGGAGCCCACTCCTCCGCCGCCGGTCGGTTCGATCGCCGGTACGGTGTCGATCGAGGGAACCGGGATCGACGGTGTGTCGGTCAACCTGAGCAACGGCAACTCCACCACCACGGCTGGTGGCGGCAGCTACCGCTTCGACAATGTCGAGGGCGGAGCCTACACCGTCACCATCAGCGGATTCCCGTCGGACGCCACGTTCGACGCAACCTCGGCCGC
>LXNI01002347.1_pt1 | contig 13414 bp, 12 predicted proteins | sample 809091 | NCBI WGS metagenome assembly LXNI01 (sample SAMN04870527, study PRJNA318959) | sponge metagenome | biome: 01000161; feature: marine sponge reef; material: water | host: Sarcotragus foetidus | place: Greece: Milos, Mediterranean Sea | collected 2013-05-29 | depth 5-7 m | reverse complement strand
CCCACCGGACCGGCTTGGCCGGCCGGAGGACAAACCGCGACCCGGCCATCCACGTGTACCGTGCCGCGAGGCGTGGATCACCGGGTCAAATAAGGTCAATTCGGACGAATTGACCGACCCGGTGATGACGACTTGCGGGTGAGCGGGGAGAGGAGGCTTGCCATGCGCCCCCTCGCCCCCTTCCCGGGGGAGAGGGGCAGGGTGAGAGGGCGCAAAAAGGAAAATCCCCCAATTGAGTGCAGACCCTAGAGCTGCGTATTATCCGGTTCTCCGAGGTTGTCGGCGCCGCGGCACCGGATGATTTCCGTCATCAAAATCTCGTCCCACTCCACGTTGGCCAAGTTGACGTTGGAGCCGAATGCATCCACCATCCACACCGCGACCTTGTGCTTGAACGCGCGCGTGACCCCGGGCAGTACGACCACCGGCAGTTCGTAGATGATGGTGTCCGACGGGTGCTGTTCGGCGATCTTCGCGATCAGGTCTTCGCGAATGGAATCGCCCGCGAACAGTTCGTATGCCTCTACAAAGACCGACGTGACGCCTGCATCCACGGTGATCCGAAGATCCTTGAGCAAGGTGTCGTCGTCCATCGCCGCATCCTTGCGGCCCACTTCGCCAAGGACATTCAGTCCGAATTCCTCGATCGCCAGCCGAATTGTCCGTTCCTTGTCGGTGAGGCTCCAGCTCAGCAGATTGTCCGAGATTTCGACCGCATCGAAACCCAGTTCGGCAATGCGCTCGAAGAAGGGTTCGATTTTTCCCTGCATATAGGCCATCTCCGTAAACAACCCGCCTTGCGAGGTGCTGATGCCGGCGGACTTGTAGGCGGCGATTTTTTCTTCCAGCAGCCCGCGGGGCATCACACCGGCCATCGTGGCCGCAATCTTGGCCATATCGATGTACCGGTTTGCTCCCGCCACCACATCGGACTGGAATGCAAGGGGCAGGCCCCAATCGATCATCATCGTCAGCCCGTCACGCCGCGGCTTGGATGAGCGCATGGGAAAATCAATGAATTCAAATGCCGTGTCAGCCATCATCGTGCCTCTTCCCGGCCTGTGCTTTCCGGTCCGGACGTTTTCAAATTTTAGTTGTTATAGCAACTAAAATTTGAGATGATTTCCGGAGGGAGGCGACCTGCACATGGACGACTTGGCGGCGCCGGCGGGGCCGGAGACATTCGAGCTGCGTAGAATCCTGTCTTACCGTTTCTCGCTCCTGTCCAACCGCTTGACCCTTTGGGCGACCCGCATGTACGGGAACAAATTCGGGATGACGTCGGTGGAGTGGCGGACATTGGCGCCCTTGGGCCGCGGCGGGCCGATGAGCGCCAGCCAGATTTCCGAAGAGACGGTGATGGACAAGAGCAATGTCTCGAGGTCGATCCAGCGTCTTATCGACCGGAGACTGGTGCGCCGGACGCCGGATGCGGCGGATCGGCGGCGGATGGTTGTTGAACTCACCCCCGAAGGTCAATCGCTCTACAACGCGATGTCCGCCACGTCTCAGGACAGGCAGGACCGGCTGATCAGCGTGCTGACGGCGGCGGAGCGGAGAGAGTTTGATCGCCTGCTCGGCAAGATAGAAGGCCAGGCAATAGCGCTTTTGGACGAGACCAGCGAGACCGACGGCAGATGAGCGAGCGGCCGAACATTGTACTTATTCTCGCCGACAATCTTGGTTGGGGCGAGCTTGGCTGCTACGGGGGCGGGTTCCTGCGCGGCGCGCCGACGCCGCGGATCGACGCCTTCGCCGAAGAGGGCCTGCGGCTCACCAACTTCAACGTGGAAAGCGATTGCGTACCGACCCGGACCGCCCTGATGACCGGCCGCCATGCGATCCGTACCGGCGCCTATCAATCCATGCCGGCCGGCGTGCCCCATGGCCTCACCAAATGGGAAGTCCTGCTGTCCGAGTTGATCTCCGGGGCAGGCTATGCGACGGCTCATTATGGCAAGTGGCACTTGGGGGACGCCCAGCATCGCCTGCCGAATGCCCGCGGATTTGACGATTGGTACGGCCTGCCGCGCACCCTCAACGAAGCGTACTTCACGACGGCGCAAGGGTTCGACGACCGGGTGGTTCAGGTCCCGCACCTGATGGAAGGCAAGGCGGGCGAAGAGTCCCGCGACCTTCAGGTCTTCGACATGGACAGCCGCCGGCTGATCGACGGTGAGATCGTCCGGCGCTCCATAGACTTCATGGGCAAAGCGGTGGCGGATCGGAATTCGTTCTTTCTGTATGCGCCGGTCACCCAAATGCATTTTCCCAATTTGCCCGATCCGGATTTCAAGGGCGCGACCGGTCACGGGGAGATGGCCGACAGTCTTGTGGAATTGGATCACCGCGTCGGCCAGATTGTGGACGAGGTCGACCGGCTAGGGATCGCCGGTGATACGCTGGTGATCTTCGCTTCCGACAATGGCCCGGAGTTTCGGGACCCCTGGCGCGGGACGGCGGGCTACTGGCGCGGCACCTACCACACTGCGATGGAGGGCAGCCTCCGGGTACCATGTATTTTACGCTGGCCGGGCAAGGTGCCGGCGGGCGCGGTCAGCGACGAGATGCTCCATATCTCCGATTTGTACGTCACCCTCGCCAAGCTCGCGGGCGCCGGCGACGGCATACCGACCGACCGGCCCGTCGACGGCATCGACCAGACCGCGTTTCTGTTCGAAGGCGCCGAGCATTCCGCACGTGAGGGCTTTGTCTTCTTCATCAAGGAAGATATGCGGGCGGCCAAGTGGCGGGACTGGAAGCTGCATTTCTTTTGGGAGCCGGAAGTCAACGAGGGGAAGGGCAAACTTGAAGCCCCTTACCTGTTCAACCTTATCCAGGACCCCAAAGAAGAGACCAACGTGGCGATCGAGAATTCCTGGGTCATGGGGCCGATTTCGCAGATGGTGCGCGATTTCCGGGAAAGCCTGAAGGCGCATCCGCCCATCCCGCCCGGTACCCTCGATCCGTATGAACCGCCGGGGTGAGAAACGCTTGCATCACGAACCGAAAATCAATATAGTTGTCATAACAACTAATTTGACTGGGACGATCACTTAAACTTGTTTTCAACTGGGAGGACGTCACATGACGCTCAAGATTGCCAAGAAAGTTCTCGTTTCCGCTGCGCTGGGCGTGGCGGCTGTCGGCCTGATGGCCGGTTCCGCGGCTGCGGAATGGAAACCCAAGGGACCGATCAGTCTTATGATCGGTTTTGCCGCCGGCGGCGGCACCGATACGCAGGCCCGGCTGATCGCGGCTGAACTCGAAAAGCGCAAGGGCTGGAAAGTCATTCCGTCCAACGTCGCGGGCCGCGGCGGCGCCCTTATGGCGCGCAAGCTCAAGGGTTTGTCCAATGACGGCACCGCCATCGGCATGGCGGTAACCGAGTCCTTTGGCTACAACATGCTCGCCTCGAAGAATCCGGGCTATACCGCGGACGACTTCACTTACATCACTACCACCACCGGCTCGCAGATGGGGCTGGTCGTGAAGGCCTCCAAGGGCTGGAAGACGTGGGATGATTTCCTCAAGGCGGCGCGGGCCGGCACCGTCAAATTCGGCGGCATGGGCCAGAAGCATGCCGACGTGAACTACCTCCTGGAGCAAAAGTACGGCGTGAAATTCAACACCGTGCTGCTGCGGGGCGGCCGGGCGGTCATGAACGCCCTCAATGCCGGTGACATCGATATCGGCTATGGTGCGGGCATCCAGGCCAAGGCCGTCAAATCCGGCGATATGATCAATCTGGTCTCCGGGATCGGCAAACGAATCCCGTATTCGCCCAACGCCCCGACCCTGATCGAGCTCGGCATCCCCTATGATATCGGCGCCAAATTCGTCGTCGTGGGTCCAAAGGGAATATCGGCTGATGCGCGAAATACCCTTGCTGCTGCCTTTGCAGAGGTCATTTCGGACAAGAACAGCAAGGTGAACAAGTTCGTCACCGCACGCTACACCGGCCCGGAACTGATTTCGGGCAAGGCCTTGGACGACTTCATCCAGAATGGGCTGAAAGAATCCAAAACGTTGATGAGCGTGACCAACTAGGTTGAGATACGGGCGGAGCTTCGCTCCGCCCACTTGATCAGGGGACGGTATGCAACAGGACCGTTGGACGCTCGGACTCGCGCTGGTGCTGACCCTCGCGGCAATCCTGACCCTCGCGGTCTGGATACCCAGCGATATCGAGACCGGCCTGATCGAACGGTTTCGCCGTGAAATCACGATCGGAGACGCGCTGGCGCCCACGGGCGCGGCGGCCGGAATCCTGATCGCGGCCCTCGCGTTGGGCATCACGTCCTGGTTCCGTCCGGCGCCCTACGAAGATACGCCGGATCGCCAAAGCGCGGCCTTTCTGCTTCGCATGGCGGTCGTCTTGATCCTCGGGCTTGTATTGATGATGTTCACCGGCCCCATCGTCGTCGAGGCGATCAATTCCCTGGGCAACAATATCGGCACCTACCGCCAGCTCCGGGACACCGTTCCCTACAAGTATCTGGGCTTCGCCGCCGGCGGGTTCGTTCTGGTCTTTGGGGCCATCCGCGTCGTCGAAAACCGTTTTTCCATGAGCGGGGCTTGGGTCGCGATTGGCGCGGTGCTTGTATTGGGCTTCGTCTACGACGTGCCTTTCGACAACCTCCTGTTGCCGCCCAACGGCGACCAGTAATGGGTATCCTGGATCATGTCTGGCTGGGCGTGTTGGCGGTGTTTACCGCCGATCCGGCGTTCTCGATTCTTGGTCTGCCCATTTCGATCACGCTGGTCATGGTCTTTAGCGGCTTTATCGGCGGTATCGTGGTGGGAGCCACGCCCGGGCTCGGCGGCCCATTTGCCATGGCCATTTCACTGCCCATCCTGATCTCCGTATTCGGCTTCACGCCCGACGCGCTATTGCCGGTCCTGGGTTTCCTGGTCGGCATCATGAAGGGCTCGACCATCGGCGGCGCGGTCCCGGCGATTTTATTCAATACGCCGGGAACACCGGATTCCGTTTTGACGACGTTCGACGGCTATCCCATGACCAAGAACGGCCAATCCGGCAAGGCGCTCAGGGTTGCACACTTCTCCTCGGTGACCGGTGACACCTTTTCCGACATCGTGTTGATTACGTCCGCTCCGTTCCTCGCCATCCTGGTGGAGCGGTTCCTCGACTTCCCGGAGAAAGCCGCCTTGATCATCCTGTCGCTTGCGTTTATCGCCGCGGTTGTCGGCAAGTCGGTGTGGAAGGGCATTCTCGGCGCGCTGCTCGGACTGTTCATGGCCTTCATCGGGACGGGCGAGGACGGGTATCCGCGTTTATCGATGGGGAGCGAAGAACTTGGCAACGGGTTCCCTTTGGTCAGCGCGGTGGTCGGCGTTCTGATCCTGGGCGAGGTTTTCAAATCCCTGGAAGACATGTGGCGCGAAATGCGCGAGCGCTCGGAAATCACCGTGATCGAACAGAAGGGAGACAACAAACTCCACTTTTCCGACATTCGCCGCATTCTCCCGTTCGTCGGCACATCGGCGGTAATCGGGACGGCCATCGGTGCGCTTCCCGGGATCGGGTCGGTGCTTGCCGCGACGCTCGGCTACGCGAGCGGCAAGAAGATGCACAAGGGCGAGAAGACTTTCGGTGACGGTGTGCCGGAGGGCATTGCCGCCACCGAGGCGGCAAACTCCTCGGTAGCCGGGGCGAACCTGATTCCGGTCCTGTCACTCGGTATTCCCGGGAACGTCTCGGCGGTGTTCATCATCCTGGCTGCCGAATCCATCGGCGGCTTCAATCCCGGCCCGACGGTGTTCCGTATCATCCCCGATCAAATCAACCCGGAGATGGTCATTGTCTTCGGGCTGTTCACCACGATGATATGCGCCAACATCCTGAACTGGACCATTGGCGGCGTGTTCATGCGGGCCACCGGGATCATGGTCAAGGTGCCGAAGCAGCGTCTGCTGGCCGTGGTTCTGCTGCTGACCCTGACCGCGATCTACGTCCAGAACACCGACATGTTCGCCATTTACTTCACCCTGTTCTTCGGGTTCGTCGGCTACCTTATGCGCAAGCTCGATATCTCGGTACTGCCGTTTGTCATCGCGTTCATTCTCGCCAATCGGCTGGAGGAGGCGATGCGGCAAGCGTTCTCGGCGACCGGCAGCGATCCGTGGTTCCTGCTTGCCAGCCCGATCTCCATCGCCTTCATTGCGCTGGCGGTCATCGTCGTCCTCTTCTTTGCCCGCAACCAAAAGGCTCTAGGCTGAATCATGGATCCCAAAAACTTGCTGTTCATCATGTCCGACGAGCACAGCCCCAGGATGCTGGGCTGCGCCGGCCATTCGCACGTGAAGACCCCGAACCTGGATGCGCTGGCCGCGGCGGGGACGCGCTTCACCGCCGCCTACACCAATTCGCCCATCTGCATTCCCGCGCGGGCCGCGTGGGCAACCGGCCGCTACGTGCACGACACCGGCTATTGGGACAATGCCTTGGCCTATGACGGCCGGGTCCGGGGATGGGGACACCATCTGATCGACCTTGGTTTCGCCGTCGAATCCGTCGGCAAGCTCCATTACCGCAACGAGACCGACCCCACCGGGTTCAGCACGCAGCGTCACCCCATGCACATCATGGGCGGGATCGGCCAGGTATGGGGGTCGGTGCGGGATCCATTGCCGCTGGGCAACCCGCGCGGACAGAAAATGTTGGGCGAGACCCTCGGCCCCGGAGAGTCCAAGTACAATATCTATGACCGGACCATCGCCGACACGGCCTGCGAATGGCTGGAGGCCGTGGCCGCCCGGCCGGCGGACCGGCCCTGGGTGCTGTATCTCGGCTTTGTGGCGCCGCATTTTCCGCTGGTGGTGCCGCGGGAATATTACGACATGTATCCGGTCGACGAACTGCCGCCCATGAAACTGCGGCCCGAGGACGGATACGAGCGCCACCCGTGGGCCGATACCATGGCGCGGTTTCACGGCACCGACGATGCGTTGACCCCGGACGACCGCAAGGTTGCCCAGGCGGCTTATTTCGGCCTCTGCACTTACGTCGATGCACAAATCGGGCGGGTCCTGGACACCCTCAAATCATCCGGCCTCGCCGAGGACACCCGCATCGTCTACACCTCGGACCACGGCGACAATGTCGGCGCCCGGGGTCTATGGGGCAAATCCAACATGTACGAAGAGGCGGCCGGTATTCCGCTGATGATCGCCGGGCCGGACGTTCCCGAAGGCCGAATCCGTACGACGCCCGTCAGCCTGGTGGACAGCTACCAGACCATCCTGGATGGGGTCGGCGTGGATGTTCCCGGCGATGCCCGGAATTTGCCCGGGCGTTCATGGTTCCAACTGGCCAACGAAAACGACGATCCCGGGCGGATTGCATTTTCCGAATATCACGCCGCGGGTTCGCCCTCCGGCGCGTTCATGATCCGCCGCGGCCGGTGGAAGTACATTTACTATGTGGGCTTCGAGCCGGAGCTGTTTGATCTGGAAAACGACCCCGAGGAAACAACGAACCTGGCGGGCGACCCGGGCGCCAGGACAGATTTCGATGCGATGCACGCCGCCCTCCGTGAACTCGTTGACCCCGAGGCCGTTGACCGCCGCGCCAAGGACGACCAGAACGAACTCATCGCCAAATTTGGCGGACCGGAGGCGGCGTTCGATACGGGGACCAAGGGCGCGACGCCGGCACCCGTCTAGTTTCTCGTCCGAGCGTCGGACACCGGTTGGGCCCGGGTTGCCCGATCCCGGGCGATTGTCTAGGCATCCGCCGTCGGATACGCTCGCCGGCAAGCGATCGCCAGAAATTCTCAGTGAGGAGGACCGTCTCGATGACCTCAGCTTCAGCCATTCATCAGGCGTCCGAGAGGATTATCAACGCCTACAAAAGCGGGAAGGCGGACAAGCCGATCCGGGATCTTCTCGACAAGGGCGACATCGACGGCGCCTATGACGTTCAAGAGGGTGTGACCCTGTGGCGCCTGCGGGAAGGCGCCCGCCTGGTGGGCCGCAAGATCGGCCTGACCGCCAAAGCCGTCCAGACCCAATTGGGGGTCGATCAGCCGGACTACGGCATGCTGTTCGACGACATGGCGGTGCCGGATGGCGAGGAAATCCCGGCGAGTCGGGTTTCTCAGCCGCGGGTCGAGGCGGAAGTGGCCTACATCCTGGACAGGGACCTGCATCTGGATAAACCGACCACCGCGGATGTGATCCGCGCCGTCGCCTATGCCGCCCCGGCGATCGAGGTCGTCGACAGCCGGATCGCGAATTTCGACATCACCATCGTCGACACGGTGGCCGACAATGCCTCGTCGGGGCTCTTCGTCCTGGGCAATGACAAGGTTGCGCTGGACGGCTTCGACGGACGCATGTGCGGCATGGTGGTGGAAAACCGCGGCGAGCCCGTTTCGGTCGGCGCCGGGGCCGCCTGCCTCGGCCATCCCATCAATGCGGTGCGCTGGCTGGCGGAGGTAATGACCGCGCGGGGCCGGCCGTTGTCGGCCGGGGACATCGTCATGTCGGGCGCGTTGGGGCCGATGGTGCCGGCGGCCAAGGGTGAAGTTTACGAGGCGCGGATCAACGGGCTGGGCTCGGTCCGGGCCGTGTTCGGCGCGTAGGGGGAGAAGGAAGATGGCAGTCGATATTCAAAATCTCGCCAAGACGGTCGACGATGCGGCGGTGAAGGCGGCGGCAATCCCACAGCTCTCCAAGAAGAGCAAGATGACGCTCAAACAGGCCTACAAGATCCAGGCGGCGAGCATCGACCGGCGCCTGGAGCGCGGCGAAGAGCGCTCGGGCATGAAAATGGGTTTCACCAGCCGGGCCAAGATGGTCCAGATGGGCCTGTCCGACATGATCTGGGGCCGCTTGACCGACGGCATGCTGGTCGAGGACGGCGCGGTCATCAACCTCAAGGATTATGTGCACCCGCGGGTCGAGCCGGAAATCGCCTACCTGTTGGGCGCGCCATTGACCGGCCCGACCACGCCCATGGAGGCGATGGCGGCGGTGGAGGCGGTCGCCCCGGCGCTCGAGATCATCGATAGCCGCTACCGGGCGTTCAAGTTCAATCTGCAGGACGTGGTGGCCGACAACGCGTCGTCGTCCGGCTACGTGATCGGGCCCTGGTGCCCGCCGGATATGGATCTGGACAACCTTGGCGTGGTCATGGAGGTGAATGGCCGCCCGGCGACCATCGGCTCGTCCGCCGCGATACTCGGACATCCCGGGCGGTCGCTCGCCGCGGCATCCCGGATGGCCGCCGAAGCGGGTGAAATTCTCGAAGCCGGCTGGGTGGTCATGGCGGGCGGCGTCACCGAGGCGGTCGCCTTGGAGAAGGGCGTTTCGGTCCGCAACACGGTGCAGGGCCTTGGGTCCGTCGGCTTCAGGGTGAAGGGCTGATCCCGTGAACCGGATCGACCTTAGCGGCCGCGCTGCCGTTGTCACCGGCGGTGCGGCGGGACTGGGCCTCGGCATCGCCAGGCGGCTGGTGGAATCCGGCGCCGATACTTGCATCTGGGACGTCAACGAAGACGGCCTGGCCGCGGCGGTGAAGGAACTGTCGGCGGCGGCCGACGGCGCAAAGGTGACCGGCCGGGCCGCCGATATTTCCGACAATTCAGCGGTGGAAGCCGCCTTTGCCGGCTCGGTCGGTGATCTCGGCAAGGTCGACATTGTGGTCAACAACGCCGGAATTTCGGGTCCCAACGTCACGTCGTGGGAATACCCCATCGATGCCTGGGACAAGGTGGTCGATATCAATTTGTCCGGGACGTTCTATGTCAGCAGGACGGCCATTCCCCACATGCTGGAGAACGGCTACGGCCGAATCGTCAATGTCGCGTCCATCGCCGGCAAGGAGGGAAACCCCAAGGCGCCGGCCTATTCGGCGACCAAAGCCGGCGTCATCGGCTTGACGAAGGCGTTGGGCAAGGAACTGGCGCAGACCAACGTGATGGTCAACTGCGTGACGCCGGCGGCGGTGCGGACGGCGATCTTCGATCAGATGACCCAGGAGCATATCGATTTCATGCTCTCGAAGATCCCCATGAACCGCTTCGGTCTGGTGGAAGAGATCGCCGCCATGGTGGCATGGCTGGCCTCCGAGGAATGCTCGTTCGCCACCGGCGGGGTGTTCGACGTCTCGGGCGGCCGCGCGACTTATTAGCCATTGCCCGGCCCATCAGGTTGGGCAGCCGGAGTACGATCCCCGGGAAGATCACCACCGGCGCCGGCCGGACAAGACCGGCGCCCATGCCGCCGGAAACCGCTCTAGGCGCGCTCCGGGTAGAACTCGGACATCCGGGAGCCGGGGTAGTAGGCGGCTTCAAAAGCCGGCCGTGACCGCATTGCGGCAAACCAGGCGGTGACCGCGGGATGTGCCGATTCCCACATTTCCCGATGACCGAGATCATCCATCCGGTCGATCAGCGGCGCGACGCACATGTCCGCCAATGTATATTGATCCCCCATGATCCAGGGACCATTGGCTGCGAGTTCGGTTTCCATCCTATCGATGGTCAGGCGCACATCGTCCATGGCCTTGGTGATCTCGGCTTCGGCGAAGCCGTCCTGGCCCATCCGCTTATAGAAGTCGGTCTTGAGCGGCCGGCGTTCCGCCGCCTTTTCGAACTGTTCCGGTGAGAGCTTGGTGTAGTTGTGGATAAGAAATTTTTGGAATGTCGGGTAGCGGACCGCGGGCGTCGGTTTTTCTTCGAAGAAGCGGAGCCATGCCCGCATTTTGGCTCTGCCGGCCGGTGAGGCCGGGCTGAAGGAGGGTTCCGGAAACACCTCGTCCAGGTATTCAAGGATCACCGGGGAGTCGATGACCACCGTTCCGTCATGGACCAGCGTCGGCACCACGCCGTTGGGGTTCATCCGCAGGTACGCATCGGTAAGGTGCCCGTTCTCTCCCGGAGACAGCCGATGCTCTTTGTACTCCATGCCTTTTTCCGCCAGGCAGATGCGCACCTTGAGACTGCAGGTGGATGTCGGAAACGAGTAGAGTTCGATCATGGGGAATTGCGCGGCCGGTCCGGTGGCTTACGGGTTTAATCTAGGCCGCTTCACGAGGGAGATCAAAATAGAATGTGGCGCCGCCTTCCGCGTTGTTCCGAAACCCGATCCGGCCACCGTGGACTTCGACGATCGCCCTTGAAATCGAGAGGCCCAGACCGGTGCCGCCTTTCTCGCGGCTATCCGACATGTCCGACTGAGTAAACTTATCGAAAATGGTGTCCCGAAAGTCCAACGGAACCCCGGGCCCGTTATCCTTCACGGCGACCCGGACCGTTTTACCGTTCGGCGTCAGCTTTACGTCGACACGGCTGCCCGCGGGTGAAAATTTCGACGCATTGGATATCAGGTTCGCCATAACCTGCAGCAACCGATGCCAATCCCCGGTGACCGATGCATTGGGCACATCATGCTCCTTGACCAGAATGACGCCGAACCGGTCCGCGTAGCCCTCGTTGTCGGCGATGGCTTGTTCCACTAGTGCATTGAGGTCCACCGGTTGCATCTCGAATTCCATGCTGCCGGATTCGATTTTTTCGATGTCGAGTATGTCGTTGATCAGCCGGACCAGCCGTTCCGAGTTGCCGTGGGCGACCTTGATGAGTTGCCGAACCTGCCGGGGGATTTCGCCCAAGGCGTTTCCGCGCATCAGTCCGAGGGATCCGATGATTGACGTCAACGGCGTGCGGAGCTCATGACTGACCGTCGAAATGAACTCGTTCTTGAAACGCTCGATTTCCTTTCGTTCGGTGATATCGCGGGCGATACTCTCTAGAACTTCCCGATTGCCGTAGCTGACAAACCGCGAACTGATTTCGACCGGCAGCTTGGATCCGTCCTTACGAACGTGCACGGTTTCAAAAGTCAGGCTGCCTTCCTCCCGGATACGTACAAATCGGCGGGCGGTTTCTTCCGGCCTATAATCCTCCGCGTTGATGTCCACCACGGATTTGCCGATGAGTTCCTCGGTGGTGTATCCAAGGCGCCGTGCGGCCGCGCGGTTGACATCCAAAAATCTGATCGTGTCCGTGTCGATAATAAATATCGAGTCTACGGCGAATTCAAACAGGTGCCGGTATTTTTCCTCGGACTGTTCGACCGCTCTCGCGGCTTCAACCTGTTGGGTAATGTTTGTCGTGGTGCCTCGATAGCCGCGAAAATTATCAAATTCGTCAAAAAAGGGACGGCCGTTGATGTTCAGGTGCGTGGTGTTTCCGGCCTTGTCCGTCTGAGTACAACGGAAATCATCGATTGGGCGCCGGGCGGCTATATCGGCCTTGTGTGCCCGCCAAGCCTCCCCCGATGCTCTGACGCCCGGAAGCTCCCAGCGCTTCTTCCCGATGGCGTCGTCAATGGTGCTCATGAATGTTCGCCCAATACCGCCCGACACATAGGTGAAAACGTGGTCCTCATCGGTTTCCCAGAAGCGCTGATTGGGAATGTTGGTGAAATCCTTGATTCGGGCTTCGCTTTGGTTGAGGGCTTCGGCGCGCTCGACGACATCGCCTCGGAGCGCCTCGCTCGCGGCCACCACATGCCGCTGCTTGGCGCCCAGGAAGAAAAACGTGGCGCCAAGGACGATCGGAGCCAAATCGACGATGAAGTGGACGGGCGAGGCCCGATGGATTTCAATGATCGATTGGGCGCTTGGCGTCATCCCGCCCAAACTCAGATCCAATATCCAGGCGGTAATCGGAAACAGGCATCCGCAGAGGACACCGATAGCCGTGTATCTGGGAACGATCCGGTCCATTTGGCTCATGTGCGAACAATCACATCGCTCCGGCCGATTCTAGAGCAGTGTCCGGCCAAATTGAATCAATTTGATGGCGCTCATCGGACGAGGCCCGCAACGCACCCGGGGGACCGGGGAGCGCCACCGACGGCCGGGTTCCTTGGCGTCGTGGCGGCGTTGCGCCACTCCGCCGGTGGGCCGGCATCGCCGTTCGCGGCGCGCCTGGCCACGGCGCCAATTAATCCCGGTCAAATGGTTCAATTTGGCCGGAAACTGCTCTAGGGTCCGGACTCAATTGAGCCGCCATAGGGGTGTTGCGGCGATGAGGCATAAAATGATTGCGTCATGGCCGGGCCCGGACCCGGCCATCCACGTGTAGCGTGCCGCGAGGCGTGGATCACCGGGTCAAATAAGGTCAATTCGGACGAATTGACCGACCCGGTGATGACGACTTGCGGGTGAGCGGGGAGAGGAGGCTTGCCGTGCGTTCCCTCCCCCCCCTTCCCGGGGGAGAGGGCGAAAAAATGGAGAATCCCCTAATTGAGTACAGACCCTAGAGCATGACATTATTTGTCTGAATCATTTTTGGGATTCCCAAGAAGGGGCGAACCGTGATTCAAGATGGATGCTGGGCAAGGAGGCCAGCATCCATGGCGAGACCTTATTCTGTTG
>LXNI01002345.1_pt1 | contig 13424 bp, 8 predicted proteins | sample 809091 | NCBI WGS metagenome assembly LXNI01 (sample SAMN04870527, study PRJNA318959) | sponge metagenome | biome: 01000161; feature: marine sponge reef; material: water | host: Sarcotragus foetidus | place: Greece: Milos, Mediterranean Sea | collected 2013-05-29 | depth 5-7 m | reverse complement strand
CACGCCGCTGACGCTCGCCCAGATGCGGCATCACCGTGCCGAACAAGACCCCCGCCGCGTCTGCCGACAACTCCACGCACCAGACACTATCACCCGCGACTTATCTTGTGGCGGACCCTAAGCCGTCGGTTTCCAATAATCGACCCGGTTGCGCCGGAGTCAAGGGACTCCTCCAGGACGGCCTATCGCCGCCAAAGTGAAACGCTCTCACGCCACCCCGTGGCGTTCCGACAGTTGAAGCGCGGTGCTTCCAAAGGTCACCACTCGACCGCGGAACGTAGGCCCATGCTGCAGACGATGCTTGGTTCTGCGTGATCGCCTTGGGGGACCGGGGGTACGCAAAGCCGGTCGTCGCTGTGGAGGTCCACGATGAGGGCGGCAAGATCGTCGTCGCTGCGTTCTCGTAGGGCTCGTGCGAGCCGCTGGATAGCTGAGTCGTACAGGGGACGCTCGTTGATCGCGTCCAGCGCGGCTTCGAGGTCGGCTTTGGTGACCCACAGGGTGTCGGTGAAGTTGTCGAGCTGGCCGTCGAAACGGTTCCACACCTTGCCGCGCACGCCTTGCAGGGCGCCGCTGGTGCGGCCTGTCGGAGTGCGCAGCGCACCGCTCAGCGCGGCTGCGACCAGGTCGTGGTGGCCGTCGAGGCGTGGCGTCGGCGGCGTGGACGGCTCGGACTCAGCGAGCCGCAGCGCTTCTTGGGGGGTGACTCGCCGGCCGTTTCCGCTGGGCTCGATGAACGCGAACGCGTCGGCGCCAGCGTGGGTTTGCGTGTGGATCACCACGCCGGGCGCAGCATCGGCTGGGCTGTCGGCGAGCGTTTTGGTCGCATACACCACATTGGGCAGCGCCGCGACTTTCTTGGCTAGGTCGGGGTCGGCGCTCTCTGCGTGACGCCAGATCTCGTACGCCATCGACACGGGGTCCACTTCGTCCACGCCGGCGCCCAGCCCGAAACCCGATGACTCGTCGAACACTCCCGAGATCACCTGCCGCTCGGAGTGGTCACCGAAGAACGCCTCATCGGAGCCGAGCAGCTGGGCGTTCTCCCCCAGCCGGCGCAGCACGCGCCCGCGCAGTTCGATCTCCTTCTCCACTGGGGCGTCTGGCATGAGCGACACCACCAGCACCTCAGCCGAGCGCTGGCCTATGCGATCGACTCGTCCGGCACGCTGCACCAGCTTGACGATCGCCCACGGCAGGTCGTAGTTGACCACGATGTGGGCGTCCTGGAGGTTCTGGCCCTCCGACAGCACATCGGTCGACACCAGAATTCGCAGCTCGTCGCGCACCGGCTTCCCGTCGCCGCCGAAGCCGTTGGACACCGGCGAGAACCGTTGCGCTACTGAGGTGGGATCGTCGGTATCGCCGGTCACAAGCCCCGCATCTCCGACACCGCGCCGCACCAGCTCTGCCGACACATAGCGGGCGGTGTCGGCAGCCTCGGTGAAGATCAGCACTTTGGCGTCGGGGTGCTGAACCGTCAGCACGTCCATCAGCGCTGCGATCTTGCCGTCTCGTTCCGCGTCCCAGTCTCCGAAGCGGTCCAGCAGGCCGCTGATGATGTCCGCATCGGCGCGCAGTTCGTCGACGAGACCGTCACCGTCACCGGCGCCGTCGGCTGGGTCGCCAACGCCACCGTGAACGTCCCCGAATCGGCCTCGCCCACCGTCAGCCCCGAATCGGCCACCGACATCGGGCCGACCACCAGCCCCGCCTCGTCGTCGTCAACCACCGACACCGACACCGAACCCGACTTGCCGGCATAACCAGAATCCGTCGACGCCGCCGCCAGCACCACAGACAACGACTCGTCAGCGGTGTCCGGGTCGGCCACACCGCTTACCGTCACCGACTGCGTCGAGTTCCAGTTCCCGGTCGTGAACGTCAGCACCGCAGACGCCGCAGGCGTGCCGCCCACATCCACCTTCGCGGCATCCGCGTCGCCCGATACCACCGTCACCGTCACCGGCGCCGTCGGCTGTGTCGCCAGCTTCACCGTGAACGACCCGCTGTCGTCCTCGTCGACCTCGAGGCCGTCGGCGGCCACCGACGACGGGCCCACCACGAGTCCGGGCACATCGGTGTCGATCACCGTCACCGACACCGACGCCGTCTCGCCGTCATAGTCGGCGTCGGACGAGCTGGCCGTCGCGGTCACCGACGTGAACTGGTTCGAAGCATCCGCGTCGTCCACGCCCGTCACCGTCACCGACTGCGGAAAGTTCCAGTCGCCAGTCGTGAACGTCAGCGCAGTGCCCGGCACCGACACCGCCGCCGGGTCGTCGGAAGCGAACGTCACCGTCACATTGGCAGCCGGCGCTGTCGAGAGCTGGAGCTCGAAGGTGGCCGTGCTGTTGGTGCCGCTCTCATCGACGGTGACCGATGCCGGGCTCACCAGCAACGTCGACGCCACCGGCGTGGTCAGCGACACCACCTCGTCCAGGCTGGAGCCCTCGTCGTTGACCGCGCGCACGGCGAACTCGTATGCCGTCTCGGGCGACAGGCCGGTGACGGTGTGCGAGAGCGAGGTCACTGTGGCGTCGAGCGTCCAAGCGCTGATCGACGTCGACTCGCGGTAGCGGACCTCATAAGAGATGTCTTGGGGCCCGGTGGTGGACGCCGGGTCCCATTCGAGGGTCGCCCAGTCCGCCGAGAAGGAGGTGACCGCCACGTTCGTCAGTGCAGTCGGCGGCTCGTCGACGTCGCCCACCGCAATCTCGAGCGTCCGCTCCACCGACAGCGCCCGGTCGCCGATGCCGCTCGAGAGCCGCAGCAGCACCTCGTAGCTGCCGGCCTCGTAGTCGAGCGTGCCCGCCGCAGCCACCAGCTCGTCGGACCCGTTCACCGAGAACACACCCGCAGGCGTCCCCGAGAGCAGCTCCACCGCCCCCACCGGATCCTCGGCGTTGTCGTCGATGACGATCAGCGGCACCGCCAGCGGCACGTTCTCGATTGCGATGACCGGCGAGGTCGGGCTCACCAGCTCGGGAGCCTGATTGCCTTGGCCCGGCGCCAGCGTCTGCACCACGACCGGGTCGGGATCCTCGTCGGTGATGTCGTCGTCCGACCACTCCGCAGTGCCCCGGTCGTTGATCGCCCGCACCCGGAACTCGTATTGCGCATTGGGCTTGAGTCCGTCGATCACCTCGGTGGTCTCGAGCGGGTCGCCGTGGCGCGGCCACCGCTGCCAGCCGTCCTCGGCGTCGTCGGAGATGTTGAAGTCGCTGAAGACCGGCGGATCGCCCCCGCCGACCTGGTCGTCGACCACCAGGCCGCCGACCGACTCCCGGTACTCGACGTCGTAGCCGAGGATCGGCGCCCCGTTTTCTTCGGGCTCCACCCACTCCAGCACGACTGTGGTGTCGTTGACGGGCTCGGCGTTGAGATTGTCGATGATCTGCGGCGGCGTCGCGCACGACGAAGGTGCGTCGGCCTCGAGGGCGACGGCGACGGTGTAGGAGCCCTCCAGCCAGCCGCTCGCCCTCACCTCAATGAAGTGCCTGCCGGTCGCCTCGGCATAGAACGTCAGCCAGGCGTCCGAGACATTTCCGTCGTCGAGGTCGTAGGCAAGGCCGCCCAGCCCGTTGTCGGTGATCCGCTGCTTGTCGCCGAGCCGGCCGGCGGCAGCGTAGGCGTCTGCGATGGAAGCATCGGCGAACACCCCCATCAGCTCGGGATCACCCAGCGTTCCCGCGCCCGAATGGCGCCCGCGCACCTCCAAGACATAGGTCATGCCGGCAACCAGGTCGACTCCCACCCAGTCGATGTCCCACGACGGGGCGATCCTCGCGCCGTCACTCGCTTCGTAGCAGCCGTCCACCGCAACGGTCACCCCGGTGCCTGCATCCGACGACGGGTCGCGTATGTGGTCGATCGCCGTGGCGATGAACATCTGATACGTGTTCCGCCGATTCCCCTGAGCCTCGACCCGTACGTAGTAGATGCCGGCGGTCAACTCGTCGTTGAGCAGCTCGCTCTTGTTGCCCCGGGTCTCGCTCGAAGCGAGCACGTTGCCACCGGTGTCCTCCAAGAACAGGTCGGCATTGGCGTCCATGAAGCTCAGCCCGATGCCGACGCGGCGGTCGGCGGTCAGCTCGAACTGGAAGTAGTCGATGCTGTCTGTGGCGTCGAGGCTGTGCTCCCAGGGACCGCCCGCGCCGGTGCCCAGCGGCCCCGACGCGGTTACGTCGCCGAGGTCGAACGCGCTGGCGGCGTCAGCGCCGGGATCTGTCGACTCGGTTTCCTCGACTGTCTGCGCGCCCGCTGACACGGCCGGCATGACCGTCGTCAAGAAGACCGCGCACACCAGCGCACACCAAGCGCGCACCCGCCGCGTCGGGCGTCTCGTCATGACCTCGGTCGCCTCGTGCGCGGTCGCCCCATGTCCGGCTCCACCTGTTGACCGCCGCTACCGGAGCGGGCTGAGATGACGGCAGAGACCCAGTGCTCTCAGGCAATCCCGTCGCACATGCACTTGGTCGAACAAGTCGGTCTCCGCTGAAGCTTCGTCACACGGCAGGTACTTCGGGCTCCGCCAGCGGCGCAGGAACCCGGCGTGGCCCAGCGGACTGCAACGATAACAACTACTCTTTAACTTCCCGCGGATAGCTGAGCCTCACCGCGGCGGGCTCGCGAGCCCCGCTCACAGCGGCGCGGCTGGCGTAGTCAGCCGTGTCGCGGCGCATCAAAAGCGAACGGCCGCGACTCATGTTCACAGCCGTCTCGTCACCGGCGGTTGAGAGAGTAGTTCGTATTCTTTCGAGTGTCGGGTGCGGTGCTGCCGGCGTGACGTGAATGGACCGGGGAGATGGTGGCGATGGGCGTTCTGGGCGGCGGTGATCAGCGGCGGTGAGCAGCGGCGCTGGGTGCGGCGGCGTGTGTGGGCTGCGTTCGTACCCATCTTGGACACCCGCGGCTACGTCAACGTCGGCGACACCGTCACCGGCCACATCAGCCATTTCGAAGACGACGACTTGTACGCGGTCGACCTGCCCGACGGCGACCCCGCCGGCAGCGTCTATCGGATCGCGGTCCAGGCGGCCCAAGGAACTGACAGGGTGCGACCGTGGCTCGAGCTGGTGGACAGCGTCGGTGCCTACACGATCACCGTCACCGAGCAGTCCTGACACCGCATAGCGGCGGAGAGTCAGGCTCGCGGTCGCCGATCAGAGCACTGCCGGCCAGCCGTCGTGCACAACCGGTTGGCAGCGCGTTGTGCTTGCCGCCCAGCCCGGCAGCAATCAGCAGCTTGTCAGCCCATACATCAACTTGGCCGCTTCGCAGGCTTCTTCTGGGGTGGTGGGCCTGTCCACGTCGATCGAGTTGCCGTCCTTGTCCTTCGGATCAGCCCAAAACTCGTTCCAGTGCGCATGGTGATCCTGCGCGGTCTGGATGTTCTCGTCAGGATTGGAAACCGTGCCGCAACTGCTCCCGGTCACCCGTTCGCAATAGTCCAAGTGCTCTCGGGTGCCCTTCTTCACGTACGCCCCGGCACTCTGCGGATTTGAGGCCACGACAGTCTCCCCGTTCACCCCGGTGAAGGTCTCATAGTTACTGCTCTGGGTTCCGCCACTGGTCGATTCGTCTTGCACGCTGACTGTGCAGGAATTGTTCTGCGGAGTGACCGTGATGGTTCCGTCCGCTGTCGATGTTCCGTCTGTGAACTCCAAGAGCACTGGGTCGGTCTCCCGGAACGCGTCGAAGTTCCCGTCGTATACCCACGGCACGCTGTCGAACGTGAAGTCGCGACCGATGTTGTCCCATCTCCACTCGAACTTAAGCTCGTCGTGGTTGTACTGCCACAGGTAGACCTCGTAGGTGGCACGACTGCCGGTGCAGTCTTTCCTGATGCTCGGCTTCTCCACGCCCTCCCGCGCGCCTGCGGGCGAAGCCCCGAATGCCAGCAGCCCGACAGCAACCGCCAACGCGACAGCGACGGCTGCCCGAAATGTCTTGTGCATGTTTCTCCCTTGAGCACGCGGTGCCGCACGCATCGGAGCACCTGGCCGCGCGATTGTTCGGTTTCGACGGGAACGACGTTCTGTGACGCGAACGTCTCAGCGCCGAACCATTGCTTCGCAACCATAACGATTATTCTTCTGATTCCTCGCGTTCTTGCGGGCCGAGGGTGGAGGGTCCCTCTCCAGGGGTCGAGGCCCTGCTGGGATCGATCGGTGCTGAGCGACGCCGAACCCCAGCGGGCTTCGACGGCAAGTGATGTCTTGTCGGCGCGTCGTGGATCGGCACCGACGCACTGCTGGCCGATGCAGCACGGCGTCGTGTACGAACTCAGACGAAGCAGATCAATCACATGAGGCCACTAGGCCGCGACAGGCTGCGCATGGTGTGCAGTGTTCATGTTGTCGGCGGTGCCCGGTTTGTTGCGGTGTTGCGTCTGGTTTATGCGGCGGAATTGTCTGTCTGAGAGAGGCGGAGGCTTCGGGTGGCTGTGAACGCTGACTGGCCGGCCCGGCAGGTTTCTCGGGGACGCTGCGACACCCGGCGGCGGGAGTGAGCGCTGCTGTGTGTGCCCCTGGGGGCTGAGCGCCGCTGTCCTCACGCGGAGGCGTCGTCTCGCCGGGGAGGCGCTGTGTTCGGTCCGCGCCGCGGGACTTTCTGGGTTCTTGTCCTCGGCCGCTGGCGGGATTGTCGTAGACGGGGAAATAGCAGTGCTTATTCTTCTGAGTGTGGTGCGCGGTGCGGTCGGTGTGCAGCGTGCGGTCCCAGGAGGCGGTGGCGATGGGCGTATCAGGCGGCACACGAACAGAGCGTGCGATGTCTCGGGGGCGACGGGGTCGCGTGGCGGCGGTGCTGGCCGGGTTCGTGATGGTCACCGGTGCGGTGGTGCTGGTGGGCGGTGCTGCTGGCGCGCAGTCGGCTGCTGATGCGCCGACGGGGCTGACAGCGGTCGCCGGCGATGAGGCCGGCGAGCTGGCGGTGTCGTGGGACCCCCACGCCATCGCGACGCGGGACTATCGGCTGGCGTGGGCGCCGCTGGGCGAGGACTTCAAGCAATATCGGGACCTCACCGGCAACGCGTATCCCACCGATGCTTCGTACACCATCTCGGGGCTGACGCCGGGCGGGCAGTACAAGGTGCGGGTGAAAGCGCGGTTCACCGGCCAAGCAGTACGCGCCTCGGCATGGACCGACACCGTCACCGCCACCACAGCCGAACCGGTGACGACCGAGCCTGAAGGCGTGGAGTCCGAGATCGTGTTGGTGCCGACCACCGAGCCTGAGCCGCTGATCTCGCTGCAGTCCCAGCACGAAACCGTCAACGGCCCCGTGCGCGGCAACCGGCGCACCCGAGCACAGATCACCACCGACCACAACTGGGCTGCGGGAACCGCGCTCAGCGGGGAGCTGGACAGCTCACGCGATCAGGACTGGTACCGAATCTGGCTCGACGACGGGGTCTGTTACAGCTTCGACGTGCGGGGCCGGGCCGACTGGGAGGACTACCAGAGCGGCGGCGACTACGCCGATGTGCAGCAGTTCGCGCCCCAAACCCAGCTCACATTGGACTATCCGCTGCTGGAGGGCGTCTATGACTTTGAGGGCCGTTACATCTACGACTCACAGGGCACCGACGACACCTTCAACCAGGCCACTCGCATACGGCCGATCCGTTCGGATTTCTATTTCGTGGCGGTCGCGAAGGGCTCGTGGTCCGGCTCAGGCGGCTCCTATGACCTGTCGGCGTTCGACTACGGCTCCACCCGCCACTGCAACGAACTCGACGCCACCCGGCCGCGGCGCAGCTTCTCCGAACCCGCCGGCAAAGACCTCCCCGACTTCCTCGACGAGAACTTCGACATCACCGATTACTCCTACACCCGCGGCTACATCAACGTCGGAGACACCGTCACAGGCGTCGTGGAGAGCGAAAACGACTTCGACTGGTATGCCTTCGACCTGGCCGGAGGCGAATTCAGCAACATCTACCGGTTCAGAGTCACCGGGGTCGATTTCGGAAGCGGCGAATTGGTCAATCCGGGGTTCGCGCTGCGCGACAGCGCACGGAACAAACTCGTTGAAATCATCGCGCCGCTCAATGCAAGCGGCGGGGACGCTGTCTTGGAGTGGATCGTGGACCCCGGCGAGGCCGGTAGGTACTACACAAACGTCTTCTACGCGTTTATTCACTCTGGATTCGGCGGCTACGAGATGTCGGTCAGCTTGCTGACGCCGCGGCTCGACGCGTCGGTGTCCGAGCCGGACGGGACCGACTTCCCCGACGAAGGCGGAACAGACACACCGGGCTACATCGTGGTCGGCGACAGCGTCACCGGATACATCGGCGCAACCGACTTCGGAGACTGGTTCAGGGTCGGGCTGATCGCGGGCACGGCCTACCGGATCGTCATGGGCGGCAGCGACTCGGGCTCGGGAACCCTCGACGACCTGACCGCCTCGCTGTATGACTTCGGAGGGGATCTCCACGAACAGGAATTCAACGACGGCGACAGCAGCGACGTCGTGATCATGTTCGAGCCTGCGGTGACCGGCTGGTACTACGTCGAGGCGTACTCGGACGAGATAGGCACCTACACGATCACCGTCACCGAGCAGTCCTGACGTGGCCGCGAGATCTGCAAGCGAGCCGGCAAGGCAGACGGCGGCGATGGGCGCATCAGGCGGCACACGAACACAGCGTGCGAAGTCTCGGATGCGGCGCCGCGTCGCGGCGGTGTCGGCTGCGTTTGCGGTAGCGGCGGGCGCGGTGGTGCTGGTGGGGGGTTCTGTTGGGGCGCAGTCCGCTGCTGATGCGCCGACGGGGCTGGCTGTTTCCGCTGGTGCTGCCGCGGGCGAGCTGGCGGTGTCGTGGGACGCGCACGCGATCGCTACGCGGGATTATCGGTTGTCGTGGGCGCCGCTGGGCGAGGACTTCAGGCACTATCGGGACCTCACCGGCAATGCGTATCCGACCGATGCGTCGTACACCATTTCGGGGCTGACGCCGGGCGGCCAGTACAAGGTGCGGGTGAAGGCGCGGTTCGCCGGCCAAGCAGTGCGCGCCTCGGCGTGGACCGACACGGTCACCGCCTCCGCAGCCGAATCGGTGACGACTGATTCGGAGGGCGTGGAGTCCGAGTTCGTGTTCGTGCCGACGACCGAGCCTGAGCCGCTGATCTCGCTGCAGTCCCAGCAAGACAGCGCGACCGGCCCGGTTCGCGGCAATCGGCATACCGGAGGCCGGATCACCACCGACCACAACTGGGCTGCGGGCACCGCGCTCAGCGGCAACCTTGACAGCGCACGCGACCAGGACTGGTACCGCATCTGGCTGGACCGCGGGGTGTGTTACAGCTTTGACGTGCGCGGCCGGGCCGACTGGGATGACTACCAGAGCGGCGGCGATTACGCCGACTACCAAGCCTTCGCGCCCCAAAGCCAGCTGACGTTGGACTTTCCGCTGCTCGAAGGCGTGTACGACTACAACGGCCGCTTCATCTACGACTCCCAAGGCACCGACGACACGTTCAACCAGGCCACCCGCATCCGGCCGATCCGCTCGGATTTCTATTTCGTGGCTGTCGCCAAGGGCTCTTGGTCGGGCGCCGGCGGCTCCTATGACCTGTCGGCGTTCGACTACGGCACTACCCGCCACTGCAACACACTCGACGCCACTCGACCTAGACGTACCGTCTCGGAAACCTCCAGCAGAGACTTCCCCGGCGTCGACGAGGATTTCGTTCCGATCATCGGCACCCGCGGCTACATCAATGTCGGCGAGAGCGCCGCTGGCGTCATCAGCGAACCCGGGGACAAGGATCTGTTCGCGTTCAACATGGAGGTCGGCGAGGTGTACCGGATCACCGTTGAGGGTCGAGGCTCCAGCCGCACGAAGCTCTCAGCCCCGCCGATCGATCTGTGGGACCGCGACCTCAACTACCTGTACCAGAGTTACCCAGTCAGCGATCGGGCCGAGAACTCTGTCATCTGGGACGTCCAACCCGGCGAGAGCGAGCGGTACTACATCTTGACCGAACAAGGGTTCGGCGACCCTGGCGCCTACAGGATCTCGTTGGCGCTGCTGACCCCCAGGCTCCGCGCTTCGGCGTCGGAGCCCACCGGCGACGACTTCGCCGAAAACGCTGCCACCCGCGGGTTCATTGTGGTCGGCGACAGCGTCACCGGACACCTCGACAGCAACGCAGATGGCGACGCACATGACTCAGAGGACTGGTACAGGGTCGAGCTGATCGGCGGCACGACCTACCGGATCGACATGAAGGGACTGTCGTCGGACTCAGGGACGATGGCGAACCCGTACCTGCAGCTGTACGACTCCGCCGGCATCCGAAACCTGCCGAGCGTCGCATTCGACGACGACAGCGGCACCGGGGACGACGCCCGAATCACCTACACCCCCGATACGACCCGCTGGTTCTACATCGCCGCAGTCGACTTCAGCGCGACACCAGGCACCTACACTCTCACCGTCACCGAGCAGCCCTGACGCCGCACGACGCCGCAGAGTCAGTCCCATATCCGCCGATCAGAGCACAGTCTGTTTCGGACAGGTCGCCATCGAGCACAGCGGGGAGCCATGTCGGACAGGCTGCCAAATTGGCAACGCTTGGGGTGTGGCTAGTCGCAGGTCGACCGATCCGGCCCGCAGTCTCAGAGCGTGTTGGTTTGCGTGACCCAGCCGCTGGGCTGCCCCGAGGCGGTGTCGGTGTCCGAGGTGTCGATCACGGGACTCATGGTGCGGTTTGGCCGCATATGCATGATGCCCACAGTGCGGGGCCGGCCGCGTAGCGCCGCTGGACCTTGCAGTCGGCGGCGCTTCGGTGCTGCGACGTGCGGGAGTCAGTCGGCGAGTTTGTAGATGAGTATCTCGCCTGAATTCTGGGTGCCGACGTACATGTTGGTGCCGTCGGACCAGATGCCGCGTGGCCGCAGCTTTCTGGGGGACGAGCCGGCGGTCCGCACGGTGATGTCGCGGTTGTTGAAGGCGGTGCCGCTGGCGAGGCCGTACGCCTCGATCTTGCCGTGGTCGGTAGCGATCCACAGGGTGACGCCGTCGGACCAGATGTCGCGGCCGGTGCTCGGGTGCGGGCTTGAGGCCAGTACGTCGATGATGCCGTCGCTGCGGTCATAGCGCAGCAGCCGCCAGCCGCGACAGCCCGAGCCTGACGAGACGGCGTTCATAAACAGAGCGTCGCCGAGGTGGTCGCCCCACAGTCCCCAGATGACCTGCGCGCAGCCGCCGTGGGTGATCGTGATGTCCTGGTCGCGGTCGCGGGTCCAGCCCGATTTGATGTCGAACGCTTTGAGCCGGCTGGAGCCGGTGTCAGCGATCCACAGAGTCGTCCCGTCGCCCCACACTGCGGTCGGCGACAGGTTGTCTTCGCCCGGCAGGGTGGCTCCTTGTATTTCGAGGGAGACGAGGCCGGTGCGCGAGATCACTCCGCGGTCGAGGTCGCCTTTGTCGAGCCGGTACAGAAACCCGGTGTGCGCGTCGACGACATACACCGACTCGGTGTCGCCCCAGATGCCCGACGCCACGAACCCGCTCGCCGCCGCTCGAATCCAGCGCTCGTGGTTGACGAAGAGATCGCGGTCCCAGAACCATGCGCTGCGATAGTCGTCGTCGAACCCGTCGGTGATGGACGCGCAGCCGGCGTGGTCGTAGTTGCCGTCGGCGTCGAAGTTGCACACCCTCGCTCGGGTGCGCACCTGCTTCTTGACGTTGCCGGGCACGCTGCCGGTGACCGAGAAGACCATCGGCAGCGCCGTTGCGGTGTCGGCCACGGTGAACCCTTTGAGGGTCATCTTGTCGTTGTCGGCGTCCAAAGTGCCCAGATCGACCGACCACAAAGTGGTGCCGTCCAGGAATATCCCGTCGAACTCGGTGCCGCCGTCGAACGCGACGTCCAAGAACGCGTTGCGGGCGCTGTTGAAGCTGTCCGAGGTCCACTCGAACCCCAACGCTCCGGTGCCGTGCCCGTTCTCCACGAACAGCCACCGCTGATCGAGGTCCAACGCGATGTCGATGTCTTTCAGCGCGTCCGTGCCGACATCCGAGTTCACCGGAACGAACCCGGCTCGCTCCATCGTCTCGCGACTCGCACGCGGCCCCTTGGCGTCGGCCGATATCGGCGAGATCGACTTCACCGCCCCCGACGACACCGAGCACACCCTCGACGGGCTCGCCATCGACGGGATGCCCACCATCCGAGTGATCCCCGACAAAAGCACGAACAAGGCATACCGGATGCCGCTCGAACGCAAGCGATTCGACCACCGAGGACGCAAAACCGTCATCATCTACGCCGACTACCAGATCCCCGACCACCCATTCGTCGACAAGCAGCTGCGCGGCGCGATCGGACGCATCCGGCTCAACAGCACCAAAGAAGAACGCAACGACGACCCACACACACGACGGACACGGGCACTGCGGGCAATCCCCGAAACGGACCCCGACTTCGAGAAACTGCACGGACCCCGCGAGAACACCGAATCGCAGCTCCGACGCGTCAAACGGCACATGCCCGACAAACGATGCAAAACCATCGGACGCACCAACGTCGACTTCGGCGTCCTCGCCTACCGCCTCGACGTCTTGGCCACCGCGCTCATCGCATACCGCAAGCGCACCGGAGCCGACATCAGCTACTGGTTCGGCAACTACTTCGACTCCGGATGGCCGGCGCAGCGGTCTGATTCACTGAAAACGCCCCGTCGGGGCTGAATTGGCGCGTCGCCAAACGTGTCTTCGGTCACAAACGCCGCGAGAATGGAGCCAACGCAACGAAATAGGGCCGCATCAGGCCCCAAATTGCGCTGTCCTGCAAATACGAGCAGCATTGCGCGCACCTCCCGCCCTCGTAGCTCAGGGGATAGAGCGTCGGTTTCCTAAACCGTGCGTCGCAGGTTCGAATCCTGCCGAGGGCGCTGATTGGGTGGGCACGGCATCAGCAGGCACGCTCGGCAGCAGCGACGCGGCGGTTGCAGCATGATGGCTCGCTGGAAGACGGGAGTGTCCCATGCACGTCAGCGCGACATTGCCTCAGCACAACCTGCGAGCCATTCCGGACGAGGTACGCCGCATCGAGGCCGACGGCTACGACAGCGTCGTCACGATGGAGAACCGGCACGAGCCGTTCATCCCCCTTGGCATCGCAGCCGTGCACAGCGAGCGGGTGAAGCTCGCCACCAGCGTGGCGATCAGCTTCCCCCGCAGCCCGATGGTGACCGCGTCGACTGCGTGGGACCTGCAGGCGGCTTCGAACGGGCGCTTCGTGCTGGGCATCGGCAGCCAGGTCAAGGGCCACAACGAGCGACGGTTCAGCGTGCCGTGGTCGGCGCCGGCGCCCCGCATGGCCGAGTACGTGCAGGCGATCCGGGCCATCTGGCACACCTGGTCCACCGGCGAGCAGCTCAGCTACGAGGGCGAGCACTACCGCTTC
>LXNI01002343.1_pt1 | contig 13429 bp, 9 predicted proteins | sample 809091 | NCBI WGS metagenome assembly LXNI01 (sample SAMN04870527, study PRJNA318959) | sponge metagenome | biome: 01000161; feature: marine sponge reef; material: water | host: Sarcotragus foetidus | place: Greece: Milos, Mediterranean Sea | collected 2013-05-29 | depth 5-7 m | reverse complement strand
GTGTTACATTTGAGGGTGATACGAATAGCACCCAACATGCTGGCGCGTATCTACTAGCTCTTAGAGCTTCAAAAAGAACGAACTCATAGAAAAACATGAGACAGCCATTCCAGGTAAGGAGCCAAGCATGATCGGTGGCTGTAAGCGGACCAACCCATGGCTCTTCATAAGCTCTAAGAAGTAAAAAAGCGAGCATGTAAAGCGGAGGAATAAATGCAAACCAGGTCGATTGAAATGACGTGTCGTATTTCAAGTGTGAAAACGCTAATTTCCACATCGCGGCGCGCTCGTATCCGAGAGAACCACTTCTTAGCCATCGAAACCGACTGCTCGAATTCTGCGATCGAGAGGTAGCTTCGACGCGGGATGTTGGATCGCTCAACGTTGCCAAGAATGCGGTATCGCTTCTCATGAGCAAGTAGAGACACATGGGTACACTGACGAAGATTGCAAGCAACGCACCTGTGATGCTAGTTGGATTGAACTGACCTTCCAAAAGTAGCAGCAGGCAAATGAACCAATAAGGTGGAAACAGAAGCAAAAGTGGGTTTTCGGTCAAGTTCCAGGATTCGCCTAACTCGCTAAGTTCAAATTCGGGTAACACTACAACGATCCAAACTGTTAGAAGTGTCCCATAAACGCACATCCAAATAATTGTTTTGGCTAAACCTTGCGTTGACGTGGATTCTCGTAATACTCGCGTTGAAAGTGAATGTACAGTGATAGCCATGAAGCAAAGACATACGACGCAAATTGCGACGATTACGATCCAACGCATGCCAGCAAACAAGCCGTTGCCAAGAGAGATCACAAAGAACGCGGGAGCAGTGAGTGCCAGACATACGAGCAATTGGTATGCGATCGTTCCGGAGATCTTCGAGGCCAAATGAGTTTGTGCACTGATTGGTAAAGCCCCGAATACATGCAGTTCTTTCCCTGTGAACAACACATTCGAACATTGAGCGGATACTACCGTGTATACGAGCAACGTTAAGAAGGAAATTACCAGAAATTCGCCGACGGGATAGGTTGCGCTGGATACCACACTTGCGATAAAAAGACTCATCACGCCGTAGCCGACAAACGACCCAATTGTTTGCCATGTTTCGCCGCGGCGCGATATCGGTTCAGATCTTCGGTCCATCCGCATAACACCCGACGATCGAATCAGGTTCTGGACGCAAAGTGAGTGCATGGCTCGCCATTGCTTAGTGTCAATGTCGATCACGAAGCCTTACCTTTTTCACCTTTGATCGTGCGGTCATTTGAGGGCATTCAATATGTCGTCCGTGAATCTAGCACGATTTCGTGTACCCGTTAATATCGCGAAAGCTGATTCCAGCGTGTCAGTTTTTGCTTGAGCGATGATTTCATCGGCACTACCATCAGCGACGAGTTTTCCGCTTTTAATGATGACGAGGCGCGTGCATAGGTGCTCGACCATTTCGAGAACATGAGTACACATGAGAACCGTTCGACCTTGTGCGGCAAGTTCGACAAGCAAGTCCTTAACGATGAGTGCTGTGGTTGCGTCTAGTCCTTCGAGCGGCTCATCGAGTAGAAGAACTTGCGGATTGCTTAGTAACGCTGCACAGATTACGACTCGCTGCCTTAACCCCTTCGAAAACGTGTGCATGCGCTTTTTCCGGTCGTTGAATAATCCGAATACGCGAAGGAATTTCTCGATCCGCGGTCCCGCTTGCTCGTCTTCGATTTTGTAGAGGGTGGCAACCAAATCCAAATACTCTTTCGCGGAAAAGTGTTCAAATAAAGCGCCGGTTTCGGGTACGTAACCGACGCGTTTCTTCACCTCGATCGGCTCTTTGACGACATCAAATTCTGCGACACGGGCGGATCCTTCTGTTGGTTGGACCATTCCCGTCAGAATTTGAAGTGTGGTGGTTTTCCCTGCGCCATTTGGCCCTAAGAGTCCGACAATCTCACCCGGTTGTATGCGCAAATCTAGAGACTGAAGCGCGAGAGTCGAGCCGAATTTCTTTTTGAGTTGGTGCGTTTCAATCATGGACTTAACCCATATGATCTGGGATAGATACGGTCAGCAGCTAACCTGACAGACATTTTGGTGTCGTGCGAATAAACAACAAACTCGTATTACTGGTTAGTCATTTTGCTCACAGGTCTTGCAACGATTGACCGTAAGTCTTCTACGGGACATGGTATTGGGTTAGAACATGATGGTTGAATCGAACGTCGAAGGGAATATTCAATTCGCATGCTATAGTGACATCGTCATTTAGAGAATATCGGGCTAGGCAAGAGTAGCTGAATTCAAGGTGCGGTAAGAAGGTCTACATGAGAGTTTCAGAGGCTCATCGTTTAGAGCCTGCGAGGTTTTTCCAAAGTCCGAATTTCGACGAGCGTCCGAGAGGGATTAATCTCACGACGGTGGTGATCCACTGTATCTCACTACCGAGAGGTCAATATCGCACGGGCGTGCCCTCGCAACTATTTATGAACACGATTGATTTCGATGAACATCCTGATTTAGTCGAACTTCAGGATTACCGGGTATCGGCACATCTTCTAGTTGAACGAACGGGCGCTGTGAATCAATTTGTGTCGTTCGACAAACGAGCATGGCATGCAGGTACATCGGAATGGCAAGGTCAGAAGGACTGTAACGACTTTTCGATCGGAATTGAGCTTGAAGGTACGGACGACAGTCCCTTCGAGGATTCGCAATACGAGGTCCTTGTTGATACGCTGGTCGCGCTTTTCCGTCGTTATCGAACCTTATCGCTTGGAAACATCGTCGGACATAGTGAGATCGCGCGGGGACGAAAATCCGATCCTGGCGATAGCTTTGATTGGCGACGGGTGGTGGGTACGTTGATCGCTCAATTGAATCACCGTCAACAAGCGTAGGGTCAAAAGCAGGAGCTATGCACCGTATCGGTATAGACCTAGGCGGTACCAAGATTGAAGGCATCTTGATGGACGCACACGGAGAGATCGTAGAAACTATCCGTATGCCGACACCTGGTAGCTACTTCGGCACGGTCAAAGCCATCCACGAGATGACGCTTCAACTCGACGAAATCGCGAGTGCGATATGTCCACTCGGATTAGGCACACCGGGCGCGTGGGTTGCAGAAACTGGTTCCATGAAGAACTGCAACAGCACGGTCCTGAACGGTAAACCGTTCGTACATGACCTGCAACGATTGCTCAATCGACCGATTCGAATCGCGAACGACGCCAATTGCATGGCGCTTTCGGAAGCGGTCGACGGGGCCGGCGCAGGTGCAGTCTGCGTGTTTGGTGTGATCCTCGGAACCGGAGTTGGAGGTGGATGTGTCGTCAACGGTAATCTACTAGCGGGTCCGAATCTGTTAGCGGGCGAGTGGGGTCACAATACTTTTCCTAATCTACCAGCGGAAGCGGATTGCGCAGTAAATCCGAACGAGCGTCCTCGCGATTGCTACTGCGGTCGTATCAACTGTGTTGAGACGTTTTTATCGGGTCGAGGTTTAGAGACAACGCATGTTGAACTCCACGAAGAGCGAATGTCCGCGCCGGAGATTGGCCGCGGTGAATCAGAACAGGCAATCCTCACGTTAGATGAGTTCATTCAACAACTCGCGATTGCTTTGGCGGTGGTCGTGAATATCGTCGATCCTGACGTCATCGTTATTGGTGGGGGTCTATCCAATATCAGCCGGATCTACGAAAGGCTACCATCTTTGCTTCAAAAATACGCCTTCTCGTCAGACGGTAAGACGCGTGTCGTACCCGCCAAATTCGGTGACTCGAGCGGACGACGAGGTGCTGCCTGGTTATTTCCTCCGCGTAGCTAGTTACCCGTAGAGCGGTTGACGTTGACACCACTAGAGTTTCGAACACAGGTTCTCGAAGCACTGTACTCGGAAAGTTCTGAGTTACTCGGTGAAGTCGTTGATGCGTACGAACCACGTCAAGACGCACTCCCAGATCACAATGAGAACGAGGCACTCGTCGCGATTGGGAAATTCGGTTGTTCAGGACGCACCTCCCGCTACAAACCGCACATCGATACGCTTCTGAAGAATGGGTTACAGCCTGATCTGACGTCCTGTGCATATCTCGGGTTAATGGAACAAGCGAAATCGCTCGTCGACCACGATGCCAGCGCTGTAAATACACCGAATAGCGAAGGAGTCCATCCTCTGCATGCGGCGGCTGAACGAGGCGACCTAGTCATGGTCAAGTGGCTGTGTGACATGAGCGCTGATCCCTCTCAACTCTCGTCAGACGACGAGCTGCCGATCGTACGTGCAATGCATGCCGGTCCGTGGAAATCAACTCACGCTTTGGACGTGGTGGACTTTTTAGCGCCGTTGTGCGGATTGGATCAACATCTCTGGTTCGCCGCTGGTCGAGGTGATGTAGATCGAGTGAGGCTATTACTGAATAAAGAGAGTACGAATGTCGATGAATCCGATGTCGCAGGTGGAACGTCGCTCTTCCACGCATGTCATAACAACCATCCAGAAGTCGTTCGCCTGTTGCTCGAAGTGGGTGCGGATCCGAATCGAGCGACTGGTTCAGGCGACACGCCGTTAGACACGGCTTGTCTGCACTCCTTATCGCAAGAGTGTGATCTAGCAATCATCTCAATGCTGCTAGAGGCAGGCGCGACTAAGACGATTGAAGCGGCCGTAATTAGAGAGGACGTTGATTACATTCGTTCATACGTTCAAGAACATCCGCATGTTCTGGCGTCAGACACATCTCTACACCCTTTGTACTATGCGGTTCACACAGGACAAGCCAGATCACTTGAGACGCTCGTCGAGTTAGGTTCTCGACCTGACGACGAACTTTGGGAACATATTTTTCGGATTTTTAGAGACGATGAACAGCTATTACGACGCCTCCGAGCGGCAACAGGCAAGGGAGAGACGCAGCGGGATTGATCGGATCTGCGAAGGCAATCCTCAACGAGTCTCTGTTCACCGTTGTCTGAATCGGAACACTCGGGTGAGTCGAGGTTGGGTGATAGCTGGTTGTTTGGCTGTGGTTTCGGTGACGTGCGCGCCACCGCTATTCGGTGAGACGCAATCCGGAGATAACTCCGACATTTCGCCATCTAACGTTCAAGAAACCGAGCGCCACAATAACAACCACTTGGAAGTGATTTCAGAAGCGTTGGTTGAGGAACTAAGGAGCAAATGGCGTACCGAAGCAATGGCAGGTACGAGCAATTCACAATTGTCAGAGGACCATCGTAAGTTGCTGGTGGACGCGACAAGTCGGGCAAACTGGACCCCTCTGTGTTCGTACACCGAAGAGGCGATTGGTCCCGACCAAGAAGAACCGCAGATACGCCATCACACGTTTGAGTTTACGGAAGATACGCTTGAACGATTGCTTCAGCGCCGTGAAGAGTCAGACGAAGAACTCGATGGGGATGCCGAAGTTGGCGACTCAATTGGCTCAGAATCGTCATTCAATATCTTCCGTGGTTTTGATGTTTTCCGTGGTTTGCGATTTGTCTTACGAGGCGCAAAGGTTGTAAATGCGACAAATGCCACCGTGACGTATGAGATACCAATGCCTTTCGACAGCATGGTATTAGATGACGACGCTCAGGACGGTATGGTATTGGATGACGACGCTCCGGACGGTATGGCCAGCAAGTTTCAAAAAAAACTGATTGAGAACATGCGACTTCACCTCACGATAGACGCGCATAGACGCGGACCTAAAGAGCTGATGCTCGGAGTGCCAAAACCGCTTCGACTCTTTCCGGGCGTAAAACTAACAGAGATGAAGTACACGACGAATTTTCGATACCTCGACGATGTTCAGGAGTTCGCCGTCGATCGAAGTGCATCGGCACTGAGTCTTCGCGCCTTTCTAGTGACCCGTTTCTCAGAGAGGGAGTCCAAAACGATGACTGATTTTCGGTGCGTAAAAAAAGGTTGACACGAAGTCGAGACCGCGACCGAACTTCTCTAAGCGAGAAGGTTTCATGTTTCAAATCTATGGTGGCTAGTTTATCCCTAGGCGCAGACACCGAATTCACACCCAGCGCGAAAATCGTCGTCGAATTCAGTCCAGATTTACACGAAATCACGCTGTCGGCGACACGATGTCCACCATCTTAAAGCGCCAATACGCCTTCTATAATCGTTTTGACACACCGAATTACGTGCGAGATGCCTGCTGATCGGGCGAATCAAGATACTAATCCTGAAGAAACTGCTGAGTGGCTCGATTCCCTCGATTACGTACTAAAGCATGAGGGCCCAGATCGGGCCGCCTATTTACTTCGCCAACTTTCATCCCAATTAACCCGAAACGGCTCGCAGCTGCCGTTTACGGTCACGACGCCGTATCGAAATACGATACCTGCGCATCTCGAAGCAAACATCCCTGGCGATCATCACATCGAACGCCGTATTCGGAGCATGATGCGATGGAATGCGCTAGCGATGGTCGTTCGCGTCAATCGTAAGGACGGTGATTTAGGAGGACATATTTCAACGTTTGCGTCGTCGGCAACGCTATACGACGTTGGTTTCAATCACTTTTTTCGCGGCCCTGAAGACGAGACCGCAGGCGATTTGATCTATTTTCAAGGCCATAGTGCACCAGGTATTTACGCACGGTCCTACCTCGAAGGTCGCTTAGACGAGGAGGATCTGGACAGCTTTAGACAGGAAACGAACGGAAAGGGACTTTCTTCGTATCCGCATCCGAAACTCATGCCGAACTACTGGCAATTCCCAACCGTTTCGATGGGTTTAGGTCCGATGCAAGCGGTCTACCAAGCTCACATCATGAAATACCTCGACGCACGCGGGTTGATACCCATGGGTGATCGAAAAGTGTGGGCATTTCTTGGCGACGGCGAGTGTGACGAACCTGAAACAATGGGGGCGTTGTCGCTGGCTGGTCGCGAACGCTTGGACAACCTAATCTTCGTCATCAATTGCAATCTGCAGCGATTAGACGGACCGGTACGAGGAAACGGCAAGATCATCCAAGAGCTTGAAGGCGCGTTCCGAGGTGCTGGTTGGAACGTGCTTAAAGTCATTTGGGGTCGCCACTGGGATCCGCTGTTCGCGAACGATACCAAGGGGTTGTTGCAGCAGCGTATGGATGAAACTGTCGACGGCGAATATCAGAACTACAAAGCGAAAGGCGGTGGTTACACGCGCGCCGAGTTCTTCGGCAAGTACCCGGAAGCACTCGAGCTGGTTAAAGACCTGACCGACGATCAGATCATGCGCCTGAATCGTGGCGGACACGATCCTCAGAAGGTCTATGCAGCCTACCATGCCGCCGTACACCATCGAGGCCAGCCCACCGTCATCCTGGCGAAGACGGTCAAGGGCTACGGCATGGGTGACGCCGGCGAGTCTGAGAACACAACTCATCAGGTCAAGAAACTAACGTTTGACGAACTAAAGCACTTTCGTGATCGTTTCGATATTCCACTAACCGATGTCGAAGTCGAGTCGGTGCCGTACTACCGCCCGCCGAAAGACCACGCAGAAATGGTGTATTTGAAACACCAACGTGAAAAGCTCGGTGGTCCAATCCCGCGGCGAATCGAGGTTAAGGCACGATTTGAGGTGCCAGACCTTTCCATCATGAAGGCACAGCTCGAAGGCTCTCGAGATCGCGAAATCTCAACCACGATGGCGTTCGTACGGATCTTGGGCGCACTCTTACGCGATAAGGAGATAAAAGATCGAATCGTGCCGATCATTCCGGACGAAGCCCGAACGTTCGGGATGGAAGGACTGTTCAGGCAACTCGGCATCTACTCGTCGGAAGGTCAGCTCTATGAACCCGTTGATGCAGGCGAACTTGCGACTTATCGAGAGTCGAAGGACGGTCAAGTACTTGAGGAAGGCATTAATGAGGCGGGAGCATTCGCTGCGTGGATCGCAGCCGCGACCTCTTACAGTACAAATGGATTCACCCTGATACCGTTCTACATTTTTTATTCGATGTTTGGCTTCCAACGGGTTGGAGACTTCGCTTGGGCAGCAGGTGACATGCAAGCGCGCGGCTTTCTACTCGGAGCGACTGCAGGACGCACAACGCTCAATGGCGAAGGACTACAGCACGCGGATGGTCACAGTCATGTCTTGTCCGCGACGATACCAAACTGCGTGTCGTACGATCCTTGCTACGCGTATGAATTGGCCGTGATCGTCCATGATGGTTTACGTAGGATGTATACCAACGACGAGCACGTGTTTTTCTACATCACTTTGATGAACGAAAACTACGTGCAGCCACCGATGCCTGAAGGTGTAGAAGAGGACATACTCAAGGGAATGTATCTCCTGTCGACGTACGGTGATGCAGAACGTCAATCAGGTCGTATAGTAAATCTGCTTGGCAGCGGAACCATTTTGAGGGAGGTAATCGAGGCGGCTGAGCGATTGTCGTCAACCTACGATGTCGCATGTCGTGTTTGGAGCGTGACGAGCTTTACCGAGCTAGCTCGAGAAGGACTTGAGACTGCGCGATGGAATTTGCTCCACCCTGACCAACCTCAGCGTGAGTCGTTCGTCGCGACTCGATTGAACGGGGAGGTCCCTGTGATCGCGGCAACTGACTATATGAAGCTCCACGCAGAGTCAATTCGATCCTCGTTTGACGCACCGTACCGCGTATTAGGGACCGACGGATTCGGGCGGAGCGATAGTCGTCGCGAACTGCGTCGTCACTTTGAAGTCGACGAACGCTACATCACACTTGCAGCGCTTAAGGAACTAGCAGACGCACAGGTCGTATCGGACGCGGATGTCGCAAAGGCTATCGTCGAATTGAAAATCGATCCGTCAAAGCCTGAGCCGCGTTACGCATGAGCGATTTCAAAGTTCTCATTCCTGATGTAGGCGAAGCACAGGACGTCGAGGTGATCGAAATCTGTGTTGAGATCGGTCAGCGCGTCGAAGTAGATGACGCGTTGTTAGTCATCGAGTCGGATAAAGCGTCGATGGAAGTCCCGTCACCCGTGGCGGGTGAAATTAAGTCGATCAACATGAAACTCGGTGACATCATCGATACGGGCGACCTCGTCGCCGTACTTGAAGTAGCGGAGAGTACTGCAGAATCCGTTGAAGAACCCGCTCCGCCAAGTGTAGCGCAAGTCAGCGAAGACGTTGAATCGGTAGAACCTGAAACAGCGACGAGCGACCCCGCTGAACTGCCGCCGTCTGAAACCGCGGATGGTCATAGCGAGCTCTTTGAAATTCGCCTACCTGAACTGGGCGATGTCGAAGATGTAGAGGTCATCGAAGTACTCGTAGAGGTCGGCCAATCAGTATCAGCCGATCAAGCGTTGATCGTGCTCGAGTCTGACAAGGCAACCATGGAGATCCCTTCGGGCGTTGAAGGTGTCTTAGAGAGTCTCCCGGTTACTGTCGGCGATACGGTGACCGACCATACCCTCGTAGCAACAGTAAGGTCTTCGGCTCCGGAGCAGAAACAGACGACTCTCAGTCCGATACCGATAAACGATTCACCGTCCGTAGCTTCGGTGACCAACGAAAGTAGAGCATCGACGCAAATTCCGGTGGAAACACCAACCTCAGATCAATCGAGGAGAGACAGATCCGCCGCTGTCTACGCAGGTCCTGCGGTTCGGCGCTTGGCAAGGGAACTGGGTGTGGATCTTTCGTCGGTTGAAGGTTCGGGTGTACGTGCTCGCATCGTTAAGGACGATGTGAAGCTGTACGTCAAAACCCAAATGCTCAAACCGGTGGAGGTTGTCTCGGCCGCTGGATTACCGGAAGTCGAATACCCCGATTTCTCACGATTCGGAGAAACGGACGAAATTCCGCTTACCCGAATGCAGTCGCGCGGTGCTGAGAATCTCGTGCGTAGCTGGTTGAACGTGGTACACGTAACTCAGCACGATGAAGCCGACGTGACTGAACTTGAGGATTTCCGCGTCGAACTGAACGATCAAGATCAGGTAGGTGATCAGCGACTAACCGCATTGCCGTTCATACTCAAAGCATGCGCCTCAACGCTTCGAGAGCATCCGCGCTTTAACGCATCAATCAGTCCCACGCTCAAAACGCTCATCCTTAAGAAGTACATTCATATCGGTATTGCCGTCGATACACCCGATGGTCTTATAGTGCCGGTCATTCGTGATGTTCTCGACAAAGGGCTGCGTGATATAGCGACGGAGCTCGAAGGGCTGAGTACGGCCGCAAGAGAGAAGAAACTTAAACCAGATCAGATTAGTGGCGCAAGTTTCACGGTTTCGAGTCTGGGAAGGATTGGCGGAACAGGCTTCACACCGATTATCAATGCGCCAGAAGTGGCGATATTAGGGGTGGCTAGATTAGCGACGAAACCGGTCTGGGATGGCTCGGTGTTCGAACCACGCAAGATTCTGCCGTTATCGCTTTCATATGACCATCGCGCTATCAATGGAGCGGAAGGTGGACGTTTCATGCAATCGCTTGTCGAGAAACTAGGCGACGTGAGACGATTGATACTCTGAATCAAGTTAGTGTTGCTGAAGGCTTTTAACTGTGTGTCAGTCTTTGATGGCATGGTGCGACGACCATAACAAGACTTTTGTTATATACCCGCTGAATTCTTTTGGCGTCATCTTGCGCGAGCTAGTCAGAGTAGGGTTGTCAGACGCTGTCTTCGAGCACTTGTGACGCTGCAACTACTCTGATACCTCTCTCCAACGGAAAAGTGTCCAGCCCCGCATGAATTACATCGAGGATCACCAATCCGGTTAGTTCGCCAAGAGCGAGAAGAGGATCACTCAGCCTAGCCGTGCCCTTCGATGCCTCAAGATCAAAGAAGTGACCGCGTCCCGAGAAGTTCTTCAGTGTCTCCTGTGCGAGCGTAGTTTTGCCGAATTACCTTGCGCCGATCAAGCCAACAACAGGGGAGCCGTTGAGCAGTTCCTCGACGTTGTGAAGGTGGCAAGTTCGGACGATCATACATTCAATTTCACCTTGAAATATGGAAGTCACACTTCCATATTTCAATATATTCTCTTAGACGATTCGATGATCAATTCGTATGCGTTCGCAATCGCTAATCACGTAGCAACGAAGATTGAAACACGCATCCGCGGGAGCATTCAAGACGTAGGAGCTAAGTAAGTCATGCGCCACAAGCATCTGATAAGGGATGATCATCGTACAGCACAAGGACGAATGCACTGATCCACACTTGTTGTGATGAAAATCGTGCAGCGATGTGCGAATCACGTTGATACAGACAGCGTTGTATATGCCGTAGCGCGAATGTTCACGATCTTCTTTTTGTTGTAAATTCGTGTGCGAGACGTCGCGAGTTAGATTGAATGAAGCAATCTCAACGCGACTCATTGACATATCTTGTCGCCGACAGGTATCCTCTATGCTTCCCACCACTATTACTTGAAAGGACTCTCTAATCGTGGCGCATGAACAGATCATCACCGACAGAGACGGCCGTGTAGGCGTCATTACCCTCAACCGGCCTGAGCGTTTAAACGCCTGGACAGATACGATGTCCTCCGAGCTGATGGAACAGATCGGTGAATGGAACGAGGATGAATCAATCGGTGCGATTCTCGTTACTGGTGCGGGAAGAGCGTTTTGTGCGGGTGCTGACTTAAATGTATTTGCCGAACGGGTCGAAACGAATAAGTCTGGCGAAGGCGAGTCCCTGCGACGAGGCGGCGCGAATTTCACGCACTTCATTCGTAACTCGAAGCCGACCGTCGCCGCAATTAATGGCTACGCGGTTGGTGTTGGCCTTACGATGATTCTGCCGTTCGACATACGAATTGCCTCGACCGCCGCAAATCTCAGCATCCGATTCATCAAGATGGGTTTGATGCCGGAACTCGGTTCGACGCGCATTCTCGCCAATCTGATTGGCCTCGGACCGGCCTCCGATATGTGTCTTACTGGCCGGATGGTCTCTGGCGAAGAGGCATTAAGTCTTGGTCTGGTTAGTGCTGTAGCGGAGCCCGATGAACTGATGAGTGTGGCGATGGCGAAAGCACAGGAGATTGCCAATAACCCAACGCAAGCCGTCATGATGATTAAGGAATTACTAAACCGGAACCCGATGGATGCAGATCTAGAGGCGGTGATGGAGCGGGAAGGTATTCGGGATCAGATCGCTCGGCGACTGCCGGACCATGCTGAAGCGGTATCAGCATTCTTAGCGAAGCGCGATCCGAATTTCAATCAGAACTAGAGGCTTGGTCTCACGTAATAGGAACTGGTAGCCATGGGTAGATTAGACGAGAAAGTCGCTGTTATCACCGGCGCGACTAGCGGAATCGGAGAAGCAACGGTGGACGCATATTGCGCCGAAGGTGCGAAGGTCGTATTTTGTGGCCGCAACGAGGAACTTGGCAAGCAGGTTGAAGCGAGGCAACCGGATGGTTCCGCGATGTTCGTTCAGGCGGATGTGTTGCATGAGGAAGAGATCGCGAAGGTGATCAATACGGCGATTGAGCGATGGGGTCGTATTGACGTTCTCTTCAACAACGCTGGCGGTTCATCGGCTATGCCGGGTCGTCCTCACGCGTTCAACATTGAAGATGTGAACGAGGAGAGTTTCAAGTACTCGCAGTGGTACCTATTAGGTACCTGTATGGTCGCGACCAAGCTTGTGTCGCCGATCATGCGGAAGCAACACGCTGGATCAATCATCAATAACTCCTCGAAGGGCGCACATCAAGCGGAAGTGGCAGCGGATCCTCTGTATTCCGCAGCCAAAGCAGGACTTTCAAACTACACCAAAGCAGCCGCAATGCAACTTGGACCGCTCGGGATACGAGTCAACGCAGTGAGTCCGGGTGCCATTGCGACGCCGATCTTTTGGGGCGGTCACACACACGGTCAACAGATCACGGACGACCATAAGAAAAACCGTCTGGCGAGATTTGTTCGAAACGTCAGCGGTGGTCTAATGCCTTTGACGGGTCCTGGTGGGGAAGCAATTGACATTGCTCACGCATGTGTCTATTTAGGCAGTGATGAGAGTCGCTGGGTCACCGGCATCGATCTCGTAGTGGATGGCGGGATGTTGGCGGTAAAGGGCGATCATGTAGGCACCGCAAAGCAGATGCGGGAAATGTGGGAAAAGCGGGACGCAGAGGTAGCGGCGAGTTAACGGGCTTGGCAAGTTAGACCTTTCCGTCAAACCGGAGACCTACGCTGCTAACTTGCTAGTCGTTTGGTGCTTCTTGTGCGAGTACTAAAGCCAACGATCATGAATGGCTTGGAAGCGCCCATCGGATTGCAACTTCAATAGCGCTTCGTTAAGAGACTCGCGTAGCGGTGACGCTTCTTGCAATGCGATCCCAATGTAGTGCGGCGCAAATGCCGGTCCTGTTGTGACGAGATCTTCATTTCGTTGAACAAGGTGCGTGATTGCAAGCGTGTCGTGCACGATCACATCCACCGAACCGTCTCGCAAC
>LXNI01002342.1_pt1 | contig 13430 bp, 12 predicted proteins | sample 809091 | NCBI WGS metagenome assembly LXNI01 (sample SAMN04870527, study PRJNA318959) | sponge metagenome | biome: 01000161; feature: marine sponge reef; material: water | host: Sarcotragus foetidus | place: Greece: Milos, Mediterranean Sea | collected 2013-05-29 | depth 5-7 m | reverse complement strand
GGTTCGCCCCCAACACGCCTCAAGCGCCTACCGCCAGCGTCATCAATGGCACGGCAGGCCCTGACAGACCTGCCCAAGGTCAAAATCCGACCGCATGAAAAATTAGCTCGCCGATCGGGGGTTGGAGGCTATGCCGCTTCCTGGAGCGCCCGCCAGATTTTTTCCGGTGTCGCCGGCATATCCACATGGGTGATGCCGGCGCTGGCCAAGGCATCGACCACCGCATTCATCACCGCGGGCGGCGCACCGACGGTGCCTGTTTCCCCGGCGCCTTTGACGCCGAGCGGGTTGTTGCCCGTCGGCACCGGCAGGGTGTCGGCGGCAATCTTCGGGAAGTCATCGGCCCGGGGCATGCAGTAATCCAGAAACGAGCCCGAAAGCATTTGTCCGCTCTCGTCATAGACCATGTTCTCCATTAGCGCCTGACCGACGCCCTGGGCGACGCCGCCGTGGAGCTGGCCCTTCAGCAGCAGCGGATTGATCACGGTGCCGACGTCATCGGTGACCGTCATGCCGACCAGTTCCACCTTGCCGGTGTCGGGATCGATCTCGACTTCGGCGATCTGACAGCCGTTGGGGAAATTGAAATTGCCGAGGCCGGCCTGGAAGGCGCCCACGCCCTCAAGCCCGACGCCCAAGTGCGGCGGATACATGATCGGATTGTAGGACGCCGCGGCGACCTCGGTGATATCCATGGACTTGTCCGTGCCGGCGACGGTGAAGGCGCCGTCGTTGAACTCGATATCGCTCTCGCCCGCTTCCATCAGATGGGCGGCGATCTTCTTGCCCTTTTCGATCACTTCGTCGGCGGCGTTCTTGAGTGCCGATCCGCCGACCACCATGGAGCGCGAGCCCACCGTACCGCGGCCGATGGACACCTTGTCCGTATCGCCCTGGACCACCCGGACCCGCTCGTTATCGACGCCGAGGAATTCGCACGCCATCTGGGCATAGACCGTTTCGTGACCCTGTCCGTGAGAGTGCGTACCCGCAACGATGGTAACGTCGCCGGTGCCGTCGAAGTGGATTTCCATCCGATCGTTGAACACGGCGGCGGATTCCAAATAGACCGACAGCCCGTGGCCGCGGAGCTTGCCTTCGGCCTCCGACGCGCTCCGGCGCGCTTCGAAGCCTGCCCACTCGGCGGCCTCCATGGCGTTGTCCATGCAAGCCTCGAAATCGCCGCAATCGTACTGGTACATGAGCGCGGTCTGATAGGGCATCTGATCCGGCTTGATCAGGTTGCGCCGGCGAAGCTCGATCGGGTCGATATCCATCTCGCGCGCCGCGATGTCGAACATCCGTTCCACCACATGGGCCGCCTCGGGACGGCCGGCGCCGCGATAGGGCGCCGTCCCCTGGGTGTTGGTGAAGTAACAGTTGGTGGTCACATGGATGGCCGGCATGGCGTAGACGCCGGACATCAGGGTGGTGAAGAACATGGGCGAAATGCCGCCGCTCGGCATCATGTAGGCGCCCTGGTTGTAGTGCCCGGTGACCCGGAACCCGACCACCTTGCCGTCGGCATCGAATCCCATCTCGGCCTCGGCGTCCACGTCCCGGGCCTGGGAGTCGGAGAGCAGCGCCTCGGCCCGGTCCGACACCCACTTGACCGGCCGGCGCACCTCTTTGGCGGCCCAGACGGTCAGGATGTCTTCGCCGTAAAACCCGCCCTTCATGCCGAAGCCGCCGCCGACGTCCGGCGAAACCACCCGCAGCTTGCTCTCCGGCATGTGGAAGATCTCATGGCACAGTTCGGCGCGGACGCCGTGCGGGCCCTGGGACGTCGTATAGAGGGTATGGCGGTCCTCGCCCGCATCGTAATCGCCGAGGGAGACCCGGGCTTCCATGGAATTGGTGGTGATCCGGTTGTTGTTGATCTGCGCCTTGGTGACGTGATGTGCGCCGGCGAGAGCTGCCCCGGTGGCCTCGCCGTTGCCCATGGCATACTGGAAGGTGAGGTTGCTGTCGGTGCCGTCATAGACCAGTGGTGCGCCATCGGCCCGGGCCGCGGCGACAGTGGTGACAGCCGGCAGGACGTCGTAGTCCACTTCGATGAGTTCCGCGGCGTCCTTGGCCTGGGCCAAGGTCTCGGCGACCACAAAGGCCACGCGGGCGCCGACGCACTTCACTTCATCCTTGGCGAGCGCCGCGTGGGGCCGCTGGACCGGCTCGCCCTGCACCAGGAAGGGGATGACGGTCATGCAGGGAATGCCCCCGAGACCCGCCGCTTCGATGTGCGCGCCGGTAAAGACGGCGACGACACCGGGAGCGGCCTCGGCGGCCGAGGTGCCGATGGACTTGATTTTGGCATTGGCGTGCGGCGAGCGCAGTACATAGCCGTGGGTCATCCGGGGAAGCACCATATCGTCCACATAGCGTCCCTTGCCGGTCAGAAATTTCGGATCTTCTTTTCTTGAAACCGCCTGCCCAATGCCGAATTTCATTGTCTTTTCTCCCTGTCCACGTCTGGCAACCGCATTTTATAGGCAGTTTGGCCGCCGACCCGCCACCAAATTTACCGCGATTTTCCCCGGGGTCCACGAGATGGACAAATACGGCCGATGCAACGGTACCGCCCTCTGGAGGCGATCGCGGCAATTTTGTATGATGGCCTGGATGATGGTACCGCCGATGGGAGGCTCAGGTGAACCAAATCCCGGCAGACCAATCATATCCCGGACGGTATTGGCACGCCCTCGATGACGGGCGCGTTCAGTGCGACCTGTGTCCCCGCGAGTGCAAGCTGAACGACGGTCAGCGCGGTCTGTGTTTCGTTCGCGCGCGGAAAGACGACGGCATCGTGTTGACCACCTATGGCCGGTCGTCGGGTTTCTGCATCGACCCCATCGAGAAAAAGCCGCTTAATCATTTTCTGCCCGGCACGCCTGTCCTGTCCTTCGGCACGGCGGGCTGTAACCTGACCTGCAAGTTCTGCCAGAATTGGGATATTTCAAAGGCCCGGGACTTCGACAAGCTGGCCGACCGGGCGAGCCCGGAAGCCATCGCCCGCGCGGCCCGGCGTCACGGCTGCACGAGCGTCACCTTCACCTATAACGACCCGGTGATTTTTCTCGAATACGCCGTGGATGCCGCCAAGGCGTGCCGCGAGGTTGGGATTAAATCGGTTGCCGTCTCCGCCGGCTATATCTCTCCTGAGCCGCGAATCGAATTCTATGAACACGTGGATGCGGTGAATATCGATCTCAAGGCATTCACCGAAGAGTTCTATACGGACCTTTGTTCCGGTCATCTGGCGGCGGTGCAGGATACTCTCGAATATCTGGTGCACGAGACCACCGTATGGGTGGAGATCACCACCCTCCTGATTCCGGGTTACAACGATTCGGAGCGCGAATTGACCGAACTCTCCGAGTGGATTGCGGAAAACCTCGGACCTGACGTGCCGCTCCACTTCTCGGCGTTTCACCCGGACTGGAAAATGACCGACGTTCCCAACACGCCGCCGGAGACCTTGCGGCGGGCGCGCTCCATCGCCCTCAACCGAGGGCTTCGCTACGTCTACCTCGGCAACATTCACGACTATGATGGGTCGAGCACCTACTGCCATGGCTGTGGCGGCGTTCTGATCGGCCGGGATTGGTACGAACTCTCCACATGGACCCTCACCGAAGAAGGCCGGTGCGCCAATTGCGGAACGCCCTGCGCCGGTGTGTTCGATGGCCCGCCCGGTGATTGGGGCCGTAAACGCCGGCCGGTTCGCGTTCGTGAGGCGGCGGCGTGATCCGCACTGGACCTGATCATCAGGTGTGTTAAAGCTGTGGCCGCAAAAATTCCGACCGCGACAACGACTCTATGAAACGGTTCCTGAGCTTGGCGCTGAAGGCCGGGGTCTCCATCGGGCTCATCTGGTACGCGACCCGAAACCTGGATTTCGCCTCGGCGCTCGACCGGCTGTTCTCTATGCCCGTTTGGCCGTTGGCGCTGGCGGCGGTGGTGTGGGCCTGCGTTCTCTTGAACAACACCATCCGCTGGCGGATCGTCATGAAGAGCCTTGCGGCGGCGCTTCCCTTCAGCCAAACGTTCCAAATTCTCTACATCGGCATTTTCTTCAACCAGGTCCTCCCGTCTTCGGTGGGTGGAGACGCCGTTCGCATGTTCCTGGTCTATAAGACCGGCGTCGGGGTTCGTCCGGCGGTTAATTCCATCCTGCTTGAGCGCGCGGCGACTTTGCTGGGACTGATTCTTCTGGTCGTCGCAACGCAGCCACTCCTGTTGTCACGCATCGGCGACGACCCGGCGCGGTTCGCCTTTCCCGTTTTGGCGGTGGCGGCGGTGACCGGCATTGCCTTCGTCATGCTGCTGGACCGGTTTCCGCCAGCGATGAAGACGTGGAAGATCATTCAGGGAATCGCGACGCTGGCCGAAGACGCCCGGCGGTTCTTCTTGAAGCTCAAATATTCGCTGCCGGCCATCGGGCTGGGCTTTGTCGGGTTTTCGCTGATCAGCCTCCTGACATTCGTGCTCGCTCTCGGCCTGGACATCGACCTCCCGCTCGCCGATTGCCTGGTGCTCATTCCCCCTGTGATGCTGGTGACGACCATTCCGATTTCGGTGGCCGGTTGGGGGGTCCGTGAAACCGCGATGGTCTTCGCCCTCGGCATTGCCGGGGTTGGCCAACAGGACGCGGTTCTGCTGTCGCTGCTTCTCGGCGTCCTGATGGTCGTTGTCGCGTTGCCGGGCGCGCTGCTATGGCTCAAGAGCGGCCACCGGCGGTCCGACGTGGCGGCCGGGATGCCGCAGGCCTAATCCCCGCCGGGCCGTCTGCCGGAATTTACAGGCCCGTCCGCATCACATAAATTCATATGGCTCAACCAAGAAGCAGCCGAACGTTTCGCCCATCACCTAGGAAGGCAGTCCCGCAATGAGAATATCGTTTGATAAACCCGCGCAAGCGACCAATGGGGTCGCGGTGGTATTTGCAACCGCCGGCGGGAAGCTCACCCCGTCCGCCGACAAGCTCGACAAGAAAGCCGGCGGCGCCATCACGCGCGCGATCAAGGCGAGCCACTTCAAGGGCAACGCGGATCAGGTTTTGAAAATTTGGACGCCGGCAGGAACCCGGCTGGAAGCCATCATGATTATGGGCCTCGGCAAACCGGAGGCGTTGACCGACCTCCAGGCCCAAAAGATCGGGGGGCTGATGTATGCCAACACCCGCCGGGCCAAGAGCGGCACGGTCAATGTCGCCGTCGATCCGGCGGACGGCAGCAAGCTCCCGGCCAACGAGCTCGCCGCCCAGATGGGATACGGGGCATTGTTGCGTTCCTACCGGTTCAGCAAATACCGGACCAAGGAAAAGGACTCGGCCAAGCCGATCCTCAAATCGATCAAGTTCGGCTGCGCGGGACACGTCAATGCCCGTCGGAGCTACAACCTGCTCGGCAAGATCGCCGACGGCGTCTTCTTCACCCGCGATCTGGTCTCGGAGCCGCCCAACATTCTCTACCCCGAGTCTCTCGCCAAGGAGGCGAAGAAGCTTGAGAAGCTTGGGGTCAAGGTCGAGATTCTGACCGCCGCCCAGATGAAGCGTTTGGGCATGGGCGCGCTGCTCGGCGTCGCGCAGGGCAGCGTCCGCGAGGCGCGGATGGTGGTCATGCAGTGGAACGGCGCGCCGAAGCGCGGGAAATCCAAGGGCTCCCGGGCGGACGCGCCTATCGCTTTTCTCGGCAAGGGCGTGACCTTCGATACGGGCGGCATCTCCATCAAGCCGGCGGCCGGCATGGAAGACATGAAGTGGGATATGGGCGGCGCCGGCGTGGTAATCGGCCTCATGCGCGCACTCGCCGGCCGCAAGGCCAAGGCCAATGTGGTCGGCGTCGTCGGCCTGGTGGAGAACATGCCGGGCGGCAATGCCCAGCGGCCGGGCGATATCGTCACCTCCATGTCGGGCCAGACCATCGAGGTGCTGAACACCGACGCCGAAGGGCGCCTCGTGCTGGCCGATGCGCTCTGGTACTGCAAGGAGCGGTTCAAGCCCAAGTTCATGGTCAATCTCGCCACCCTGACCGGCGCCATCATCATCAGCCTCGCCGATCAATATGCGGGCCTGTTCTCCAACAACGATACGCTTTCCGACCGGTTGACCAAGGCCGGCGAAGCGGTGGACGAGAAGCTTTGGCGAATGCCCATTGGAGACGGCTATGACCGGATGATCGACAGCGATGCGGCCGATATGAAAAACATCGGCGGACGCGGCGGCGGCAGTATTACCGCGGCCCAGTTCCTCCATCGGTTCGTCGGCAAGACGCCGTGGGCGCACCTGGATATCGCCGGCGTCACCTGGTCAAAGAAGGCCGCGCCCACCGTTCCCAAGGGCGGCACGGCCTTTGGGGTCCGGCTGCTCGACCGGCTGGTAAAGGATCACTACGAAAGCAGGTAGCGCCTACTCGATCCCGTGAACGACCGTCACCGTTGAGACGATCTCAAGTTCGCCGGGGACGATGGGAACCCCTGCGCGCGCTCCTGCGCGAGCGACATCGCGGTCAGGGCATATCGAGTCAATTCGGCCTCCCGGCATGGTCGCGCCACAATTCTCACTGCCAATCGCGGTACGAATGTGGCACCGTTGGAGCATGACCGTGGTGTCCTTTTACCACCTGCAGCGCTCGCCGCTGGAAGCTGTTTTGCCCAAGCTGCTGGAGAAGACCCTGGCGGCGGGCAAACGCGCCGTGGTGATGGCGTCCTCCGAGGACCGGGTGGAATCGTTGAACGCCATACTCTGGAGCCAGGACCCCGGCGGCTGGCTGCCCCACGGATCGGCCGCGGACGGGTTTGCCGAGCACCAACCGGTGTGGCTGACCGCGACACCGGAAAACCCCAACCAGGCGGACTTCCTGTTCCTCACCGACGGTGCGGCGGTTGAGGATCCGAGCGGCTATGAACGGTGCTTCGACCTGTTCGACGGCAACGACGATACGGCGGTCGAGGCGGCGCGGGGTCGCTGGAAATCCCTGGCGGCTGCTGGTCATGTACTTACCTATTGGCAGCAGAATGTCTCGGGCGCCTGGGAAGAGAAGGCCGGCGCGTAGAACCGTCAGGTCGGGAAAATGGCGAATCCCCTAGACCCTTGCCACATTCCGGTCATATGTATATAAGCGCCCCGGTTTTCAGGGGTTCCCGGCAGCTTTGTATCCGGAGGGATCACGTTTCACCCAATTCTCGAGGCAACCGCGAGGCTCGATGCAATGGCCGTCGAACGTACACTTTCGATCATCAAACCGGACGCCACCCGGCGCAATCTCACCGGCCGGATCAATGCCCGGTTCGAAGAGGCCGGATTGCGGATCGTCGCTCAGCGCCGGGTCGGCCTGACCCGGGAGCAGGCGGAGCGGTTTTATGACGTACATGCCGAGCGGGCGTTCTTTGACGATTTGTGCAACTTCATGATTTCCGGACCTGTGGTGGTTCAGGTCCTCGAAGGCGAGGATGCCGTTGCCAAGAACCGCGAGGTGATGGGCGCCACCAACCCGGCCAACGCCGATGACGGAACGATCCGCAAGGATTTCGCCGAGAGCATCGAGGCCAACTCCGTCCACGGTTCCGATGCGCCGGAAACCGCGGCCCGCGAAATCGCCTTCTTCTTCAGTGAACTGGAAATCGTCGGCTGACCGGAACCGGTCTAGGGTCCGGACCCGATTGAGCCGCCATGGGAGTGTTGCGGCGATGGTACATAAAATGATTGCGTCATGGCCGGGCAAGGACCCGGCCATCCACGTGTACCGTGCCGCGAGGCGTGGATCACCGGGTCAAGCCCGGTGATGACGACTTGCGGGTGAGCGGGGAGAGGAGGCTTGCCGTGCCTCCCCTTGCCCCCTTTCCCGGGTGAGAGGGCGCAAAAGGAGAATCCCCTAATTGAGTACAAATCCTAGCCTGCGGGATTGAAAACGGGGGAGGGCGCCTTCCCCGTCTCGCTTATCTCCACTTTGTTTCCGGCCACCTTGGCCCGGCCCTCGGCGATCAGCCGGACCGCCAACGGGTACAGTTTGTGCTCTTCGGCTAGAATGCGCGCCGCCAAATCCCCGGGCGTGTCGCCCTGCAGGACAGGCACGACGGCCTGCGCGATGATCGGGCCGTCGTCCGTCTCCGGCGTCACGAAGTGGATGGTACAGCCGGAAAACCTCACGCCCGCCTCGATGGCCCGCTCGTGGGTGTGAAGACCCTTGAACGCCGGCAGAATGCTGGGGTGAATATTGATCAGCCGGTCCCGCCACCTGCCGACGAAGTTGTCGGTTAGCAGCCGCATGAACCCGGCAAGACAGACAAGCTCGATGGATCGGCCGGAAAGCGCCGCGTGGAGCGCATCTTCAAACGGCTCCCGGCCCTCGAAGTCCCGATGATCGATGGTCTCGGTCGGTATGCCCGTCCTGGCAGCCCGTTCGAGACCGGGAGCATCCGGTACATTGGAGATGACGAGGGAGATCCCAGCCCCCAATTCTCCCGCCGCCGCGGCATCGATCAGCGACTGCAGATTGCTGCCGCGCCCGGAAATGAGGACGGCGATCTTCATCCGCCGAACACGTCCTTGAGGTCGTGAATGCGCACCCGGTCCGCATCGTTGCCGCGGCGGACCACTTCGCCGATGGCGCTGATGGTCTCGCCGGCCGCCTCCAGTGCCGACTTGATCTCCGCCGCATCGTCCGCCGGGCACAGCGCCACCATGCCGATACCGCAATTGAAGGTCCGGGCCATTTCCGGAGGTGCCACGCCGCCGGCCTCGGCCAGCCAGGCGAATACCGGCGGCAGGTTCCACGCCCTGGCATATAGATCGACGCCCAGTCCCTCCGGCAGCACGCGGGGAATGTTGTCGAGCAGTCCGCCGCCGGTGATGTGGGAAATGGCGTGAACGCCGCCGGCGCCGATGCCGGCCAGCGCCGCGCGAACATAAATCCGGGTTGGGGTCAGGTAAGCCTCACCGATGCTCTGCCCGGGCGCGAAGGGGGCCGGGTCGTCAAAGGTCAGATCCGCGTTTTCGACCACTCGCCGGGCCAGGGAAAAACCGTTGGAATGCAGGCCGGCGCTGGCAAACCCCAGTACAACGTCACCTTCCCGGACGGCGTCGCCGGTGAGCAGCGCATCGCGCTCCACGGCGCCGACCGCGAACCCTGCGAGATCGTAATCGCCATCAGCGTACATGGAGGGCAGCTCCGCCGTTTCGCCGCCGATCAACGCGCACCCCGCCTGCCGGCAGCCGTCCGCAATGCCGCTGATGACGGCGGCGGCCACCGCCGGCTCCAGCCGCCCGGTGCCGAAGTAATCCAGAAAGAACAGCGGTTCGGCGCCCTGGACCACTAAATCGTTGACGCACATGGCCACGAGATCGATGCCGATGGTGTCGTGGCGCCCGATCGCGGCCGCCACTTTCAGCTTGGTGCCGACGCCGTCGGTACCGGAAACCAGGATGGGGTCCCGATAGCCCGCCGCCTTGAGATCGAACAGGGCGCCGAATCCGCCGAGCCCGGACATGGTGCCTGGCCGGTCGGTGGCCTTGGCCACGGGCCGGATGGCGTCGATCAACTGCTCGGCGGCATCGATGTCGACGCCGGCATCCTTATAGCGCAGGATGAACTCTACCGGCCTGCCGTCGTGCCCGAATTTCTGCTTGCCGCCGCCCTTGGAAATGCCTTCCTCCATCGTTTCTACGTGCTAAATTAGCCGCGCACGAAGGCCGAAAACATACTTGATCCGGGGCGGTTTGCAATGTTCGGAGGACGTATCTGGCTCGGCGTCTCGCTGGACGTCGGGATGCCGCTAACGCGCGAACGGCAGGCGCGCGCCCTGCATGCCGTGGCGGTCTTCGGATTTGCCTTGGCCCTGGCGGTTGCCCCCGCCGGCAGGACCGCGATCGCGCAGGATGTGTTTGAGGTTTCGGGCGTGGCCGTCGATGTGACGGCGGAAACCGCTGCTGCCGCCCGGGCGCGTGCACTGGCCTCCGGAGAACAGCGTGCCTTCGAAATTCTCCTCGACCGCTTGACGCTGAAGTCGGATATCGACCGCCTGCCGGTGCTGAGCGCCACGGACCGCGCCGAGTTGGTCCAGGACCTCTCGGTTGCCAATGAGAAAACCTCCGCCGTCAGGTATCTCGCCGAACTGACATTTCGTTTCAAGCCGCGCGACGTGCGTCAACTGCTTCGCGATTTGGCCATCGACTTCGCCGAAACCCCAAGCAAACCGGTGCTGGTGTTGCCGGTCTACCGCGCCGCGGGTGTGGTCGTATTATGGGATGACCCCAACCCCTGGCGGGACGCGTGGCGCGGAATCGGCGGGCCCAACGCCTTGGCCGGTCTGGTTCCGATGGAGTTCCCGGCAGGTGACCTGGCCGATATTGCGGCCATTGGCGCGGAGCAGGCGGCTGCCGGCGACCGTGCGCGGTTGGAAGCGCTGTCCCGGCGTTACGGAACCAGCGACGTGATCGTCGCCATTGCCGAACTTGCGGCGGCGCCGGGCGGGGCGCCTTCGATTTCCCTCACCGTCAACCGTTATGGCGAATCGGTATCCGAGCAGGCCATCATCACCGGCGTCACCGGTCAGCCGGGCGAGGCGGTTGAGACGGTCCTGCGGCGCGCGGCGGTCCAGGTTGCCGATGAGATTGAGGACCAGTGGAAAGCAGACAACCTTCTACAGTTCGAGCGCAGCGAAATTGTGGCAGTCGTGCTGCCGATCCAGTCGCTCGGCGATTGGGTGAAGGTCCGGTCCAGGCTGGGGCGGGTGGCGGTTGTCGACCGCATTGATCTTGTCCTGCTGTCCCGTGATGAGGCGCGCCTCATCATTCAATATCTCGGCGATATCGACCAACTGGCGCTGGCGCTGGCCCAGGCGGATTTCAGCCTCCGTGAGGAAGAGGGCAACTGGATTCTCGAACTGGATTCGGGCGGCGCGCCGCCCGAGGCGACGCCGCCCAACCAGGGCTAAGGCGAGATGCGCCACACGCTGAGGATCAACATTCCCAATCTCATCAGTTTTGCCCGGCTGCTGTCGGTGCCGCTGGTGGTTTGGCTGATCCTCAGTGACGCCTACCTCTGGGCCTTTTGGGTTTTCCTTGTCGCCTGCGCAAGTGATGCGGTGGACGGCTTCATCGCCAAACGTTTCAACTCGGAAACCGTACTCGGCGGATTTCTGGACCCGGTCGCCGACAAGGCGCTGTTGGTCAGTGTGTTTGTCGCTCTGGGACACGCCGGATTTCTGCCCACATGGCTGGTCATCCTGGTGGTCTTCCGGGATGGGCTGATTCTCCTCGGGGCATTTCTTTATCATGTGCTTTATCAGCGGCTGACCATGGAGCCGCTGCTGATCAGCAAATTGAATACGACGGTGCAATTTCTTCTCGTCCTCGGCGTACTGGGCATGGCAGGCTACGAGCTGGAGGGTTGGGCGGTGATGGATTTGATGGTCTATGTGGTCGCGGCGACCACCTTTGCGTCGGGCACCGCCTATGTGTGGGTCTGGGGCCGGCGCGCCTCGGCATTGGAGCCGGGCGAGTAATGACGGCACGCAATCAAGCCCTGGTCTGGATCGGCGTCCTGGCCGCCCTGGTTGCCGCCCTGATGCTCACCGGCGGTATTCTGCTCCCGTTTGTGGCCGGAATGGCGGTCGCCTATTTTCTCGATCCGTTTGCCGACCGGCTGGAGGCGTGGGGGACGTCGCGAACCGTCGCCACCATCATCATCACCCTGATCTTCTTCGCCGTGGTGATTCTGGCGCTGGTGCTGTTGGTGCCGCTGCTTCAAGGGCAGGTCCTCGCATTCGTCGAGAAACTGCCGCAACTGGTCAGTTCCTTCCTCGCCTCGATCGCGCCGATCCAGGAACGGGTCGAAGGCCTGATTTCCAGTGACCGGTTGGAGCAGCTGCGCGATGCCGCCCAGTCCTCCGCCGGCACTTTGATCGCTTGGGTCGGCGGCGTGCTTGCCCGGATTTGGCAGGGCGGCGTCGCCTTCTTCAATTTGCTGTCCCTGGTGGTAATCACGCCGATCGTCAGCTTCTACCTGTTGCGCGATTGGGACCGCATCGTTGAACGGGTGGACAGCTGGCTGCCCCGCCGCCAAGCACCGGCCATCCGCGAAATCTTTGCCGACATCGATACCACCGTTGCCGGCTTCGTCCGCGGGCAGGGGACCGTCTGCCTGTTTCTCGCCGTTTTCTACGGGGTCGGTCTGACCATCGTTGGATTGGATTTCGGACTTACCATCGGATTGGCGACCGGCCTGATCTCCTTCGTTCCCTATTTCGGGATGCTGGTGGGGATGGGTGTCGCGGCCGGTGTCGCGTTTGCCCAGTTCACCGAAGTTCTGCCGTTCGTCTTCGTCTTCGCCGTATTCATGGCCGGCCAAGTGGTCGAGTCCATGTTCCTGACGCCCAAGCTGGTGGGTGACCGGGTGGGCCTGCACCCGGTCTGGGTGATTTTCGCGCTTCTCGCCGGCGGCACCATCTTCGGCTTTACCGGTGTGCTGCTCGCCGTGCCGGCCGCGGCAACCATCGGCGTGCTGATCCGGTTCTTTCTCCGCCGGTATCTGGAAAGCCCGCTCTATGGCGCCGGCGGCGATGAGGCCGGCAAAGACCCGGATGCATGACCGACGCCGCGCAACTTCCGCTTGGCTTTGATCATCGGCCGTCGATGAGCGGCGCCGACTTCCTGGTGACCGAGTGCAATCGAGCGGCGGTGGCCTGGCTGGACAGATGGCCGGACTGGCCGGGGCCCGCCTTGGTGGTTCACGGGCCGCCGGCCAGCGGAAAGACACATCTGGCGCATGTCTTTCAGGCCCAGACCGGCGGAATGATCGTTCCGGGCGGCGCACTGAATGACGGCGATGTCCTGGGCGCGCAGCGTGACGGGGGTGTGGTGATTATCGACGACGCGGACAAATCCGCGGATGAGGCCATCCTCTTCCATCTCTACAATGTGGTGGCGGACGCGAATAGTCACCTCCTGCTCACCGCGGGAACTCCACCGGCCCGATGGAATATCGGCCTTCCCGACCTGGCGTCCCGGCTACGCGCCGCCACCTCCGCCGGTGTTCGTTTGCCCGATGAAGATCTGATGGCGGCGGTCCTGACCAAGCAGTTTTCTGATCGCCAGATGCGGGTCGATCCGGCGGTGATCTCGTTTCTGTTGCTCCGCATCGAGCGGTCCTTTACCGCCCTCGAAAAGCTGGTTGAAGATATTGACCGCGCATCTTTGGCGGAAAAGCGCAACGTCACCCTGCCGTTTGTGCGGACGGTGCTGGCGGGCCGCGCTGGACCCTAGTGCAGTTCCCGGCCAAATCGAACCATTTGACCGGAAACCGCTCTAGCAGGCTGCTGAAGAACTCGCCACGCGCGGCCGGTTTGATGAGTTCGGTCGGTTTTCTCTGGTTATGGGCGGCGGGGGTTGGGGTTCGGGACCCGCTCGCGGCGGGTCTGGGGGCCTATTGCGC
>LXNI01002341.1_pt1 | contig 13439 bp, 8 predicted proteins | sample 809091 | NCBI WGS metagenome assembly LXNI01 (sample SAMN04870527, study PRJNA318959) | sponge metagenome | biome: 01000161; feature: marine sponge reef; material: water | host: Sarcotragus foetidus | place: Greece: Milos, Mediterranean Sea | collected 2013-05-29 | depth 5-7 m | reverse complement strand
CCAGTATGGACGCGAAGACGGCTACCGGGAGGGCTATCAACAGGGCCTCAAAGAGGGCTGTCATGAGCCGTCGTGCTGAACACCTATCCATGTTGTCATGCATGGTTATCATGACTCGGTAGGGCTAGTCCCCTGAATGCTGCGCTGCCCAAGCCGACAGGAACTCGGCAAAGTGGGACTCGGTTGACTCTCCCAGCCATTGCTTAACCCTGCCGCATTCCTCTTGATACGCAGCTTCTGTCAACTTCCCCCTGACCTGTTCCCACCTGAGATAGACCAAGTAGGTATTGAGCACATCGGTTTCACAATAATCCCGAATGGCCTTGATATTCCCCTCAAGATACGTGTCCCACACTGCATTGCCACTCATTCCCAACTTGCCCGGGAATCCGAGCATGAGCGCGATTTCATCCAGTGGCGCTGCTGCGCGCAAATTAAAATTCGCCAGCGTATCCATCAGGTCAATGTGACGCCGGTGGAACCGGCTGAGATAGTTATTAAATCTGAATTCCCGATCATCGTCTCCGTTATCCCAATAACGTTTGGCACCGGTGGCATAGATCAGGGATCGATAATGCAAGACGGGCAAGTCAAATCCGCTCCCATTCCAGCTGACCAGCGTGGGTGAAAATCGCTCAACCCCGTCATAAAAACGGGCAATCAACTCCTCCTCGGTAGAGGATTCGGCCCCTAATGACCAGACATCAAATCGATTACCGGACCGAAGTATCACCGAAATGGCAACCACATGATGCAGATGCAAAGGCAAGAAAGAGGAACGCTCTGTCTTTTGGCATTGCTTGGCAAACATTGCCTTTGCAATATCTGCCTCAGACAGTCCACTTAAGTTATAAAGACGAGCCCCCGTCTTTGTGTCCGGCACCGTCTCAATATCAAAAACCAGTACATTCACCATGCAAACCTGTTTTTCTTTGTTTGAAGGAAAAATAGAATAGAAATAAAATTATTATTATAATTCAATGGCATATTAAATATTTAGCCGTCATTCTATAACATAATCAAAGTATAACCCGGTTGCTTTGACATCGCCAAGCGGCAAGACAATTCCGATAGGGGCTGAGATCCGGTCTAACTCATAACCTTGCATCAAACGGTGGTATGGCACAACAGGACAGGTTCACTGAGATTCGCAATTCGGCAACCGGGGATTCCCGCTATTCAAACAGCGGTCATTGAACAACCGATCCTTCGTCGTGACGGATCTGGCCTGGACGTACAGGGAAAGAAGGCGGTGATGGAGCACGGCCCTGTGACAACGACATAACAGATTTTATCAATCAGTCAACAGATACTGACCCGCGGATTGGTCTGATTGATTGATGAACTGCAGCACAACTATCTTCTTGCGGTTGATGAATCTATAATGTTCCGGAATTCAGACTTGTCATTTACCGTTCACATGCCATGAAAAATACCGTCACCGAGCAATTTCTCTCTACCCTCGCTCACAGGCTTAAGGGAGAACAATCCTCTGAGGAAATCGATTTTTTAAAGGCATATTACCAGCGGTTGTCGCGTCAGGATTTTGTTGAGGAACGGGCTCTGGAATTCAGGAATCTGGCACTGCGACACAAACATCTCGGTCATGTCCGGCAACCTGGACAAACACTGATCGACATTTGCAACCAACATCCGGATGGGGTTGGGTCGAATCAGCATATCAGCACAACTGTCATCAATATTGTGATTGACGAAAAACCATTTGTTATCAATTCGTTGATGATGAAACTGAACAGTCTCAGAAAAAATCCGCTCAGACTGCTACATCCGATTTTCAAAGTAACCCGTGATGCACAGCATGCCCTGGTGGCCATCGAACGGTATCAACATGAAGACGCGCTCTCAAACGACCCGTGGTTCATTGAGTGCTATATCCAATTTGTCATTGACTATGTCCCTGAAGATGAACATCAGCAGCTCACCGCAGCACTGGCGCAAGTGATCTCCGATATCAATGTCGTCGTGCATGACTGGAAAGACATGCGACAAGGCGCACTCGAACTGGCAGAGGTGTCCGCTTCAGACCGGGATGTGGCGATGTCGGATGAATACAGGGCATTGTTTCGATGGATGGCCGAGGATCATTTTGCCTTTCTGGGATATTGCGAGTTAAGCGTGACACAGTCCCAAGAGAATCAAACGGTCAATCTGGTCCCCGAGTCAACACGTGGCGTCCTTCGGGCAGCAAAGCATCATGATGACGATGCGGCGCTGAAATTACTTCCCCCGATCGGATTTAGCCCCACATCACCCGTTGTATTCACCAAGACCTGTCAACAATCGACCATTCATCGCGCGAATTATATGGATTGTATTTTGTTTGATCATGGAACCAGATCCACCCCAGACAAGACCCGACAAACAACCGTCAGTTGTATGCTTGGCTTTCTATCCGGTTCATCCGCCAGACTGCCAACCGGCGAAATTCCACACCTTCGGGAAAAGACAGCCTACGTGCTTGAGCAAAGTGAATTTCGCAGGGGTGGATACGCCTATAAGGAACTGACCACCATTTTAGAGACACTCCCCAGAGAAAAACTCTTTCAACTGGATCGGGACAGTTTATACGCTTTATGCATGTCTCTGCTCAACCAGCAGGAAAGACGCAAGACCCGTCTTTACCTTCACAGAGACATCTGTGGTCATTTCTATTCCTGTCTGGTTTATGTGCCACGGGATATTTTCAACAGCAAATTACGCCAGCAGATACAGACTTACCTGGCAAAGAGCCTGGAGGCGGAGGAGGTGTCATTTCAGGTTCATTTTTCCGATTCGATTCTGACGCGCATTCATTATACCGTCCATCGCAACCGGTCTTCTGGACAGGAAATCACCCAAAGCAAACTGGAACAGGCCGTTCAGAATATTGCCCGGGACTGGAATGACAGACTCTATGAATCGATAAGGGCCACATCAGGGGATGAAACCGCAAAACAGACCCTGGATATATTCAGAGACGGATTCAGCAGCAACTACCAGGACGATTTTGGAACCGAGACCGCCGTTGTTGACATTAACATCTGCAATCAATTGCAGCCAGATGAAATTAGAGCCGTCTTGGGACATTCTGAACAGGAGAAGTCACCCGGGACATCTTTGACGCAGGCCAGCTTTAAAATCTATTCCATCGATTATTCGATTCCGCTGTCCGATGTCCTGCCAGTGCTTGAGAACATGGGGGTACGGGTGCTTGGGGAACGTCCCTACCGGATTAATACGGTCAACGGACAAAGCTTCAGGATTCATGATTTCGCAATCGTACGCAAGGATGGAAAACCGTTTGATCTTGCGACCAATGGCGAGAAGTTCGAGTCAACCTTCATTCAATGTTCCGAAGGACATGTCGAAAACGACGGCTACAATCAGCTGACCTTGGTTGCCAATCTGACCTGGCGGCAGATTACCCTTCTTCGAGCCTATTACAAATATCTCAAACAGATTCGCCTGCGATACAGCGAAAACTATATCATTGATGCACTGGTTTCCAACCCCGAACTGGTGGTAGCCATTATCAACTATTTCAACGAGCGTTATCATCCAACTTCGACCGGTCACGCCGCTGATCAGCGACTGGAGACGGTGCGAGGCCTGTTCGAACAGGTGCATACACTCGATGAAGACCGCATCCTTCGGGCGCTGCTTGACGTGGTGCTGGCGACGCTTAGAACAAACTACTTCCAACAACACGAAAACGGCCAGACAAAATCGTATATTTCGTTCAAGCTTTCCTCCGGTTCCATTCCCCGTATCCCTGAACCGAGTCCGAAGTTTGAAATATTCGTCTATTCGCCGCGTGTCGAAGGCGTCCATTTGCGTGGTGGAGAGGTGGCAAGAGGCGGACTTCGGTGGTCGGAAAGACCCGAAGATTTCCGTACCGAGGTATTGGGCCTGGTCAAGGCACAACGTGTGAAAAATGCGGTGATTGTCCCGGTTGGATCAAAAGGAGGATTTGTTGCAAAACAACTGCCTGATGGAAACCGACAGACTATTCAAAAAGAAGTGATTGCCTGCTATAAGATCTTTATCAGCAGTTTGCTCGATCTGACAGACAACCTCCGGAACAATCAGATTATCCCGCCGAAAGACGTGGTTCGTCTGGACAAGGATGATCCATACCTGGTGGTGGCCGCTGACAAGGGAACAGCGACTTTCTCGGACATTGCCAACGGCCTGTCAGAACAATACGGTTTCTGGCTCGGGGATGCCTTTGCATCAGGTGGTTCCGTGGGATATGACCACAAAAAAATGGGAATTACCGCGCGCGGTGCATGGGAATCGGTAAAACGTCATTTCAGGGAGAGAGGCAAGGATATCCAAAACACTGATTTCACCGTGGTCGGTATTGGCGATATGGGAGGGGATGTATTTGGCAATGGAATGCTGTTGTCCAAACATATTCGACTGATCGCTGCATTCAATCACTTGCATATCTTTATTGATCCCAATCCGGATGCGGCTGAAAGTTACCGGGAGCGCAAACGCCTTTTTGATACGCCAGGCTCCTCTTGGACGGACTATGACGAAGCACTGATCTCGAAGGGAGGAGCTGTCTACTCACGGGATGCAAAATCCATCCAATTGTCTGAACAGGCCAAGTTGGCACTCGGTGCTGAAGAGAACCAATATGCTCCCAATGACCTCATCAACATCATACTCAAATCCGAGGTTGAACTGCTCTGGAACGGGGGAATCGGGACCTATGTAAAAGCGTCGAGTGAAACCCACGCGGACGCACAGGATCGGAATAATGATGTACTGCGTGTTGATGCCAACCAGCTCCGCTGCAAGGTGATCGGGGAGGGAGGAAATCTAGGCATGACGCAACTCGGTCGGATCGAATTCGCTCAACGTGGCGGGCTTTGTTATACCGATGCGATAGACAACTCGGCCGGGGTCGATACCTCCGATCATGAAGTCAATTTAAAAATACTGCTGAATGCGGCAATGCAGCGTGGCGATCTCAAGATGCGACAACGTAACGCCATGCTGGCTCGTATGGAGGATGAAATCGGGATACTGGTTCTCAACAACAACTACATTCAAACCCAGATTCTCAGTATCGAAGCATCTTTCAGCCAAAAATTGATGCCCCAACAATCTCGTTCCATTGCCCTGCTCGAACAAAAGGGGCTGCTGAACCGGGCAATAGAATATCTTCCGGATGATGCAACATTAAAGGAAAGAATGGACAACGGAAACTATCTCACCCGACCAGAGATCGCCGTCCTGCTGTCCTACAGCAAAATGAATCTTTATCAAAATCTGCTGCATACCACCTTGCCGGATGAAGCCTATCTGTCGACCGAAATCATGCGCTATTTCCCCAAACTGATGGAGCGGAAATACCCTGAACTGATCCAGCAACATCGACTGAAACGGGAAATCATCTCAACGCAACTCACCAATGAACTGGTCGGTATCATGGGGCCCTCGTTCCATTTGCGACTGGCCGACCTGACCGATGCCAGCGTCGAATCTATCTGTCGTGCCTATGTCACCGCAAGAGACATCCTGTCAATTGAGGCGATCAACACACAGGTCCGTGAACTGGACAATCAGGTCGGCGCCCAGCTGCAGATGGAATGCCTGACACAGTGTGCAACCGCAATGGAATCCGCCATGACATGGTTGATCAGAAATAACGAGGGCCCGTTCGACATCGAACAGACGGTCACTCAATTCGCCAAGCCCTATCAGAAATTATGCCGTGATGTTGAAAAGTCGACGGCATCTGTCGCCGAAAGCTTCCTCGATACAGTGAACCACTATACGGGAAGAGGGCTGCCCCCTGCCCTGTCGAAGCAAATCGCATCACTGATAACTTTATCGCATGCAATGGATATCATTGATATTGCCAGAGTGCATGGTAAATCAGCAGGTACGGTACGCGATGTTTATTTCCAGGTGTCCGATCAACTGGGATTGAACTGGCTGCAACACGCGATTGTGGCTTTACCGGTCACGAGCACATGGCATGAACGGGCACAATTCAGTTTGTCAGATGATCTCAGGGTGACGCACGCGGCCATTACCTCCCGCGTCTTGAGTCAGGCCGGTAAAGCCCTGGAGCGCTGGATATCAAAAAATCGTAAAACAGTGAATAGTCTCAGCGACATGTTCTCGCATCTGAAAGAAGAAGCCAGCGTGGATTTCGCCATGCTGTCCGTCTTGGTGAGCGAACTGAATCGGTTACGTTAAATTGGGGTTGTCTGCGAAACTGTTCCGGATTATGACTTTTCCCGGTGACGTATATTTTTGTTGGTGAAAGACCAACGTTCCCGAATATTCGATCTCAGCGTATTGGCGACAGGGTAAATGAATGATTCTGGATTCGTTGCGGTCAAGCCCATTGCGATGAATAATGTGCTGCCCATCCCTCAATCCGGTTTCTGGGTTTTCGGATATGGATCTTTGATGTGGGATCCCGGTTTTTTGTTTATTCGTTCCCAAAAGGCACAATTGTTTGGCTATCACCGGCGACTTTGCCTGTGGTCCACGCGCTACCGGGGGACACATACCCAACCAGGATTGGTATTGGGTCTGGACCGCGGGGGGTCCTGTGTCGGAATGGCCTATCTGGTTGATGAAAAACACCGCTCGCAAACCGCCGAGTATTTATATGATAGGGAAATGATCAGCGATGCCTATCAGCCGATCATCAAGAAACTCTATCTTGACGATCGATCTGTTGCCGATGCGCTGACTTTTGTCAGCAAACCATGGCATTCCCAGTATGCCCCGCAATTGACGATCGACGAAACGGTGGCCATTGTCAAAAACGCCTGTGGACAGAAGGGTCCCAACAGTGAATACATATTGAAGACCGTCGATCACCTCAATCAGTACGGTATCCACCACACCACATTGCATTGCATCTCAAGAACACTGGAGTTGCAGTTATGACAGTGGACCGGTCGGTCACAATGACCGATTGATTGACAGCGCTTCAGTATCCCTGTTCCCGACAGCTATCCAGTCTGATTCTATCCAATTACGCACTTAAATCCTTGGGAGTTATTTTTTTATGAGTGAAGAAACGCTTTTCAGTAAAATTGTCAACCGGGAAATACCGGCCGACATTGTTTTTCAGGATGATGAAGTCACCGCTTTTCGGGATATCCGCCCCCAGGCACCGACACATATCCTGATTGTACCGAACAAAATCATTCCTTCAGTCAACGACGTCACATCTGAAGATCAGTTGACACTGGGGCGCTTGTTTGTCGTGGCGAAACAGCTTGCCGAACAAGAAGGGATTGCACAGGACGGCTATCGGTTACTCATCAACTGTGGGCAGCACGGCTGTCAGGAAGTCTATCATCTCCACATGCACCTCGTCGGTGGACGTCCCTTGGGCGGCATGTTGAACCCGTCATAACCGATCGAATGGGTAATCGCTCGATATCCTAATCAGGCAGTATGACAGGCTAGAACGCTGCTAACGGACAGGTCGGCATGATCAACTTGCCCCTTCAAGAGAGTCTGTCAGCCCGGTCACCCGTCCTGTCCGTTGGTCCGGATGGGACACGGGACAGTCACCATGTATCGCCAAATTTCAGTTGCGGCATCGCTGCCACCCCATCAGCCTAAAACATCACGGCGACGGTTATCCGTCGCGGTTTTAGGTCTCCGCCGTTTTGCGCATCGTTGACTGCAGTAACACGACACAATAGGCCGCTATCCCCTCTTCCCGTCCACAAAATCCCAGTCGCTCCGTGGTCGTCGCCTTGACACTGACTTGATTCAATGCAATACCGAGATCCGAAGCGATATGTCGACGCATCGCAGGAATATACGGTGACAATCTCGGCTTTTCAGCGACAATGATACAGTCAAGGTTCAGTACCTGCCATCTCTCCTCAACCATTATTTCCCTTGTCCGGCGAACAAACTGACGGCTATCCGCATTTTTATACTCGACCTTCGAAGGCGGAAAATGTTGTCCGATATCCCCTTTGGCCATTGCGCCAAGACAGGCATCGCAGATGACGTGCAACAGTACATCGGCATCAGAGTGTCCCGCCAGTCCCATCGGCCAATCAATATCGACACCCCCAATCACCAATGGTCGGCCCTCGACCAGTGGATGCACATCATAACCGTTTCCCACTCTCATGTCGTTGCTCCCGATATAATCGCTTCGGCCGTACGCAAATCCGATTCCAGTGTAATTTTTATATTCGTCGAATGGCTTTCGATCAATTGAGGCCGCCTCCCCATATGCTCCATCGCACAGGATTCATCAAAAACCGCTCGGTTCTGCGCGATACACGATTCAAGTGCCTGTCTTAACGGACCCAGGGGAAAGATTTGCGGAGTCACTGCCCGCCAGTAATTTTCGCGTGGAACTGTTCCGGTAATCTTGTTGTCACGATTGGATTTCTTCAATGTATCGTGGACCGGGATACCGAGCAGTGCACCATCCGGGTTGTCCGCCAGACAATTCACCAGTTTCTGTATGTCATCTTGCCGCACACAAGGTCGAACCGCATCATGGACCAACACCCAATCCCCGGGGACAGCAACGTGTGATTGCACCAGAAAATGAATCGCATTCAAGACCGTATCGGCGCGTTCCGTCCCCCCATTGGCAATGCCGATGAGTTTGTCGTGATCAAATCGGCACCGCTCCCAGAAATCATCCTTCTGGCGAACACCGATGACGACCCCGTCAATGCAATTGACGGCACATAACCGCCTGAGCGTATGCACCAGTACCGGTTCTCCGGCGAGCAACAAATACTGTTTGGGGATCGGCGCTTTCATTCTACTGCCGAATCCGGCTGCAGGCACAACCCCCCAGATTTTGGGCTGTTTCCCCTTCACGTCGGGTAATTCTCCGGTTTTTACTATGTTTTCAATATCGTGACAGTTAAAATCCGCGACACTCGATGTCCGACAATCCTCATCTTTAGCCTGCACAATGCTCATACCCGCGCTCAATCCGGTTCTCCCGGGAAAAAGCAACCCCGCGCGATGGAGCAATCTGCCCGGCTCGGCCTTTGGCCTTGCGATCGCCAAGGCCGCAGAACAATCCGCACATCCGCTTGTGATTGTACTCGATGAACCGAGACAACTTCAGATTCTCGAAGCAGAACTGCATTTTTTCCTGTCTCAGGAACAACCGCTGCCCATATTGCACTTCCCGAGTTGGGAGTGCCTGCCCTACGATGTCTTCTCGCCCCACCCGAGCATCATATCAGAACGACTGCGCATTCTTGCCAATTTACCCCATCTTGAAAACGGGATTGTGTTGACAACCTGCGCCAATCTGATGCAACGGCTTCCCCCGGTCGAATATGTGTCAGGGCACTCCCTTTGGCTGACAACAGGACAAAGAATCAACATCGAGGCCTTGCGAAGGCAACTCATATCCGCCAACTACCTCTCGGTCGATCAAGTCACCTCACCCGGCGAATTTGCGGTTCGGGGCGGCCTGATTGATCTCTTTCCAATGGGCGTTGACAATCCATTTCGAGTGGATCTGTTTGATGACGAAATCGAATCGATACGCACTTTCGACCCATCGACACAACGCTCCACCGGCCGTATCAATAAGATTGAACTGCTACCGGCCAAGGAATTCCCGATGACCGAGCAGGCAATCAAACGCTTTCGTGCCGCATTTCGTCTCAAGTTTGAGGGGGACCCGAGGCAACAGACAGTCTATACCGAAATCAGCAAGGGCCACACCCCTGCCGGTACCGAGTTTTTCTTTTCCCTGTTTTTCGAGGACACTGCGTCGTTATTTGACTACTTGCCACCAGAACACATCTTGATTCTGGAACAGGATATGGAACAAGTGTCCCAATCGTTATGGGGAGAAATACAGGATCGTTACGTCAGTGCCAACTACACCGTTTCCCGTCAAGTCCTCCCTCCTGACAGTCTATATATTTCGCCTGATCAACTTGCCCAATACATCAAATCACGCAAACATATCATTCATCATCGCGAAAAATCGAGTGCTCAATTCTGGGTGGCCCCCTTTGATCATCATCAACAATTTCCGGTTGATCCCAGGAAACACGCCCCCTACCAGCCTCTGCTGAATCATCTCACTCACGCGAGTCATCGTATTCTTTTGGTGACTGAAACCGCTGGTAGACAGGATGCAATGCAAGAGTTGTTACACGCCAATGGACTGCACACCGTCGCGTACGACAACTTCAAGGATTTTTACCAATCTCAGAACATGAATATCGGCTTGAGCGTAGCGATGCTGGAGCGGGGATTGAAAAGTACATTTCTTCAGATTGAAGTCATCACCGAAAGTCAACTCTATGGCGACCGGGTCTTTCAGCGCAGAAGAAGAAGTGCCCAGTCCCTCGACCCCGAATCGATCATCAAATCCCTGGCCGAACTGAATATCGGAGACCCGGTTGTGCATAGCGAGCACGGTATCGGACGGTATCGGGGGCTCAAAAATCTTAACATCGCAGGAGAAGAAACCGAATTTTTGACATTGGAATATCAAGACAATGACAAGCTTTATATTCCGGTTCTCTCCCTCAATCTGATCAGTCGGTTCATTGGTGGGTCGCCTGATACCGCACCGATCCACCGACTAGGCAGCAACCAGTGGGAAAACGCCAAAAAAAGAGCCAGAGAAAAAGCCTATGACGTGGCAACAGAACTACTGGAAGTCGCGGCATTGCGAACGGCCAGGGGAGGTGTGGCCTTTGACATTCCCAAAGAGGACTATCAGGCCTTTGTCAGTCGATTTCCATTCGAAGAGACGCCGGATCAAGCACAAGCTATCAGTGAAGTATTGGCTGATCTGTGTGTCAAGGAACCAATGGACAGACTGGTCTGTGGGGATGTCGGATTTGGCAAGACTGAAGTGGCACTCAGGGCGGCTTTTATTGTCGCCAGCAACGACAGGCAGGTTGCCATTCTGGTCCCCACAACGCTGTTGGCGCAGCAGCATTACCAGATCTTCGCTGATCGATTCGCCGACACACCGCTCACCATTGGCACCTTGTCGCGATTCAACAGCAAAAAACACGCCTCGGAGATACTGTCGCGTCTGAAACAGGGGTTACTGGATATCGTTATCGGAACGCATAGATTGCTCCAGGACGATGTGCATATCAAGAATCTGGGCTTACTGATCATCGATGAGGAACATCGCTTTGGTGTTCGACAAAAGGAAAGGATCAAGCAACTTAAAAGTCAGGTTGACATCCTGACGCTGACAGCGACTCCGATTCCAAGGACTTTGAATATCACGCTGTCGAAATTAAGATCGATCTCCATTATCGCCACGCCACCCAATCATCGCCTGTCTATCAAGACCTTTATCAGGGAATGGAACCCGGGGTTGATCCGGGAAGCCTGCCTGAGGGAGATTCGGCGGGGCGGACAGGTTTATTTTTTGCACAACGAGGTCAGAACCATCGAAAAAACGGTACAGCAACTCGCTGAATTGGTCCCCGAAGCCAGCATCGATTTCGGACACGGCCAAATGGGAGATCTCCAGCTTGAGCACGTCATGCAGAATTTTTACCACCAGCGATTCAATATTCTGGTGTGTACCACGATCATCGAAAGCGGTATTGACATTCCGTCTGCCAATACCATTATCATCCATCGTGCAGACCGGTTCGGATTGGCACAGCTTCATCAGATACGCGGCCGCGTTGGTCGATCTCATCATCAAGCCTATGCCTATCTGCTCATCCCGGATCGGAAACTGCTCACAAAAAATGCCGAAAAACGGCTGGATGCGATTGATTCCATGGAAGATCTTGGCTCTGGATTTGCACTCGCCTCACACGACCTCGAAATTCGCGGTGCGGGGGAGTTGCTCGGTGAAACCCAAAGTGGCTCGATCGATGCAATCGGATTTTCACTGTACAGTGAGTATCTCGCTCAAGCCGTCAGGTCCATAAAGTCCGGCCGAATCCCGGTGGAATCGAAGAGTAACGACTCACATCCAGCCACCGTGATTGATGTACAGGCCCCTGCCTTGTTTCCTGAAGACTATCTGGCCAATGCACATACCCGACTGATCCTGTACAAACGCATCGCCAGCGCCTTGTCTGATCAGGAATTGGATGAATTGCAAATCGAGACCATTGACCGATTTGGCCTACTACCCGAATCGGCCAAAAATCTCTTCAGGCTGACTTCGATTCGATTACAGGCGGAAAAGCGCAACATTCGAAAAATCGAGATGACCGAGCAAGGGGGAACCATCGAGTTTGGTGAACACCCGATGATGGATCCTGCCATCATTTTTCAGATGATTCAGCAATCGCCTCATCATTATCAATTATCAGGCCCGAACGCATTTAGGATAAAGGGTCAATTTACCGATGCGGATGAACGAATCAGAAAAATTGAATCCGTTTTAACCGCACTGACTCGCGAGGAACAGGTTTAGCCATCCCCTAATCGGATGATGGGCTTATGCTATACTGTGAAGACGGATTTTCGTTCAGAACCATGCATCGATTCGCCATCCTCACCGGTTTGTTGTGCCTGCTTTACGGCACAACCGTCCTTGCCAGGGATTATCACGTCGAACTCGTTGTATTCGAAAGGACATCTATCGAGGATGAACGGAATCAACAGGTCATGCGTTCCGACCGCCTGCAAACAAGACAGGCGCAGATGGAAACACTCAAAACCAAGGCCAACACCGAAATCGGGCTCAGTGACTCGCTCACCTACCTGGACACGGCCGAAAACAGTCTCATTGCCAACGGGTATCATATTCTCAAATCAGCACACTGGAGACAAGCCGCCAGTGTGTATCAGGATGCGCCCCTGATTTCGCTTGTCGATGAGCGCAAGAACCGGCCTTCTCATCTGTCTGCCGGCCTTGTCAGAATCTATAAAACCACCTTGATTTTTGCTGATGTTGACTTGCAACTCACGTTCGACCGACCGTCCCGGTCAATCGAAGGGGAAGCAACCGAATTGGCCACCAATGGCCTTTCGGACACAGTCGCAGAACTGAATGACGGGGCTAATGGATTATTATTGGGTGAGCACGACCCTTCACCTGAAAACTATTTCATTTCAGAAAAAAGACGATTGAAATTCAAGGAAGTACACTATTTTGATCATCCCCTCTTTGGCATGATATTGGGGGTCTGGCCCGTTGAAGCGAAAAAGGTTGAATGAGGTAAGGCCCGATTACCACGCTATATCTTCAGATATCGCCAAAGTAAAAACACTTTTTTCGATGCCTTTCGAAAGGATGCTTGTATCATCTCCAGCGTGATGGCATCACCCCGGCCTGCAGCTGGATTGACGACCAGAGCCAGGCAGGCATACTGCAAACCCAATTCCCTGGCCAGCGCCGTTTCAGGCATCCCGGTCATACCGACCATATCGGCACCATCGTTTTCGAGCCTGTCTATCTCTGCGGCACTTTCGAGTCTCGGGCCCTGCGTCGCCGCATAGGT
>LXNI01002340.1_pt1 | contig 13442 bp, 13 predicted proteins | sample 809091 | NCBI WGS metagenome assembly LXNI01 (sample SAMN04870527, study PRJNA318959) | sponge metagenome | biome: 01000161; feature: marine sponge reef; material: water | host: Sarcotragus foetidus | place: Greece: Milos, Mediterranean Sea | collected 2013-05-29 | depth 5-7 m | reverse complement strand
CCTGACGCGCGGCGGCGGCAACCGCCAGGGCGGACTCTCGGCGGCGTTCCTGAACAATAACCGCAACAAGCGCTCCATCGTGCTGGACCTGAAGCAGCCCGACGGTGTGGCGCTGCTGAAACGCCTCGCGGCGACGGCGGATGTCTTCATCCAGAATTTTCGTCCGGGCGTGGTGGAGCGCCTCGGCGTCGGCGAGGCGGATATCCGCGCGGTCAAGCCCGACATCGTCTATGTCTCGATCAGCGGCTTCGGCGAGAAGGGGCCCTTCGCCTCCAAGCCGACCTACGACCCCATCGTCCAGGCGATCTCGGGCCTGACCACCGTGCAGGCGGGCTCGGACGAGGAGCGGCCGAGGCTGGTGCGCACCATCCTACCCGACAAGGTGACCGCGCTCACCGCCGCCCAGGCGGTGACGGCCGCGCTGCTGCACCGGGCGGCGACCGGCGAGGGCCAGCATGTGCGCGTCTCCATGCTCGATTCCGTCGTCGGCTTCCTCTGGAACTCGGATATGGGCTCGCAAACCTTCGTGGACGCGCCCACCTCGATCCAGCGGGCGGCGAGCTTCATCGACCTCATCTACGAAACCGCCGATGGCTATATGAGCGTCTCGCTGATGACCGACCGGCAATGGCTGGGCTTCTGCGGGGTCGCCGGACGCGACGACCTGGCGGCGGACCCGCGCTTCGCCACCGGAGCGCTGCGCGACGAAAATATCGACGCGCGCCTGGAGCAGGTGCAGGAGGAGCTGCGCAAGCGCACCACGGCGGAATGGACGGCTGCCTTCGATGCGGCGCATGTGCCGTCCGCGCCGGTGCTGACCCGCAGCCAGATGGTCCGCCACCCCCAGGTCGCCGCCAATGGCACGCTGGTGGAATACGACCATCCGCTCGCCGGCCGGCTCCGGCAGGCGCGCCCCGCCATCCGCTTCGAGGGCTCGCCCTCCGGCATCAGGCGCGGCGGGTCCCCGCTCGGCGCCGATACGCGCGAAGTGCTGGCGGAAATCGGCGTCAGCGCGGACGAGATCGACGCCGCCCTGGCCAGCGGCGCGGCAGGTGCGCCCTGATGCGGTGAGGACGCTGCCGTCGGGGAAAGACGGGACGACGCGAACCGGCCCGTCCAGACCCCGGGCCGGGCGGCTACCGCTTCCGCGCCCCGAACGCGCCGGCCGCCGAGCCATTGTCGAAATTGGCGTTGAACTCGCCGACCACAACATCCGGCGCCTCCCTGGCGGACGCAGGATCGTCGCTGGCTATCGTCAGAGGCGTCGCACCGTGGAAGCGGCCGGACCAGTCCGCCTCAGCGCCGCCGCCATCTGCCTTGCCTTCGATCCTGTCGGAGCCGCTGGCGCGGGCGCCCTCCAGGGCCACCGACCAGTCATTGCTCTCGCCGCCCGAGAGGACGAAATTGCTGACCGCTCCGGTGACGGTGCGCCGCTTGTCTTCGGAAATGCCCATCCCGCCGAAATAGGCCATCAGGCGGACATTCGCGGTGAAGTGGCCGGCAGTGGCCCTGTCGACCGTGCGGTCCGCGTTATACACAGTCCTCACATAGACGCCGGTGGCGCCGCCTTCATAGGTCGCGCTGCCCTCGACATCGTCGAGCTCGGTCCCGCTGGAGGCATCCACCGAAGAATAGGCAAAGGTCTCGACCTCGTCATAGGCGACCGCGCCGTCAGGGTCGGTCGTCTTTTTCAGCCAGAAGCCGTAATACAGATAATCCTTGTCCGGCACATCGGCGGTGGAGCCCGCATCGGGGATGAAGACCCAGTCGCCGGACATGGCCGCTATCGTGTCGTTCGCACCGAGCGTCACCGTGCAATCGACATAGCTATGGCATCTGTATGTGCCTGGCGCGCCGTTATAGGCGCCCGCGGTCTCGTAGGCCTCGTCATCGTCAAGGGTTTCCGGATCGTCGGCTCGGAATGTCAGCGTTGTCCCGGCAGGACCGGCGAAGACAGCGGCCTCGATCAGCGCGCGAACGGTGGAGAGCTCGGCGAAGACTCCGAAAGCGGTGTAATCGTCCCAGGCGGTGCCATTGTCGTCGGCGTCTTCGTAGGGCTCGAGATCGACATTCAGGAACTGGCCATCGACCTCCGCAAACGGCGTCGCCACGGGCGCTTCGATATCGGTGCTGAAGACGACGACCTCCTCCACCATATCGCTATCCCCATCCGCACCCATCCTGCGGACATATCTGATGGCCCCGCCGCCCGGATCCCCGGACTGCGCGAATTGCGGGTCGTCGTCCCCTGCCATGCCGGAGTCGACAATGGCGGCCATGGCGCCGGCGCCGGTGCGTGAGACCGTCATGCTGTAGGTCGTAGCGCCGGTACCGCCGAGGCCGGCATCGGCGTTCCCGTTCCCCCCGGCCTCCGCCAGAATGGCCCGTTCCATCGTTCGGGCCGCTTCGGTAGCGGCCATGACCTGCGCCGAGGTGTCTGCCTCAAGCCGCGCGCCGCTTGTGGTGCTGCTGCCGCCGCAGCCGGCAAGCGCCAGCGACAGGACAAGGGCGCCTGCCGCAGGCGCCGGATGTTTCATTTGCGATATCACTGCCACGAGGCTCCCTGTCTGCTCGTTCGAGAAGAGGCCCCCTTGAAGAGGCCCTGCAACAACGCCGGATCGGCTCGGCCTCAATTTCCTATTTGGAATAAAATGATATTGTCAAATTTGATTTTGAGATTTTTAGGACGGGAAAGCAGACGCCACGGTGAACCGCCGCTTTTCGCTTGCCGGCCGCCGCCTTGCGGTCCGCGCGCTCTCGCGGCGGCCCGGTCTCAGGTCACGGCTCCGCCCCCGTCTCCTCGATGGCGACAAAAGCAGGACAAGACCAGGCTGTCCCAATCCCGCCGCCGGAGGCCGGGCGCAAAGCCGGCGCGGTTACATTTCGCTGAAACCGTCCGCAACCAAGGCCCGAAGCGCGGCCAGCGCCGCATCCGCCTCGACGCCCTCGCACACCACCTGGATGCTGCATCCCTTGCCGGCGCCCAGCAGCAGCAGCCCCATGATCGAAACGCCCGGCACGGTCATGTCGTGATGGGTGACGCTGATCTCGGCCTCGAAACGACCCGCGAGCGCCACGAATTTCGCCGCGGCGCGCGCATGCAGGCCGCGTTCATTGACGATCGGCAAACAGGCGGACGGCATCTCAGCCGGGCGCTTCGGCAAGCAGCCTGGAGGCGATCTGGATATATTTGCGGCCCGCCTCCTCGGCGTCCGTCACCGCCTCGGCGAGGGTCTTGTGCGACCGGCAGGTCGCGAGCTTGACCAGCATCGGCAGATTGACGCCGGCAATCACCTCGACCTCGCCCCGGTTCGACGCGCCCAGCACCGAAATCGCGAGATTGGAAGGCGTGCCGCCGAACATGTCCGTCAGCAGGACGACGCCGTCTCCCGAATTGAGCGTCCTGGCAATGCGCGCGATCTCGGCGCGGCGGACTTCCATGTCGTCATCGGGGCCGATGCACACAGCCTCGACCTGCTCCTGCGGTCCGACGACATGCTCGAGCGCCGCGAGCAGCTCGCTGGCAAGACGGCCATGCGTGACGAGCGCCAGGCCAATCATGGGCTGTTCTCCGTTTCCAGCAGGGCGGGCGGGTCCGCCACCTCAGAATGGTTCCGCGCCGGCGCCGACGCCGGTCCCTCTTCAAGGTCTCGATGGACAAGCGTCGCCCGCCAGCCGCGCTCGCGCAACAGGCGCGCCAGCTCTTCGGCGGTGAACACCGAGCGGTGGCGGCCGCCGGTGCATCCGACCGCGATCGTCAGATAGGCCCGGCCCTCCCCCGCATAGCGGGGCAGGAGGCGCCGCAACAGCCCGTCCACGCCTTCGAGGAACGGCGCGAAGTCCGGATCTCCGGCGATATGGGCGCCAACCGCCGGGTCGCGCCCCGTAAGCGGCCGCAGCGCGTCAACATAATGCGGGTTGGTAAGGAACCGCATGTCGAACACGAGGTCCGCCTCGCGCGGCAGGCCGAGACGGAAGGAAAAGGAGGTGACGGAGATCGACATGCCCTGCTGCGGGTCGGAGGTGAAATGCGCCCGCAGCAGGCGGCGGAGGTCGTGGGCGGTCAACAGCGAGGTGTCGATGACGATGTCGGCGGCCCGGAGCAGCGGCTCCAGCAGCCGGCGCTCCCGCCCGATGCCGGCGCGCGGATCGCCATCGGGCGCCATGGGGTGGCGCCGGCGCGTCTCGCTGTAGCGCCGGGCCAGCGTTTCCTCATCGGCATGCAGGAAGAGCGGCACGACATCGAAGCGGCCTGCGGCCTCCGCCATGCGCTCCAGCACGCCCTCCACCGCGAAATCGCGCGCGCGGATGTCGATCCCCACCGCCAGCGGGCGCCCGGCGCGGTCGGCATCGATGCCGTCCAGCATGGCGAGGGGAATATTGTCGATCGCTTCGAAGCCGAGATCCTCGAGTTCCTTGAGCGCCGTGGACCGGCCGGCCCCGGACATGCCGGTCACCAGGACGAGGCGCCTGCGCCGGGGGTCGCTGCCGACCGTCATCTCTGCCCGATACTCATCCCGCGCCTTTATCCTCCGATGCCATTTGCGCGGCAAGACGCAGTTTGATCGCCGAGGAAATCTCGAACGGCGCCAACCGGATACGCCTCACCGGCAGGCCCAGGACGGTCTCGAAGCCGACGTCCGGCAGGCGCTCGGGCGGCGCGAGGTCGGCGATCAGCACCAGCGGCGCGCCGTCCAGCGCCGGCAGCCGGACGATGCCGACGCCGCGCACTTCGAGCCGGCCGCCGGCCTGCGGCAGCGGGTTTGCCCAGACCCAGCCGCCGCGCCGTTCTAGCGCGACGAGGTCGTCGGCGACCAGCCGCGCCCCCACCTCGATCGCCCTGAGCGCGAGGTCGGACTTGCCCGACCCAGACGGCCCGCGCAGCAGCACGCCCCGGCCGTCAAAGGCGATGCAGCTGGCATGGACCCGCATCAGCCGTCCGCCGCGGGCAGGCGGAGTTCGAACCGCGCGCCCAGAACGGCGCCGGCCTCCTGTCGGTTGCAGGCGCCGATGCTGCCGCCGTGGAGCCTCGCGATATCGCGCGCAATGGCGAGGCCGAGGCCCGAATGCCGCTCGCCGCGTCCGCCGGCGTCCTCCCGATCGCTGTAGAAGCGCTCGAAGATCGTCTCCTCCTTGCCGGCCTGGATGCCCGGACCGTCATCGTCCACCCAAAGAAGCACCCCATCCTCCTGCCGCGCCAGCGCCAGCCTCACGCTTCCCACCGCCGGGGAGAAGGACCGGGCGTTGTCGATGAGATTGCGGACGACCCGTGTGAGCTGGTCCTCGAGGCCGTGAACGACGAGCGGCTCCTCCGTCTCGACGACCAGGGCCGGGCGCGGCGGCGCCTCGGCGTCGATGCAAGCCTCGACCGCCGCGCGCATATCGACCGGGCGCGTTTCGGCGCGCGAGAACTGGGCGCCAAGGCTGGAGACATCCGCAACGCTGTCGATCAGTCGGTTGAGCCGCCTGACATCGTCCAGGATGATCTGTATCAGCCTGTGTCGCTTTTCCGGGTCGTCCGCGCGTATCGCGGTTTCGGCCGCGCTGTAGGCGGAGGCCAGCGGCGTCCTGAGCTCGTGGCTGACATCGGCGGCGAATTTCCCCCTCTCCTCCATCCCGTCCCAGAGCGCATGCGTCATCCGGCGCAGCGCCGCCGAGAGATCGCCGATTTCATCATTGCGTCCGCTCAGATCCTGGATATCGACCCGGCCGTAACCCGGACGGATGCGCTCGGCCGTCGCCGCCAGGTCCCTGAGCGGCCTTGCGATGCCGCGCGCCATATAAATCGTGAGCAGAACCGTTGCGACCAGCGCCACGCCGGCAGCCGCGAGGATATTCAGCCGGATCTCGCCCACGGCCTCGTCGATGGCGCGGCCATCGGCCGAGACCAGGGCGGCGCCCACCACGCGCTTGAAGTTCCGGATCGGCAGAGCGACGCTCAGCATGAGGCCGCGCGCGCCGAGCGACCGGACCACCTGGTCCGTTTCCCCCCGCAGCGCCTCCTCGATCTCGCGATAGTCCGACGCCCTCTGTTCCGCACGCTCCCGATAGGGCTCGATGGCTTCCAAATCGCGAAAGACCAGGTCGGGAAGCCCGAGCATCCAGCGCAACGCGGCGCCGGGCGCGCTCATGTCGCCGGCCGGCGGCAAGGGTTCGCTTTCGACAGCGGCGCCAAAGCCTGAAAACCGCCGGCTGTCGAGCCGCAGCGCCCCGTCCCGGCCGAATACCCGCACCCGCAGCCGCACCCGGAGGCCGGACTCTTCAATCAGCCGCCGCAGCAACGGTTCGGCGCTCTTCACGTCCAGCGCCGGCTCGCCATCGGCGAGGAGGCCGACCGAGTCGTGGCCAAGCGCGACAGCGATGGTCCGCCCCTTGGCCTCCACCAGGCGCAGTTCCGTCTCGATCAGTTCGCGCTTGTAGCCTCCGAGATAGAGCAGGCTCGCCGCCAGAATGACGAGGGCGAGCAGGTTCACCGCCAGGAGGCGGCGCATCAGCGGTGAGCGGTGCCACCGCCGCGCCTTGCGCCGCGCCGCCGGACGGCCGCTTCGCCGCATCATGCGCAGGCTATGACGGACGATAGCGGTACCCGCCGCCATAAAGCGTCTCGATCGACGAGAACGCGGGGTCCGCGGCGCGGAATTTGCGGCGCATCCGCTTGATGTGGCTGTCGATGGCGCGGTCATTGGCCATGGCGTCCGGCCCGTAGGCCGCGGTGAGCAGCTGGTCTCGGGTCTTCACATGGCCGGCCCGGTAGGCCAGCGACTTCAGGATCAGCAATTCGGTAACCGTGAGCTTCACCGGCCGGCCTTTCCAGGTGCACAGGCAGCGGTCCTGATCGACGGTGAGGTCGCCCCGTATCAGCAGGTTCAGGGCGCCGCCCTCGCGGTCGAATTCTTGCCGGCGCAGCAGGGCGCGAATGCGGGCGATGAGCAGGCGCTGGGAGAACGGTTTCTTGATGTAGTCGTCGGCGCCGAGGTTCAGGCCGAATTCCTCGTCCCCCTCCTCGACCCTGGTGGTGAGCAGGATGACGGGCAGGGACGTTCTGGCACGCAGGCGCTGCAGCAGCTCCAGCCCGTCCATGCGCGGCATCTTGATATCCAGAACCGCAAGATCCGCGCCGTCATGGCGCAATGCCTGCCAAGCCTGCTGGCCATCGACATAGCTATGGACATCGAAGCCTTCCGCCTCGAGGGCCATGGTGACGGAGGTGAGGATATTGCGGTCGTCATCGACAAGGGCGATCTTGTGCGTCATGGACTTCCGGCCCCTCCCGCGAACAGGCGTCCTCCGGCGCGCCAGAGTCTCCGGGCGCAATATGGCGGAATTCCGGCCGCTGGCGCGTGAATTCCGTGCAAGGCTGTCGTCGGCGCGTCATGACAGCGCATTGCGCGCCGGTCGCGCGGCTTGCATAGAAGGCGCGAAAGCCGTTCCGGCGTCCCGAACCCCGCGACTCGAGGCCATTATTGTCCTCTGACAAACGCTTGGCCGCAATCGGCATTTCCAGGCCCGGCCGCTTGTATTGGAATCCCGGCCGCGAGCCCCTTGTCGAGTCGGCATTGCGCGCCGGCGAGGGCATGCTCGCCGCCGGCGGCGCGCTCGTCTGCAGGACCGGCAGGTTCACCGGCCGGTCGCCCGACGACAAGTTCTTCGTGCGCGACGCGCAGACGGAAGCGGGCATTGACTGGGGCAAGGTCAACCGGCCGATGGCGCCGGACCAGTTCCAAACCCTGCATCGCCGCATTCTCGACCATTTGCAGGGGCGCGAACTCTATGTGCAGGATTGCAGCGCCGGCGCGGACCCGGCGCATCGTCTCGCGGTGCGCGTGGTCACGGAGCAGGCCTGGCACAGCCTTTTTGCCCGCAATATCTTCCTGCCTCCGGCCGGGCCGGCCGGCTGCGAGCCGGAATGGACAATCCTCCACGCGCCGAGCTTTTCAGCCGACCCGCAGACCGATGGCTGCCGGAGCTCGACGGTCATCGCCATTGGCTTTTCGCAGAAGCTGATCCTGATCGCCGGGACCTACTATGCCGGCGAGATCAAGAAATCGGTCTTCACGCTGCTGAACTACCTGCTGCCGCCCGAGGGCGTGATGCCGATGCATTGTTCGGCGAATATCGGGCCCAAAGGTGCTGCGGTGTTTTTCGGGCTTTCCGGCACCGGCAAGACCACACTGTCGGCGGATCCCGGGCGCGAGCTCATCGGCGATGACGAACATGGCTGGTCGGATAACGGCATCTTCAATTTCGAGGGCGGCTGCTACGCCAAGGTCATCGATCTCGACCGCGAGGCGGAGCCGGAAATCCATGCCGCGAGCCATCGTTTCGGCGCGGTGCTGGAGAATGTCGCCATCGACCCGGACAGCCGGGCGCTCGACCTCGCCAGCCGCGCGCTGACGGAAAACACCCGGTCCTGCTATCCGCTGGAATTCGTCCCCAATGCCAGCGCGACCGGGCTCGGCCCCCCGCCGAAGACCATCGTCATGCTGACGGCGGATGCGTTCGGCGTCCTGCCGCCGATCTCGAAGCTGACAACGGCGCAGGCGATGTATCATTTCCTGTCGGGCTATACCGCCAAAGTCGCCGGCACGGAGCGCGGCCTCGGCAGCAAGCCGGTCGCGACCTTCTCTACCTGTTTCGGCGCCCCGTTCATGGCCCGGCGCCCGTCGGTCTATGCCGAATTGCTGGGCAAGCGGATCGCCGAGCGCCAGGTCGATTGCTGGCTGGTCAATACCGGCTGGAACGGCAGGGGCGAGCGGATGTCGATCGCGCATACCCGCTCCATGGTGAACGCCGCGCTGGACGGCGCGCTCGACGGCGTGGAGACCGCCCGCCATCCGGTATTCGGCCTCTTTCGGCCGCTCGCCTGCCCGGATGTGCCGCCCGAGGCGCTCGATCCGCACGCGAGCTGGCCGGACCGGGCGGCCTATGAGGCGCGCGCCGCGGCGCTGGCGCGGGATTTCGAGGTGAATTTCGGCCGCTTCGAGTCGGAGGTCTCCGAAGAGGTCAAAGCCGCCGCGATCCGCGCGCCCGCGTGATACCCGGCGAGGCCGGGGCGACACGCCCGGGCGTGGTCCGGCATGCGATCCAATCCAAAGGGCGTCTGCGCTAACCGCGCTTGCGGCGGCCGGGCGGCATGCGGACCGCTTCGGCGATCCGCTCGGCGCGCGATTTCGGCTCTGCGAACAGGCCGTCATCCGGGTGGCGGGCGGCGAGCAGGCGATCCATCACGCTGTCATGCGCTTCGAGGCCGCCGGCGGCGAGGATATGCGCGACCTCGAGCCCCCGTTCCGCCAGCGAGCGGGAGACCAGCAGCGCCCGGTGGCAGTGGAGCGGGTCCTTCTCCGCGCACATCAGCGCCAGGCGGTGCGCCGCAGCGCCGCGCAGCACGCGTTCGATGCCGTCCCGGTAAAGCGCCGTTTGCGCGAGGCGGTCATAGCGGACCGCGCCGTCCTCAAAGCAGGCCGGGTCGTCCGGGCGTCCGCCGAGCTCGCGCCCGAGCCAGACATAGGCGATTCCATTGCCGGCAAGCGAGGCGGCGAGCGCCTTGCGGTTGAACTGCGGATTGAAACGGCTCCAGGGTTGGGAGCGCACATCGCCCAGGGCCGTCACGCCATGGCAGGCCAGCAGGGCCAGGAACGCGTCCAGCGCATGATTGGAATGGCCGATCGTCAGCACCTGCACGGGCCTGTCGCCGGGCGGCGTCAAAGCCGGAACATCTGGAAGCGGTCGCCGGGGGCGATGGCGGCCACATCCTCCGGCACGTCGAGCAGGCCGTCGGCGGCGGCCATGACACGCAGCAGCGCCGAGCCGTCCGGTCCCGCCTTCCGGGCCGCGCCGTCCTCGCCCAGGCGGACGCGGAGCCACTCCCGCCGGCCCGTCTTCTTCGTCATGGCGAAGCCGGCGGGCACGAGCACCGAAGGCGGCGCTTCCCAGCCGGCCCCGCCGAGCAGGCCCAGCATCGGGCGCACCAGCATCAGCAGGCAGGCGGCGGCGGCCACCGGATTGCCCGGCAGGCCGACAAAGGCGGCGGTGCCGATGCCGCCAAGCGCCAGCGGCCGGCCGGGCTTCACCGCGAGGCGCCAGAAATGCAGCTCGGGCACTGCCGCCGCCACATGGTCCTCGTCGCCGGTCGAGATACCGGCCGAGGTCATCACCACATCATGCCCGGCCGCCGCCCCGGCAAGCGCCGCCTTCACCGAGGGCGCGTCATCGGCGAGGATGCCGAGATCGGTCACGGCGAGCCCGTCGGCCTCCAGGAAGGCGCGCAGCATGGCCCGGTTGGAGTCGTAGAGCTGCCCCGGCGCCAGCGGCTCTCCCGGCAGGGCGAGCTCGTCGCCGGTGGAGAACAGCGCGATCCGCAGCGGCCGGAACACTTCGAGCGCCGTCCGGCCCAGAGAGGCGGCGACACCCAATTGCAGCGGCCCGAGGCGCTGCCCGGCCTCGAACACCGTCTCGCCCCGGCGGATATTCTCGCCGGCCTTGCGGTAGTTGGAACCGGCCTTGAGGCCAGCCGGGACCGTCACGACGTCTCCGTCGAGGCGGCAATCTTCCTGCATCGCCACCGTATCGGCGCCGTCCGGCACGGGCGCGCCGGTCAGGATGCGGACCGCGTCGCCCGACTGGAGCGGATGCGGGAAGGGCCGCCCCGCCGCCGCCCGCCCGGCGAGGCGGTAGCGCGCCTGTCCATGCGCGAAGGCGTAGCCGTCCACGGCGGCGTTGTCATAGCCCGGCACGTCGAGGGTGCTCGTCAGCGGTTCCGCCAGGATCCGGCCCCGCGCCTCCGCCAGCGGACTCCGCATGCGCCCGACCATCGGACCGAGGCGCGTCCTGAGCCGTTCGACCGCCTCGCCGACGCCAAGCAGCCGATCGCCCGCCGCGAAACAGTCGTTGAGCCTCTCCATGCCCCGGAGCATAGTGGAGAACATGAACGAGTTCATGCAGGAGTTCCTGGTCGCACCGGACCCCGACGATCCGCGGCTGACCGAAGCCGTGACCGGCATCGACCATGAGGGACAGGAGCGCCGCACGCGCGTCGTCGTGGAGCGCCCGCTCACCATCTATCTGAACAGCCAGGAGATCGTGACCGCGATGACGGTGGGCGACCATGCCGACTGGCTCGCGGTCGGCTTCCTCGCCAACCAGAACATGCTGCGCCCTGACGACGAGATCACCGGCATCGATGTCGACGACGAGCTCGAGGCCGTCATCGTGCGCACGGCGCGCAAGACCGATTACGAGCATCGGATGGAACGCCGGGTGCGCACCTCTGGCTGCGCCGTCGGCACGGTGTTCGCCGATGTGATGGACAGTTTCGAGGCGGCCGCCCTGCCCGCCGATCCGCTCTACACCTCCTGGATCTATACGCTCTCGGCCAAGATCGCGCGCCGGCCGAGCCTCTATCTGGCGGCGGGCGCGATCCATGGCTGCGTGCTCTGCGAGCGCGACCGGCCGCTGCTCTATCTGGAGGATGTGGGCCGTCACAATGCGGTGGACATGATCGCGGGCTATATGCGCCTCAACGGCGTCTCGCCTCTGGGCAAGCTGTTCTTCACCACCGGGCGGCTCACCAGCGAAATGGTCATCAAGGCCGTGCAGATGGGCGTGCCGATCCTCATTTCCCGTTCGGGCTTTACGGCGTCCGGCGTGTCGCTCGCCCGGCAGGCGGGGCTGACGCTGGTCGGGCGCGCCAAGGGCAAGCGCTTCATCGCGCTTTCCGGCTGGGAGCGCCTGGTGTTCGACGCGAGCCCGGATGTCGCCGCCGGCGACGCCGCCTGAGCGCGTGGCGCCCGATCCCCGCCGGGATTGCGCCGGCCTGCTGCTGGCGGGCGGCCTCGCACGGCGCATGGGCGGCGGGCTGAAGGGCATGGCGCTGCTCGATGGCCGGCCGCTGCTCGCCCATGCGGCGGCGCGCGCCGGCCCGCAGACCGCCTGCCTCGCGGTCAACGCCAATGCGCCTGCGGCGGAATTCTCGGAACTGGGCCTGCCCGTGCTGCCCGATCCCGTCACCGGCTTTGTCGGGCCGCTGGCCGGCGTGCTCGCCGGCATGCTCTGGGCGCGCGAGGCGGGCTATGGATGGGTCGCGAGCTTCCCCTGCGATGCACCGTTCTTCCCGCAGACGCTGGTCCGCGACCTGGCGGCGGAAGCGGGCGGCGCCAATATCATCACCGCGATGTCCGGGGGGCAGCGCCATCCCGTCTTCGCGCTCTGGGCCACCGGTCTCGCCGACGACCTGCGCCATGCGCTCGCCGAGGAGGGCATGCGCAAGGTGGACCGCTGGACCGCCCGCCACCTTATGGCCGATGTCGAATTTCCGGTCCCGCCCGAAGGCGACCCCTTCTTCAACATCAACACGCCGGAAGACCTGGCCGCGGCCGAGGCGCGGCTGGCGGCGGGCGTCAGGGAACGACCCGCTCCGTGAACAGGCCGCGCACATCCATCTCGTAGGCGAGGCCCTCGACCGGCGGGCGGGCCCAGGTCCACTGGATGCCATCCGGGGCGGCGCCGCGCGCGACGATCTCCGGGCCGAGAAGGCCGTGGATCTCATGCACGGTATAAACTTGGCTCACAGTCGCGTCCGGCCAGCCGAAGCCGAGCGCCGCCATGCGGCTCTCCATGGCGCCCAGCACATAGCGCGCCTTCTCGCGCATCGCGTCGGGCGAGGTGTCGCCGAGGCGGATGATCCGGTCCCGATAGTGCCCCGGCCCTTCCGGCGCCTCGCCGGAGCCGGCGATGACGAAGGTTCCGGCCCGGCTCCCGTCATCCGGGACCGTATAGCAGAAGGCGTGGAAGCCCGGCTCGGCGGGCGGAGTCGCTTCCGGGCAGACATTGGAGCGCGCGACCGGGTTCTCCTCGTCGCGGAAGAGGCCCCAGCGCTCCAGCGTGCCCACATAGGCGCGGTTGAAGGCGACGAAGCCCTCCTCCGAGAACTGGCCGGGCGAGCGCAGCTCGCAGGCGCAGAAGGCGGTCATCGGCCGCCCGGCCGCCTCCATATGGGCCTCGATCCGGCGAAATCCGGCCTCCAGCGGCACGAGGCGGTGGAAGCGCACGCGCTCGATCCGGTGGCCGGGCTCCGCCGCAACGCCGCCCGAATACTGGAATCGCCCCCGGATATAGCGGTATCCGCCGGGTGCGAATGTCGCCACCTCTGCCATGTGCCTGTCCTCCAACGCGCAGGGCCGCAAGGTTAGCCCGGATTTCTCACCAGGGTCACGGCCTGCGTCGCGTCCAGGCGTTCGCTCCGCAAGGAGCGGGCCGAAAAGCGTAGCAGTGCTTACGCTTGAAGCCCGCGACGCCGCGCGCAACGCGGCAGTTTGTTTGGTTGGCGGCGTTTACGCCGCCGCGCATAACGCGGCAGTTTGTTTGGATGGCGGCGTTTACGCCGCCGCGCATAACGCGGCAGTTTGTTTGGATGGCGGCGTTTACGCCGCCGCGCATAACGCGGC
>LXNI01002339.1_pt1 | contig 13449 bp, 15 predicted proteins | sample 809091 | NCBI WGS metagenome assembly LXNI01 (sample SAMN04870527, study PRJNA318959) | sponge metagenome | biome: 01000161; feature: marine sponge reef; material: water | host: Sarcotragus foetidus | place: Greece: Milos, Mediterranean Sea | collected 2013-05-29 | depth 5-7 m | reverse complement strand
GGGCCGCCCATCGGGATCGAATCGATCACCTTGCCGCCGGCGCCCTCGAAGCCGCGCTTGAAGGCCGCTACGCTGTCCTTGCCCGGCGGATAGTTGGTGTAGCCGGAGATCGCCGTCTTGCAGCCGAGCGCCGTCGCGGCGTGCTCGCCCATGATGAAGCCGGCCTGCCACATGGTGAAGGAGACCCGGGCGATGTTCGGCGACAGGGTGGTGATCCAGGAAGTGCCGGCGTTCATTACGACGAAGGGCACCTTCGCCGCGGTCGCCAATGGCGCGATCGACATAGCGTTGGGCGAGAAGATGACGCCGCCCAGGATTTCGACCTTCTCGCGGGCGATTAGCTCCTGCGCTGCGGCCTTGGCGATCGGCCCGCCGGGCCGCTTGGAATCGCGCACGATCAGCTTGATCGTATCGCCGCCCAGTTCCTTCTGGTGCAGCTTGATATAGAGCCGTGCGCCCTTTTCGAGCTGTTCCCCGAGTTGGGCGGCGCCGCCGGATTTCGGCGCGATGAAGCCGACCTTGATCTCCCGAGCTTCGGCCGCCGCCGCCAGCGCGATGCTGCCGGCCAGAATCGTTCCTGTCGTGAACCTGAACATGCATTCCTCCCTGCAGGTTACGGCGGCCAGATCGGGGATGCCGCCCCTTCCGCCTCTCCGGCCTTTTCTACGGGCCGAACCGCCCGCTCGGCAACCCGCTATCCGGGCCGGGCTGTTGCCGGATGGCGTTGCGGTGCTAAAAAATCACCCAACCGGCACTTGCCAGGAGAACATCATGAGCGACCGGAAGACCGCGCTTGTCGTCAGCGCCCATGCGGCGGATTTCGTGTGGCGCTGCGGCGGCGCGATCGCGCTGCACCGGGAACGCGGCGTCGATGTGACGGTCGTCTGCCTGTCTTTCGGCGAGCGCGGCGAGAGCGCGCGGCTGTGGAAGCAGGAGGGCGCGACTCTCGACGGGGTGAAAGCGGTCCGGCGGAGCGAGGCGGAGAAGGCCGCCGATGTACTCGGCGCCCACGACCTGATCTGCTTCGACCTCGGCGATTATCCGCTCACCCTTGACGCGGATGCGAAACACCGGCTGGTCGACGTGCTGCGGGCCGTGCAGCCGTCCTTCATCCTGACCCATTCCAAATACGATCCGTATAACACCGACCATATGGCGACGATGGCCTTCACCATGGAGGCGCGGATGATCGCCCAGGCCTGGGGCCACAATCCGGGCGAGACGGTGCTGGGCGCGCCGCAGATGTATCTGTTCGAGCCGCACCAGACCGAGCAGATGGGCTGGGTGCCGAACGTCTTCCTCGACATCACCTCCGTCTGGGACAGGAAGAGGGCCGCCATCGAGTGCATGGAGGGTCAGCACCATCTCTGGGCCTACTACACCAACGTCGCGGAGAACCGGGGCAACCATTTCCGGCGCAATTCCGGCGGCATGGCCGGCGGGCGGGACTGCAAATACGCCGAAGGATTCCAGGCCGTGTTCCCGCGCTGCGTGGACGAACTGTCATGAATAGCGTCGTCGTCCGGACTATCGAGCGGGCCGATCCGGCGGTGGTTGCGGCACTTGGCGACTGCGGAGTCGCGACGGTCCATGAGGCCCAGGGGCGCACCGGGCTGCTCGCCTCGTATATGCGGCCGATCTATGCCGGCGCGGCGGCGGCTGGCTCGGCCGTCACCATCCTCGCACCACCGGGCGACAACTGGATGGTCCATGTCGCCATCGAGCAGCTGCAATCCGGCGACATGCTGGTCCTGGCCGCGGCTTCGCCGTCGGACGCCGGCTATTTCGGCGACCTGCTGGCGACCTCCTGCCGGGCGCGCGGCGCGGCCGGGCTGGTCGCGGATACGGGTGTGCGCGACGTGAAGGATCTCACCGCCATGTGCTTCCCGGTCTGGTCGAGGGCGGTGTGCGCCCGGGGCACGGTGAAGCGGACGCCCGGATCGGTGAACGTGCCGGTGGTCTGCGCCGGCGCGCCGGTCCGGCCCGGCGATGTCGTGGTCGGCGACGATGACGGCGTGTGTATCGTCCGGCGCGAAGAGGCTGCGGACGTGCTTAAGAAGGCGCAGGCCCGGGTCGCCAACGAGGAGGAGAAGCGCCAACGCCTCGCCGCCGGCGAACTGGGGTTGGACATGTACGACATGCGCGGCGACCTCGAAGCCGCCGGGCTGAAATATGTCTGACGCCGCTCCGGGCGGCGTGCGTTGCCTGTGGATGCGCGGCGGCACGTCCAAGGGCGGCTTTTTCCTCTCCGACGACCTGCCGGGGGACCCGGCGGCGCGCGACGCATTTCTGCGCCGGGTCATGGGTTCGCCCGATCCGCGCCAGATCGACGGCATGGGCGGGGCCGATCCGCTGACCTCGAAGGTCGCGGTCGTATCGCCGTCCGAACGTGCGGGCGTCGATGTCGATTATCTCTTCCTCCAGGTGAGCGTCGACGAACCACTGGTCTCCGGCGCCCAGACCTGCGGTAACATTCTGGCCGGGGTCGGGCCTTTCGCCATCGAGCGTGGGCTGGTGCCGGCGCGCGGCGGCGAAACCCCAGTGACGATTCATCTGGAGAACACCGGACAGACGGCGGTCGCGACCGTGCAGACGCCGGGCGGGGCGGTTTCCTATGCCGGCGACGCGCGGATCGACGGCGTGCCGGGTGCCGCTGCGCCGGTGCCGCTGCAATTCCGGGACACTGCCGGGGCGACCTGCGGCGCGCTGCTGCCGACCGGCCGGCCGGTCGACCGGGTCGACGACATCGAGGTCACGTTGATCGACAACGGCATGCCCTGCGTCGTGCTGCGCGCCGAAGACGCCGGGATCGCCGGAACGGAAAGCCGCGAGGCGCTGGATGCCGATGCGGAGCTGAAAATCCGGCTCGAACGCTTGCGCCTGGCCTGCGGCCCGCTGATGAATCTGGGCAATGTGGTCGCGAAGACGGTGCCGAAAATGACCCTGGTGAGCGCGCCGCGCAACGGCGGGGCTATCTCCACCCGCACCTTCATCCCGCACCGCTGCCATGCCACCATCGGCGTTCTCGGTGCGGTCAGCGTCGCGACGGCCTGCCTGCTGCCCGGCTCGCCGGCCGGCGCGCTCGCCGACCTGCCGCCGGGCAATCCCAAGACGCTGGAGATCGAACATCCGTCGGGTCAGACCTCGGTGATCGCGACCCTGGCCGACGACGGCAGCGTTGCCTCGGCAGCCATCCTGCGCACTGCCAACAAGTTGATGGACGGCACGGTCTTTGCAGGCTAGCACGGGCGCGCCTGACCGCCTGACCGAGCTTGAGAGCCGCGCCCATGACCCGAATAAACATCCAGTTCAGCCTGTTCTCGGCCTTCTATTCGCCGCTCATCGCGACGATGGCCGGCGGGTTCCTGGCCGAGGAAGGGCTGGAGGCGGACTGGTCGGTCTCGCCGCCGGGCGTCTCGGCCATCGCAGCCCTGAAAGACGGCTCGGCCCATGTCGTTCAGTCGGCGCTCAGCCAGGCCTTCGGGCCCCTGTCGAAGGGCGAGGATCCGGGCGTCGTCCATTTCGCCCAGATCAACGAGATGGACGGCTTTTTCCTCACCGGGCGCGAACCGGACCCGGACTTCGACTGGGACAAGCTCGAAGGCGCGGAGGTCGTGCTGTTCGGCGGCGGCCAGCCGCTCGCCATGTTCAAATTTGCCTGCCACCGGGCCGGCATCGCCTATGACAGGTTGCACGCCATCCACCCCGGCAACGCCGCCGACATTGACCGCGCCTTTCGCGAAGGCCGCGGCGCGTATGTGCAGCAACAGGGCCCGTTTCCTCAGCAGCTCGAAGCCGACGGCGTCGGCCATGTCGTGGCGCAGGTCGGGGTGCAGGTCGGCCGCTGTGGTTTCTCGAGCCTGTGCGCCCGGCCGGACTGGCTGGAGACCGATATGGCTCGCGCTTTCACCCGCGCCTACAGCAGGGCCCGGCGCTGGCTCAACGAAACGCCGGCGGCAGAAATCGCGCGAACCGAAGACTCCTGGTTTTCGGAAATCGACCTGCCGGTGCTGGAACGTTGCATCGCGACCTACCAGAGGCTCGGCTGCTGGGCGCCGCATATCGAGATTACGCCCGAAGCCTTCGAGGCGACGCTGGATATCTACGAATACAACGGCCTGATCAGCGAGCGCTTCGCCTACGACCGGGTCTGCTCCCACCCGCCGGAGGGATAGAGCCGATGTCCCGCTACAGCGAAGTCGATCCCGACAATCTCACGCCGGCCCAGCAGGCGGTGGCGGATGATATTGCCGGCGGGCCGCGCGGCTCGCTGCGCGGGCCGTTCGTGCCGTGGCTGCTCAGTCCGGGGATGGCCGATCCGGCCCAACGGCTCGGCGCCTTCCTGCGCTTCGGTTCCGTCCTGCCGCAGCGCCTGAAAGAACTGGCGATCATCTTCACCGCGCGCCGGTGGGACGCCGGTTTCGAATGGAGCGTTCATGCGAAGCTGGCGCTCGAGGCCGGGCTGCCGCGCCCGGTCGTCGAGGCCATCGCCCGTGGCGACACGCCGGACTTCGCCGCCGACGACGAGTCGCTGATCTACCGGGCCTGCCGGGAGATGTACGAAACCCGGCGTTTCTCCGATGCGACCTTCGCGGCGCTGAAGGGGCTGCTCGGGCCGCAGGGCGTCGCCGAACTGGCCGGCTTGCTCGGCTACTACGCCTTGGTCTCGATCACTCTCAACGCCTTCGAGGTGCCGGCGCCGGATGACGGCACGGTTCCCGCACTCGCCGAAGTTGCCCGGTAGTCCGCCCGGGCCGGCCCGTTCAGAACAGCCGTCCGCCGTCCGGCACGTCACGGTCGACGCAGATCAGCACGACCTCGCCGTCCCGGTCCGGGAAGCCGAGCACCAGAATCTCCGACATGATGTTGGCGATCTGCTTGGGCGGAAAGTTGAGCACGGCGCCAACCTTACGGCCGACCAACTCCTCCGGCGCGTAGTGCGCCGTGATCTGGGCCGAGGTTTTGCGCGTGCCGATGGCCTCGCCGAAATCGACGGTCAGGATATAGGCAGGCTTGCGCGCCTTCGCGAAGGGCTCGGCGGTCAGGACGGTACCGACCCGAATATCGACCTTTTCGAAATCTGCCCAGGAAATTGCCTCTGCGATAGCGCTCATGGCCGCCTTATAGCAGCCGCACCGGCAGATTTCCTTGCAAAATGCAGTGCGTGAAATTTGAGAGCGAAAGCCGTGAAATTTCCCCTTCCCCCAAGGGGCGGGGGATTAGTCCGGAGCGTCGTTTTTATTGCAGAGGAATCCGGCCCGGCCGGCTCAGGTCGCCGGCGCGGCTCCTGGGTTGACATCGGGGACGTCGAGATCGCCCGGGTCTTCGTCCCGCCGCCGACGGTCGAACGGCGAGCGCATGGTGGCGAACTGCTCAGCTCGCTTGAGGTTGCGGTCGAGCGCCGCCATGGTCTTCGCCATGTCCTCGCTGTCGTCGCGCAGCCAGACCTGCACGGTCGCGCCAAAGACGACCGCGAGGCCCTTGACCCGCAGGCCGCCGAGCCACCCGGTCGTGCTTATGCCGGCGGCCTCCAGCATCCAGCGCATCGAGCGCAGCAGCCGGCAGCCGCCGCACAGGATATCGGCAACGCCGCCGCTACCGGCGTCGCGCACGACGGCGCGGATGCCGTCCTTGTAGGGATTGAGTGCGTCGAAGCGCTGCATCAGGATATCGAACAGCCGGTCGCGGTGCGATGTGTCCTCGTCCGCGGTTTTTTGCGCGCCCTCCAGGACGATCCCGTCGACATGACGGAAAAGTCCGTCGAGCACGGCGTTCTTCGAGGTGAAGCGCGCGTGCAGTTCGGCCAGCGACAGGCCCGCCTCCTCCGCGATGTCGGCAAGCCGCGTCCGGCGCCAGCCGATACCGGCGGCCGCCCGCATCGCGGCGGCGTGGATGTCGCTGTCGGCAATCGTCTCCTGGGCCATCGGTCCGCTCCATGAAACTGCCGGGAATGTTCTTCCAATGTAGCACGGAATTCGGTCGCAGCGGTTCCAATTCTCGGCCGAGTGTGCGAATTTCGCCGGGTCGAGGGCGCCGCGCGGCGCTCCGTGAACCCGCGCCGCCCGATCGTTCGACGGCGGACAATCCGGTTTGACGCCATGCACCGGCCCGGACCCGGATACCTGTTTCGAAAGCGCGAACCGGCGCTCTCCGTGTCGGTCGAGGAGGAACGCGACCTGGCCCGGCGCAGCCAGGCCGGCGACCGCGAGGCGTCGGACCGGCTGTTGCGCGCCCATCTGGCCTTTGTCGTCAGCATCGCCCGGAAATACCGGCGCTACGGCGTGCCGATGAACGATCTGGTGCAGGAAGGCTCGATCGGCCTGCTGCACGCGATCCGCAAATTCGACCCATCGGCGGGCGCCCGGCTCTCGACCTACGCCCGCTGGTGGGTGCGCGCGGCGATCCAGGACCATGTTGTGCGCTCCTGGTCCCTCGTGCGCATCGGCACGACGACGGCGCAAAAGGCCATGTTCTTCCATCTGCGCCGCAAGATGGCCGGGCTTCGGGATGGTGCGGAGGCTATGAACGAAGACAGGCTGCGTCCGGTCGCCCGGAAATTCGGCGTGCCGCTGAAAGAAGCGGTGGCGCTGGCCCGGCGCGCTGCGGAACGGGACCGGTCGCTCAACCAGCGCGTCCGCGCCGGCGAGCCGGTCGAGTGGGGCGACCGCTTGGCCGACGAGCGGGAAAGCCCCGAAGACGCCGCGGCCGGCGCCAGCGTCGAGCGATTCCGGCGCGGCCTGGTCGCCAAGGCGCTCAGGTCGCTGAGCGGCCGGGAGCGGATCATCATCGCCGGCCGCTTCATGGCCGAGACCCGCAAGACCCGCGGCGCCATCGCCGCCGACCTGGGCATTTCGCGCGAACGGGTCCGCCAGTTGGAGTTGTCTGCCCTGGACAAGCTCCGCCGCCTGCTTGGCCGCAAGGGCCTGGAGGCGATCTAGCGCGTACCCGTCACTAAACTAATCTTCCGGGGACCCCGTTCGGTGGGCCCCATTCGGTTCAGGGATGCGGTTCGGATTGCCTGCCGGCCCAACGGCGGCTACGGGTTCACGAGTTCGAGTCCGAGGGGGCGGACCAGTTCCGGCACCTCGTCGAGGATGAAGGCGCGGAAGGCGAGCGCGACCGGGCTCAGCACGGAGTCGCTGCGGCTCAGCAGGCCGACGACGCGCCACACATCCTCGTCGGCCAGATCGAGAGCGACCACGCCCTCCGGCAGGTCGACGGCCGCCAGCGCCGGCAACAGGGTTTTTCCGAAACCCGTCTTCGCAAGCGCGAGCAACGACGTGACGTTCCGGACGTGCATCGATGCCTTTTCGGCCAAGGCCCTGTAACCGGGCCCGTCGATCATCTCGGACGCTCCGTTTAGAATCAGGCCTTGATCCTCGAGGTCGGCCCAGCGAACGAGATCTCCGGCGATTGCCAGATCGCAATCGGCGTTGCAGATGACCTTGAAGCGATCCCGAAACAGCGGCTCGAAGGCAACCGTTGCGTGTGAGAGAGGCCGGCCCGCAATTCCGAGGTCCGCCTGTCCGGATTCGACGGACCGGAGGACGTTCCGGCTGTCGGTGTCCAGAAGCTCTATTTCAACGCCCTTCCGGTCGAGCACGAAGCGGGGCAGCAACGCCGGAACGAGATTCGCGGCAACCGACGGGACAGAGGCGAGAGCGAGCCGGCCGATCCGGTTCCTGGCGTAAGCGCGGATGCCGTCGATCGTCCGGTCGTAATTCTGGATCTGGATGCGCCCCGTTTCCAGCATGAACGTGCCGAGAGGTGTCAGGCTGTTCTTGCGATCGGTCTGGAAGAGCTCTCCCCCCACTTCGTGTTCCAGCTGCTTGAGCGTCATCGAAACCGCCGAGGCGGTCCGGCACAGCCTTTCTGCCGCATCCTTGATGTTGCCGGCACCGGCGACGGCGACGAAGGTCCGCAACGCTTCCAGTTTGATCATGGCGATCACGCTTCAGAATATTTGAAAATAATGGCATCTATTTCGATCCGATTGAAGCACGATCGCAGGCGCGATACCGGTCCCACCCGTGGCCGATGCCGCAATAATTTCAATTAGTTTGAAATTAAAGTAAAAAATTTCGAATTGCTTGAAAGAACCCGCCCTTTCATGCTGCGCGGTGAGACCGAGACGCTGGCGCCGATTCACACAGAAAACGAACCGGAAATCGCTCGTGAGCCGGGCTATTCACGGTTGAGACGATCCGGCAGGAAATTGGCGGACAGGGACGGGTATTTTTCGCAGGCGGACAATCGCATCGCCGGTGGCCGCATCGCCAATGGCCGCATCGCCGGTGGCGGTAAATCGGGCCGGTGGATGCCCGATTGTTGTGCCGCCAGGTATTCTTTAGTCGGTTAGTTCGCGTATCTGAGCGGTCGCCGCCTCTATCGCAACGGCGCCACCGGCGATATGCGGAATTGAGACAAACCCAGGGAGACATCGAAAATGCGAAATCTGAAACTGACCCTCGCAGCAGCGGCCATCGCGGCCATTGCAGCGGCGCCGGGAACGAGCCAGGCGGCGACCGGCTGCGGCACCAAGGACGAGATCACCATCGCCAGCATGACCTGGATGTCGGGCATCGTGCTGGCGCAGACGGCGCACCGCATCCTCACGGCAGGCTATGGCTGCAACGCCAAGCTGGTGCCCGGCGATACGGTCCCGACAGCCACCAGCATGCTGACCAAGAACAAGCCCCATATCGCGCCGGAGCTGTGGATCAGCACGGCGTCCTCGATCTGGGAGAAGATCAAGAAGAAGGGCAACGTCTACAAGGCGAGCGACGTGTTCAGCGAGGGCGGCAAGGAAGGCTGGTGGATTCCGGATTATGTCGCCAAGGCCAATCCCGGCCTCAAGTCCATCGGCGATCTCAAAGACCCGAAATACATGAGGCTCTTCGTCGAGGCGCAGAGCGACGGCAAGGGCCGGCTTTATGCCTGCCCGCCGGGCTGGGCGTGCGAGATCATCAACGGAAACCTGTTCAAGGCGCTGGGCCTCGCCAAGGCGAACTACCAGCTCTTCTCGCCGGGTTCTGGCGCCAACCTGAAAGCCTCGATCGCGCGCAGCGTGACGCGCAAAAAGGCGATCCTGGCCTACTATTGGGGTCCGACGGCGGTGATCGGCCGCTACAAGCTGGTACGCCTGAACATGCCGGCCTATGACGCCGAGAAGTTCCTGTGCCTGACCGACAAGAACTGCACCAATCCGCAGGTTTCGGGCTGGAAAGCCGGTGAGGTCGCGGTCGCGGTCGTGACCAGCCTCAAGAAGAAGGCCCCGAACGTCGTGGCTTTCCTCGGCAAACTGCAGGTGCCGAATGCAGTTATCAACTCGGTGCTGGCCTGGGGCGACGACCGCAAGGCGAGCCCGGAAGATGTCACCGACCATTTCCTGAAGACTCAGCAGGCAGTTTGGACCAAATGGGTGCCTGCCGACGTTGCGGCGAAGGTAAAAGCAAGCCTCAAGTAAGAAGAGGCACAATCGCGAATCGACCGGCGGGCGTCCATTGCGGGCGCCCGCCGTTTCTTTTTGCTGTCAGAGCCTTACGGATCGGACAGGCCAGTAGTAAGGTCGAGTTCTCCGGCCGCCGCCGGCACGCCGGGTCTTCCCCGGTGTCGCGCGTGCGGCTATCGCCGGAGCCCGCAGGGAGGCGGTATCCGACATGGCGCAGGAATTTCCCGAACTATTGAATATGCGGGCCGTCCGCATCGGCATCGACGACTCGTTCAACTGGGTTGTCGAACACTGGAGCGAAACGCTGGAGGAGATTTTCCTGCCGATCGTCCACCTGCTCCGCGCGATCGAGGATTTCCTCCTGTGGATGCCCTGGTACGTCGTCATCGCCATCATCGCGGCGATGGGCCTCGCGGCGACCCGCAGCAAGTGGGTCGCCCTGGGGCTCGGTGTCATGACCTTCCTGATGGGCTTCTTCGGCCTTTGGGAGCCGGGCATGAAGACGATCGCCCTGATGCTGACGGCAACCTTTCTGGCCATAATCGTCGGCATCCCGATGGGCATCGTGATGTCGCGCTCGGACCGGGTCGAGCGCATCACCCTGCCGGTGCTCGACATCATGCAGACGATGCCGATCTTCGTCTATCTCATCCCCTTCGTGATGCTGTTCGGGCCGGGCAAGATTCCTGCCTTGCTCGCAACGATCGTGTTCGCGGTGCCGCCGGTGATCCGACTGACCAATCTCGGCATCCGCCATGTCGACCGCGAGGTCGTCGAGGCCTTCACCGCTTTCGGGGCGACGCGGCGGCAACTGCTGTTCGGCGTCCAGGTCCCGCTGGCCATGCCGACGATCATGGCCGGCATCAACCAGACGACGATGATGGCGCTGTCCATGGTGGTGATCGCGTCGATGATCGGCGCCGGCGGGCTCGGCTACCAGGTCCTCCAGGGAATCCAGCGCCTGGAGATCAGCCGCGGGCTGCTCGCCGGCCTCGCCATCGTTTTCCTCGCCGTCATTTTCGACCGCATTGCACAGGCCTACGGCAAGCGTGTGCAGCAGCATCTCCATCTGGGGCACTGAGACGATGGCGCAGCAAGAAATCAAGATCGGGATCGAGAGCGTCTACAAGATTTTCGGCCCCGATCCGGGAAGCGTCCTCGACCGGGTGAAGGGCGGCGCCAGCAAGCACGAGTTGCTCGAGGATACCGGCCACACCATCGGCATCCGCGATGTCAGCCTCGATATCGCGGTGGGCAATATCTTCGTCGTTATGGGCCTGTCCGGCTCGGGCAAGTCGACCCTGATCCGGCACATCAACCGGCTGATCGAGCCGACCGACGGGCGGATTCTGGTCGACGGCGAAGATGTGCTCCGGCTCGACGCCGAGGCGCTGCGCCATCTGCGGCGCTACAAGATGAGCATGGTGTTCCAGCGCTTCGCCCTGCTGCCGCACAAGACGGTGATCGACAACGTGATGAGCGGCCTGCAGATTCGCGACGAGGCCGGCGGCGGCATCGCAAAACGGCTGGGTCTGTCGTCGGGCAGGGCGAGCGCAGAGGCGCGGGAGCGGGCCCAGGCCCAGGTCGACTTGGTCGGATTGCAGGGTTTCGAGAACCAGTATCCGAGCCAGCTTTCGGGCGGCATGCAGCAGCGCGTCGGCCTGGCGCGCGCACTGGCGACCGACGCCGAGGTGCTGCTGATGGACGAAGCCTTCAGCGCGCTCGATCCGCTGATCCGCAACGACATGCAGGATCAGCTAATCCAGATCCAGAACGAGCTCAGCAAGACCATCGTCTTCATCACCCACGATCTCGACGAGGCCCTGCGCATCGGCGACCATATCGCGATCCTCAAGGACGGAGAGTTGCGCCAGGTCGGCCCGCCGGAGGAAATCCTGATGGCGCCGGCCGACGACTATGTCAGCCGCTTCGTCAAGGATGTGAACCGGGGCCGGGTCATCACGGTCGGCAGCATCGCCAACGACTATCCGACGGTAGTGCTGGGCGCGGCCGGCTTCTCCGACGCACTCGCCAAACTGGAGGCGAGCGAGCGCAACACCGTCTATGTCTGCGATGGAGACGGCCGGCCGGTCGGTGCGGTAACGACGAAGATGGCGCAGGAGGGCCGGGACCTCAGCGGCCCGATCGCCGACGAGGCGAAGCTCGATCCCGTGCAGACGGTGGACAGTGCCGCCGTGATCGAGGATATGCTGCCGCTCGCCATGAAGAGCGAAGTGCCGGTCGCGGTGCTGGACGGAGACGGCGCGCTGGCCGGCGGTGTGCCGCGCCGCACCGTACTCTCGGCGCTGGTCCGCCGGACGGAGTAGGGGTCGGCGGGCAGCTTGCCCGCACGTCCCGGCGTCGGCCGGTTACCGCCGTTCGGCGAAAAACTGCTTGAGCAGTGCGGCGGCGTCGCTTTCGCCCAGCCCGTCGTAGATGTCCGGCCGGTGATGGCAAGTCGGCTGCGCGAACAGCCGGCCGCCGTGCAGCACCGCGCCGCCCTTGGGGTCGGTCGCGCCGAAATAGAGCCGGTCGAGGCGGGCATGGGCGATCGCGCCGGCGCACATGGCGCAAGGCTCCAGCGTGACATAGAGGTCGCAGCCGGTCAGACGGCTGCGGCCCAGCGCTTCGGCGGCGCGCCGGATCGCCAGCATCTCGGCATGGGCGGTCGGGTCCTGCCGCGCCTCGGTCTCGTTGCCCGCACGGGCCACGATTCTGCGTTCGGCCCGCAGCACAATAACCGCGCCGACCGGCACCTCGTCGCGCTGCGCGGCCTGCCTAGCTTCTTCCAGCGCCAGGTCCATCGGGCTCACGTCTGCGGGGATGCGGTTATCCGGATTGGCGCTCATCCGGCTTTCGTGACGCCGCCGGCCGGCCGCGGTCAAGCCCATTCGCAAGGCAGCGGCCCGGGGTTGAGGGCGGCGATGCGCCAATTCATCTGTGTTCCGGCCTGCCGGCCGGGTGGTAAAGCCCGAACGGTCGATCGGCGGATTTCGATCGCCGCCGATCGTTACGTCCCTCGATACGGCCCCTTCGGGGCCTACTCGGGATGAGGGTTTCTCTAACCTCGCCTTCACCCTCATCCTGAGTAGCCCCGGATGCAATCCGGGGCGTATCGAAGGGCAGGTTTGCACAGCAGGTGGAGTGCCGATATGGCGCTGGATACCGATACGGTGCGCCGGATTGCGCATCTGGCGCGGGTGCGCGTTCCCGAAGCGGAGCTGGAGCCGCTCGCCGGGGAGCTGTCCAACATCCTGACCTGGGTCGAACAGCTCGGCGAGGTCGAGACGGAGAACGTGCCACCGATGACCAGCGTCGTCGCCGTCAGCCTGCCGATGCGCGAGGATCGCGTGGACGAAGGCGGCAAGGCGGAGGCGATCCTGTCGAACGCACCGGAGGGCGCGCCGGGCTTCTTCGCGGTGCCGAAAGTGGTCGAATAATGACCGGCCTGACCGAACTCACCCTCGCCGGGGCGCGGGCCGGGCTGGCGGCCGGCGACTTCACGTCGGAGGAGCTGACCCGGGCGCATCTCGACGCCCTGGAAGAAATGAGGCCGCTCAACGCCTTCATCGCCGAGACGCCGGCGCGCGCGCTGGAGATGGCGCGGGCGTCGGACGCGCGCCGGGCGACGGGCGAGTCCGGCCTGCTCGAAGGGCTGCCGATTGCAGTCAAGGACCTGTTCTGCACCGAAGGCGTCCAGACGACCGCCGGCTCGCGCATCCTCGATGGCTTCGCGCCGCCCTACGAATCGACCGTGACCGCCAACCTGTGGGCCGAGGGCGCGGTCATGCTCGGCAAGACCAACATGGACGAGTTTGCCATGGGCTCGTCCAACATGACCTCGCATTACGGCCGGGTCGAGAATCCGTGGTGCGCCGCCGGCAGCAACCGGGCGCTGGCACCGGGCGGCTCTTCCGGCGGGTCTGCGGCGGCCGTGGCGGCCCGAGCCGCCCCGGCGGCGACCGGCACCGATACCGGCGGCTCGATCCGCCAGCCGG
>LXNI01002338.1_pt1 | contig 13456 bp, 11 predicted proteins | sample 809091 | NCBI WGS metagenome assembly LXNI01 (sample SAMN04870527, study PRJNA318959) | sponge metagenome | biome: 01000161; feature: marine sponge reef; material: water | host: Sarcotragus foetidus | place: Greece: Milos, Mediterranean Sea | collected 2013-05-29 | depth 5-7 m | reverse complement strand
CGGACAACCGGGAGTCAAACGGCATGACCGTCGGTGTCACATCAGCACCGATGTAGTGTAGTGCCGCTTTGCCATTGCATATCCATAAAATCAAACACTTGCAAATCTAAATGTCGGAAGTCAGGAGCCGATCCAAATATTCCTGTTTCTGTTTCTCGATCCCGTCCATTAGTACCTCTGGATCGATCCCGCGATGGGCAACAATTTGTGTTACCAAACAATGCAGCTCGGAATCTGTGATCCGTTTTGACATATACAGAACCGCAATGGCCCGATCTTCGTCCCCTACATTGAGGTGCCGCGCCGAAAATCCATTCATGGCCGCTTGTAATTGCGGTGAGATTGTCGCGATGGTTGATCCGTCTTGTGTCTTGGTTTTTGTTGCCATATTTCTGTGCCTCGAATAATCAAAAAAAAGGAGATTGGCCGCTAGGCTAATCTCCCCTGGGTGCCGGATCATGCCCGGCTGTGGTTAGTGTATCAGTCTTCTAGGCCCCCTGCATATTCCCTCAACAAATCATACACCCCATCTTTATCTAATTCGCATTGATTCAGACTCGCCGTCCCAATCACTATTTTTATTTTGTCCTCCACTGATACGCCATCATCGCTATTCATATACCGCGCTACCGCCTCAATCATGCGATCCCTTTCCAGTCTGTGATCCATCGTTACCAGCTTCCGGACCCGCCGCACCATTTCAAACTGTTGTTTGGGTTCCGACACATCCGGGAGCTGGCGCAATAAAACGCCGATCAGTGCCCGATCCCCGTCCGATATTGATTGGTCATACCATTTTTGAACATCATCAATCAGCTGTTCCTTCGTATGCTCTCTACTCATTTAATTATCTCACTTGTCGTTAAATTCCCGCGCCGTGTGGCGCGATCATTGACCCATGCCTAGGTGTATATAGGTCAATGCGAGAAAACGCACACACGGCCCTCTCTCGCATTCGGTTTTACCACATACCGGCACTTTTGCAGATTTCTACGGCTTGTTCCACTGTTTCTATATATTCGTAGAAGTCTTCCTCTTTCGGGCGGTGTGTTTCGATTGTGTCTGCTATTTCTTTTAGCATTTCGTCTGGTACGTTCATGTTAGTAACGCCTTCTAATATGTCGGCGATTTTTTTGTTGTTGGCCACTATTTGTTTTAGAGATTCCAGTACCGCAGTGCAGATTATTTCTTTTTCGTTCATGGATACCACCTTTTATCGTGTTCGGTGTGTTTCAGCGCTACCGGTGTGTCCACCCCGGCCAATTCGCGCCCGCCCGGCCCGTATACCCGGATAATCCCATGATAGCCATATTTCCTGCATCGCTCGCTGGCCAGCCGCTTGATCCCTCGGATTGTTGGCTTGCTCCCCAATGCGTACTCGCGCCCGTCCACATCGGTAATTGCCTTGTGACAGTATAGCGCATCCTTGCGCCATTCTGTTGATTACGTAATCACTTCATGTTTTTGATAACATATGCCGTCAGCTTGTTTGCCCTCGGTGATCCGTTATGCTTGTCCGGGTGGATCAGATTCAGCAATCCGCGAATCCCGCCCGCCGCTTGCAACAGTCCGTCCAGCTTGGCATCCGTTCCGGTTTTCCGGCTGTTGGCTCTGTCGGCTTTCCGACATTCGTTATACCAGTTCACCGTGACCGGAATCACCCCCGTACAATCGATGTCCCTGCCACAATATGGTGAGGGTCAGTGATGATCGAATCGACACCGGGGGAACCGGCCTGATTGTCGTGTGACCGCACCGTCCGGCGGTACCGACGGTGCATCGCTGTCAACTTCGATTGAGTGATTTTCGCTTGTTTGCACAATGTGCCCGGGCAAACTTCAGAAACTCAGTGATTGCTCGAAGTCGAAATTTTTGGCGCTGGTGTACGATAGTGAAAGGTCGTCTGATGGGTTTTTCCAGGGGAACCGCACACAATGAATTGAGCGCCAACTCCTTTTCCATTGTCGCGATGGATAAAATGGAAATCCCCAGTTCATCGGCAACCGCATTCTTAATGGATTCCGGACTGCCAAATTCCATGATGATATCCAGATGACGGAGACCAAAGCCTTCATCTGAAAGGTAATTCTCCATGACTTCCCGGGTCCCGGAACCTTCTTCCCGACAGATGAACGGATATTGAATCAATTCCCCGATGCCGATGCGCTTGTTTATCGCCAGCTTGTGATTGACCGAACAGACAACGACCAGCTCGTCATTCCAGATCACATCGGTGATCAGATTCTTGTTATTGATCGGCCCTTCCACGATGCCGATGTCAATCTGGTTGTTTTCCACCATCTGGATAATGCCATTGGTATTGGCCACATTTAACCGTACTTTCACATGCGGGAAACAAGCCTGGTAGCTGCCGATGACGCCCGGAATAAAATACTCTCCGATCGTCGTACTGGCACCGACAATCAAGGAACCCTGGACATCGCCTGTCATCGTCCTGACTTCATTGTCCATCTCACCGTACAGCAACAGGATATCATCGGCATAACGTTTCACCAACTCGCCCGCCTCGGTGAGGGTGATTCGGTTATGCGTACGATCAAACAGCCGGGTATTGAAATAGTCTTCAAGTTGTTTGATTTGAAACGTCACCGCCGGTTGCGTCATATGTAACGATTCCGCCGCTTTGGTAAAACTCAACAGTCGGGCGACCGTTGCAAAAACTTGTAGTCGTCTATCCGCCACAGTCCCAATTCATACTGATCATACTGAGTGATATTGATGAAATAACAGGCTTGATTTTCGCTTTGCCCAAATTCACGGATTCATGATCGTCGGTGAACTGTCCGTGCCGACACCTTCAGGTGGCCCGTTTTGTGATTGAACCCATTGGAACAGGTATTACAGCAGCTTGTCAAATTCAGTCCCCGGACATGCTTCCTGATCACAGCTGCGCTGTTACAAATGAGGGCTTGAGGCCGGGAGTCAGGCAGTCATGTTGAAACGATCATCGGCCCGGTGCCTCCCGCTGCACGAATCAAAACCACTCATCGGCTTCAATGTCCCCGTCAGCCCCTCGTCCCCGCAAGACAGCGAATGTTTCATCGATGTCTGGTTCTGGACCAGTCATTCGTGAGAGTCGGCCTGTTGGCCAGCTGTTTTAAAGTGAAACAACGCTTGAATTTTGTATTTTTGACTACAAGTACTATAAAATCCGGGTATTGTTGGTCAATACTTCGGTATGATATGACCATGAAGATATTGGTAAAGCTTGAGGAAAATTCAAAATGGCGAGATTAGATACAGCGGTTGCAAGGCCAACCACAGGTAGCATAGAGATTAACAAGGTATTGAGAAATACCTATTTGTTGCTGTCACTGACCCTGTTGTTCAGTGCGCTGACAGCCGGTACCGCCATGGTGATGAACTTTCCGCCCATGGGGATGATCATTACACTGGTGGGCTATTTTGGCCTGTTGTTCCTGACCAGCAAGTTTCGAAATTCGGTACTGGGGCTGGTCTTTGTTTTTGCACTGACCGGGTTTATGGGACTCACACTGGGCCCGATTCTCAATTTGTATCTCACTACCTTCAGTAACGGCGGACAAATCGTGATGACCGCCCTGGGCGGTACCGGCCTCATCTTTGTCGGATTATCCGGTTATGTCCTGGTGACAAGAAAAGACTTCAGTTTCATTGGCGGTATGTTGATAGCGGGTATTTTAGTGGCCTTTTTGGCTGGAATCGGTGCCGCTATTTTTGCCCTTCCCGGCCTGTCTTTGGCCGTATCAGCCATGTTCATACTGCTGATGTCCGGATTGATCCTGTTTGAAACCAGCAATATCATACACGGCGGCGAGACAAACTACATCACGGCCACAGTGACATTGTATGTCTCCATTTACAACCTGTTCCTCAGCCTGCTCAGTATTCTCGGTATTTTCGGTGGTGACGACTAAGACCGGATCACTGTTCACGGTGTCGTGTTCCAAAGCCCCGTCTTGACGGGGCTTTTTTTTAGGCCTCAAGCCATTCACGGGTTGCGGTAGTCGACTGATCCCTTATTGCTGATCTCGCCCCACCGAGGGACGGTCAGCGGATCAATGCCAAACGAACCTCATCCCCCCAGATCCGGCCCCAATGTCGCTAGCGGTGACAGCCCATCGATAACTGGTGAATAAAATGAAAAAAGGCAACCACCCAATCGGTCGACGGGCAAGAGAACGGCAGGGTTTGTCATGCCCGCCGTATCATCGATCGGGCCTCCACAACTCGTGTCCTGACTGCCGATAGGGCACGTTGTTTCGGTTGTGCGTTCCCGTCGTTTCCCGTGAACCTGCTATACTGAACGATCACCAACATTCGTTTGATATGCGTATTGCCGTCATTCAGACAAACTCCAGCGATGAGATCGATCATAATCTGGAGCAAACCTCGGTCTATATTCAGTCTGCCGCGGACCAGGGTGCAAAAATGGTTTTTTTGCCTGAATGCTTCGCCTTGATGCAGCGCCATCGATCACAGCTTGGCCAGTTGGCCGAAGAGGCCGGGAAAGGGAAAATCCAGTCTTTTTTATCCGTGATGGCCGCCCAATATGGTCTCTGGCTCTTTGCCGGTAGTGTGCCGTTAAAGACAGACACCGCTGAACGAATAACCAATACCCTGCTGGTCTTCGATAGCCAGGGACAGCGTGTGGCACGCTATGACAAGATACACCTGTTTGATGTTGTCCTTTGTGATGAAGAAAAATACCTTGAGTCCGCGTACACCCAGTCCGGCTCGTCAGTCGAGGTGGTGGACACACCGGGCGGCAAGGTGGGACTCAGTATCTGCTATGATCTGCGGTTCCCGGAACTGTATCGTCAACTTTGTGATAAAGGGGCTGAACTGCTGATTGTTCCGTCTGCGTTCGCCCATACCACAGGTCGGTTTCACTGGCTGCCACTACTGACCGCCCGTGCGATCGAGAATGCCTGTTATGTCATCGCGGCGGCGCAGGTCGGCATTCACCCAAGCGGCAGAAGAACGTTCGGGCACTCTGTGGTCATCGATCCCTGGGGAGAGGTTCTGGCCAACAAAGAAACGGATTGTGGCGTATTGTTTGCCGATATTGATCTCTCCAGACTCCATCAAGTCAGACGTCAATTCCCAAGTCTGCAACATCGCCGGATTGGTTTTTGTTAAATCAGCACCATTGGTATAGAACTTACGCAAATCAGAACATCCAAACAAACATGTCAGATCACCTACAGATGGCGACACAGCTTTTGCTGGAGCCGACCGGACTGGAACAACAGCAGATCAATCGTACGCTCGGTTTGCTGATGGGGCCGCAGATTGATTACGCCGACCTGTATTTTCAATATTCAAGACATGAATCCTGGGAACTTGATGAAGGCACCGTCAAATCGGGAAGCTTCGGCATCGACCAGGGCGTTGGTGTCCGGGCGGTCAGTGGCGAAAAAACAGGCTTTGCCTATTCAGACGAACTCCTGCTGTCCGCATTGACCGATGCCGCTTCTGCCGCCAGAGCCATCGCCAGACAGGGCACACAGGTCGGCCCGGTTGCGATACCCGGACGGGGACAGGCTATTGCCCGACACTACCCGCCGGTCGACCCGCTGGGCTCACTCGAAGATGATCGAAAGGTCGCGATGATCAAAGAGGTCGAACAGGTCGCCCGGGCACTGGACAACCGGGTCTCACAGGTGAAGGTCAGTTTGGCCGGGGTGCAGGATGTCATACTGGTTGTGAGGTCCGATGGACTGATGGCGGCAGACGTCAGGCCTTTGGTCCGACTGAATGTCAGTGTGCTTGTTGACCAGAACGGCCGTCGGGAACAGGGATCGGCCGGTGGTGGTGGGCGATTTGACTATCACTACTTTCTCAACGAGAAAAAAACACATCACTATGCACAGGAGGCAGTGAGACAGGCGCTGGTCAATCTGGAATCTGAAGACGCCCCGGCCGGTGAAATGAACGTGGTCCTGGGACCGGGTTGGCCTGGCATCCTGTTACACGAGGCGATTGGACATGGATTGGAGGGGGATTTCAACCGTAAGGGAACCTCGGCATTTAGCGGCAGAATGGGTGACCGGGTTGCCTCGCCGTTGTGCACGGTGCTGGATGATGGAACCCTTCCTGATCGCCGGGGCTCTCTGTCCATTGATGACGAAGGCACACCGACGCAAAAAACTGTCTTGATCGAAAACGGGATATTGAAAGGGTACATGCAAGATCAGATGAATGCGCGTTTGATGGGCATGGCCCCGACCGGGAATGGCCGGCGGGAATCCTTCTCGCATCTCCCGATGCCGAGGATGACGAACACCTATATGCTGTCCGGGACACACCACCCTGAAGAAATCATACGGTCAATCGACAAGGGATTGTATGCGGTTAATTTCGGGGGTGGGCAGGTTGACATCACCTCCGGCAAATTCGTGTTCAGCGCATCCGAAGCCTACCGCATAGAGAAAGGGAAAGTGACCTGTCCCGTCAAGGGCGCTACGCTCATCGGCAACGGACCGGACGTGTTGACGCGGGTCTCCATGCTGGGCGACGACATGATGCTCGATAGCGGCGTCGGCATTTGTGGCAAGGATGGCCAAAGCGTTCCGGTGGGGGTCGGTCAGCCGACAATGAAGGTGGACGGACTGACGGTGGGAGGCGTCACGGTATGACAAGCCAGTGGAACCCGCAACCCAAGGATGAACTGGATCAGAGAATTCTGGAAGCCGCCGATCTGGCGCTTTGTACCGCCGTAAAGAAGGGGGCATCGATGTCAGAAGTCGCCATCGGACAGGGCCAGGGCATGTCCGTGACAGTGCGCCACGGAGAAGTGGAAACGGTCGAACACAATCGCGACAAAAGTCTCGGCATCACCGTCTATTTCGGTCACCGTTGCGGCAGTGCGTCAACAACGGATTTTTCCGAAAAGGCCATCGAGTCCAGTGTGCAGTCTGCCTGTAATATTGCCAGGCAGACAGAGGAAGACGAATACAACGGACTGGCAGAGATGCCCTTGCTGGCCACCGAATTTCCTGATCTGAAACTGTGCCATGACTGGAATATCGGGCCCGGTGATGCGATTGATCTCGCGAAACAATGCGAAACGGCGGCCTTGTCCTCGGATGATCGAATCACCAATACCGAAGGGGCCACCGTCTCCAGTCATACCGGGGTCGACCTATACGGCAATACAAACGGTTTCAGGGGCTTTTCCCATCGCAGCCGACACAGTATCAGTTGCTCCATCATTGCCGGGCAGGGAGCGGCAATGCAGCGGGATTACTGGTACGACTCGCGAAGAGACCCGAGTGAGCTGGCCTCGCCAGAGGCAATCGGTATCGAAACCAGCCGGCGGACCGTGCGGCGTCTGGGTGCAAGAAAAATCAAGACGGGGGTCAGCCCGGTTATTTTTGATCCCGCCTCCGCTGCCAGTTTGCTGTCGCACCTGGTGACCGCCATCAGTGGCGCCAGTCTCTATCGCAAAGCCAGTTTCTTGCTGGATAAAATCGATCAGGCCATTTTCCCGTCGGATATCCGCATACATGAACAGCCTCATCTGCCCAAGGCCGCCGGCAGTGCCGTGTTCGACGCCGAAGGCGTGGCCACCAGCGCAAGGAATATTGTGCATCGGGGGATCCTTGAGGGCTATGTCCTCAATACCTATGGTGCCCGTAAACTGGGCTTGCAAACAACGGCCAATGCAGGCGGCGTCCATAACCTGACCATTGACAGTACCGGCGGTGATTTCAACGAGATGCTACGCACGATGGGCCGCGGTCTGGTGGTCACGGAGTTGATCGGTTTTGGCGTGAATACGGTCACCGGCGATTACTCCCGCGGTGCCTTTGGCTTTTGGGTGGAAGACGGTGCCATTCAGTATCCGGTTCAGGAGTTTACGATTGCCGGCAATCTCATCGATATCTTCAAGGGATTTGAGCGGGTGGGCAGCGACGTTGATGAAAGACAAAATCTGAGAACGGGGTCGATACTGGTCGATAGCATGACGATTGCCGGGCAATAGGAAAAATGACCTGTTGGGTTCCGGTTACTTGAGGCGTCCCGACAGAATATTCTCGGCCACCATCCCTTTGTATCGATGCCACAAATCAACCGGAGAGGTCATTCACGCCATGGAAGTTCCGTTTCATCCACAGAGCACTTCGCTTCAAAGAAGAAATAAATGCGGTGCCGACTGCAGAACCTGGTCCCGGCACAGGGACCAAGTCGGGGACCAGGTTAATATCCGGAATAAAGACAAATCAGCCGGCGTGAAGACCGGTAGCGTTCAGTAACCCACATGATTGAAGTCGAGAATCTGACAAGAACACACCGGCACGCATTCGGCACCAGAGGGCAGGGGCTCCTCATCAACAGCTCAGCGTGATAGTCAGCTTCCACCCGAGAAAAGGGGTCTTGCAAAACGGGCGGGGCACCGATGAAAGAGGGGTGGCGCGCATAAGACGAACCGGATTGACAAGAAACATGACAGCATTGAAAATATCGACAGTCCAATACGTCCATTGGGATAATAACCCCAACGTCATCGACAACGATCCCTGAGGAAAAACAGGCATTGCAGGAAAGAACGATTCACAATCTGACTGAATCCATGCGACTTTCAGGTCCCTTTGGATGATGTGCGTCCGCACACAGCCACCTGCAGTTGTCTGTTCGGTCTGACCCCATTAGTATACTGTTATCGCCTTGCAGATACTTCTCCACCAAGATCTGAATCCGGGACGGATTCCCAATTTCGCCAAACTGAAGTCACAGCTTGAAGCCGGGGATTTCCGCTCCGCCGATACACGGAAGGTCGGGGACAACCTGTTTCGGGCCCGACTCGACCGCAGCAACCGTATTTTGTTCTCGTTCGCCCGCTACGAAGGCAAAACCTGGATCCTCATGCTGGAGTACATCCCCAACCACGCCTACGAGAAATCCCGCTTTCTCGCAAGCGGGGCATCGGTGGAGCAAGTCGATGAAACCAAACTGCCGACATTGGCACCCAGGGTACCGCAAGAGAGCGTGGAACTCGCTTATGTGAATCTCGGGCGAAGCACGTTCAACGTGCTCGACAAGATCATCTTCTTCGACGACGCACAGTACGAAGCCTTCGCGCTGGCACCGCCGTTCATCGTCATCGGTTCCGCCGGCAGCGGCAAAACGGTGCTGGTGCTGGAAAAGCTCAAGCAGGCCGTGGGTGACGTGCTGTATGTGACCCGCTCACCCCATCTCGCCGACCGCTCCCGCGACACCTACTACGGACTGAACTACGGGAATGAAGACCAGGAGATGAGTTTCCTGTCGTATGCCGAGTTCCTGGAAAGCATCCGGGTTCCGCCAACCCGGGAGATCGCCTTTGCCGAATTCTCACGCTGGTTTTCACGCCACAGACAGGCATCCGGCCTTCGGGACGCCTGGCAGCTGTTCGAGGAATTTGGCGGCGTCATCACGGGTGGCGCGACCGATAGCGCTTATCTGTCCCGCCACGAATACGAGGCACTCGGAATCCGTCAGTCGATCTACGCGCCGGAAGATCGCGGCCGGGTGCACGACCTGTTCCTGAAATATCTGGCGTACCTCAAGGACACCGGGCGGCACGACACCAATATCCTGAGCCACGAATACCAGACCCTGGTGGCACCGACCTGGGACTTCGTCGTCATCGACGAGGTACAGGACTTCACCAATGTGCAGCTGGAACTCGTCCTGCGCACACTCCGAGATGACCGGGGATTTATCCTGTGCGGCGATTCGAACCAGATCGTGCATCCGAACTTCTTCTCCTGGTCGGGGGTCAAGAGCTACCTGTACGGCAAGACCGATCAATCAGGCAAACCGGGGGGAACCCACTTCGAGCCGCCAGCGGACCTGATCCGGGTGCTGACAACCAACTACCGCAACTCCCGTCAGGTCACCGAAACGGCCAACCGTATCTTGCGACTGAAGCATGCGCGCTTCGGCTCCGTGGACCGGGAAAGCAACCACTTGGTCACCAGCAACGCCAGCAAGGAAGGCAGCGTGCTACTGCTGCCCGACAACCCCGAGGTGACGCAGGAACTCGACAGCAAGACACACGGGTCAGCACGGTATGCCGTCATCGTCCTGCACCCCGAACAAAAGGCCGAGGCACAGCGTCGCTTCCGAACCCCTCTGGTGTTCACCATCCAGGACGCCAAGGGTCTCGAATACGACAATGTCATCTTGTACGGGTTCGTTACCGGCGACGAGAACCGGTTCCGCGAGATCGTCCGCGACATCGAGCCCGAACAGGTTCGGTCGGGAGAACTCCGATTCGCCCGTATCCGGGATAAGAGTGACCGGTCGCTCGAGATATACAAGTTCCACATCAACGCGCTGTACGTCGCAGTCACCCGAGCGGTACATACGGTCTACCTCGTCGAACCGACGCCGCAGCAGACGCTGTTCGACCTTCTCGGAGTGACCCTCTTCCAAGGCAAGTTGAATCTGGAGAATCAGACATCCAGCCTTGAGGAATGGCGTCGGGAAGCACAGAAGCTGGAGCGCCAAGGCAAGTCCGAACAGGCATCGGATATCCGCTCGCGGGTTCTCGGCATCCGGTCAGTTCCGTGGCAGCCGCTCGACAGGCCTGCCCTCGACGAGTTGACCGATCGGGTGTTCCAGGGTGCCGGCGACCGGAAGTCGATGCTGCGGCTGTACGAGTATGCGGTGCTCGCTCATGACCAGGCTCGCCTGAACCTGCTCGTGTCGGTGGGTTTTCGGCCCGCGCTGGGGTCGCTGGAGTCCGGGCTGCGCAAGCTCGTGGACAACCACTTCTCGGCGTATTCGTTCCGCAACACGAATGGCATTCGTTTGCTGGTGGACAAGTACGGCGTGGATCATCGGGATCCTTTCAACTGCACGCCACTCATGTTGGCCGCGCGGTTCGGTCACGAGGCGGCGGCGGAGATGCTGTCACAGATGGATGCAGACCCCGCCCTCGTGAACAATGCCGGCCTCACGGCGTTCCAGATCCTGTTGCAGGAAACCGCTTTGAACGTGCGCCACGCCACCGGGCAGGTGCTGGCGAACCTGTTTCGGCTGTTGTGTCCGACACAGGTTTCCGTGATGGTGCAAGGGAGACTGGTAAAGCTGGACAACCACCAGGCCGAATTTCTGTTCTTCAACCTTTTCGTGGCGCTCTTCGGTACGCGGATGCGGGACACCGTGTCCCACTGGTCGGTCGGGCTGCGCTCGGCCGACCTGATGGAGATACTGGAACGACTGCCGGATTCAACGGTCCCGGCCTTTCGAAAGAAACGCTCATACATATCCGCGGTACTGGCGCGTAACGAGGTGGATCGGGACGTTTCCGGCAATCGACGCATCTTCCGGCGGACAAGCCGGGGCGTGTATATTTTGAATCCGGAAATGAGCGTGCGAATCGGCGATGAATGGGTCGGGATCTACGACCTGCTGGAACCGGAAATCCTGCTGACCGAACAAGAGCGGCATGACCTCGCCCCGGAGCTTGCAGGGTATATGCGTGTCTTCAGGGATCGGACACGGGACAATCTCGTGAAATGCCTGTCGCACGGCGCTGACCTTTCCCTCAATCAATGGGTCATGGACGACTCCGTTTCTTGATCACCGATGTTTTCGGTTGCGGATGGGGTTATCCGCAGACGGAAGGCAATTGCCCCGGTTTTTCCTGTTGCCCCCTCCCTCTTGGCGAACGACTGCCTGACGACTACGCTTTGGACTGCACTTCCGAATCCTCGGTGTCATAGGGACGATTTCCCGGAATCTTTCAATGCGCCACAGCCAACACGGTCAAAACCTGTTTTTTCCTTTTCCGGGCGCCATGGGCCTAGTTTCGGAGGAGAGACAGGGTGATGGCTACCAACAAAATGGAATTACATCAAAGCCACCGGTTTAAACATGCCTGAAACCCAAAGAAGTTTACGATTACCAACAATCCCACCGATATCTTCAAGGGATTTGAGTTGCGGACAGCGACGTTGGTGAAAAAAACCTGACCCAACTTGGGATTAAAAATTAGGGGAATTATATACTTAATTAAGCATTATTCAACTTTTTTTCGATTCTCGTAAAGGTGTCGAAGGTTCTTATATTCAATTCTGAATTTTGTCCCGTGATTACGTAAGCCACGTCCGTTGTTTGTTCTTGCATCGAAATCTATAGCGATAATACCTTTTTCTATAGCCTCAATAAACAAAGTGATCTTGGGTTCCCAATAGAGGTGAGCATGATCGTATTTCACTTTATCCTTGTACTTTTTCCCCTTCACTACAACCAACCGTCTGAATTTGGATGCAAAGGCATTCATCAATGTATCATGCGCCCAGTAGGGCGATACAACATCTCTGGCAGTATCATTTCTGACAGTTATCCGGTTACTCTCATTAGTCACGTAAAATCCCTTATTCGATCGTCCGTAAATTGTGTGCCTGAAACTCAGTCTCCCCTTTGAGTCGGTTATACCGAATGCTCGAACCATATGGTGCATATGACCTTTGGGTTGGCCTTCCTTGTGAAACAGCGTTAGTGGAGCAGTTCCACCATGAAACTTGATTTCCCATTTCCCAGCATCTGGAGTATCCGAACTGCTTGTTTGCAACCCAAGCAGTTCTTCCAAGATGATACCCGGACTACCTGTACCACGATAGCCGTAATGGTCTGGTATGGGCATCCATCCCCGTTGTATAACACCGCGCAACCGTACGTACAGGTCGGCGTCTGTCATAACTATCATAGCTTTCGAGAGGCAACGCGGCTAATTCGCTCATTAGCCATATCAATATATGTCTGGGACTTCTCGATCCCAATCCATTCAATGTTAGCGTGTTCAGCGGCTATTGCCGTTGTACCACTACCCATAAAGGGATCTAAAATGGGACCTGCATTTACCGACTCGATACATCGGGACGCAAGGTCAACGGGGAATGGTGCGGGGTGAGGGTTGTCATTTTCTTGATTGATCCTCCAAACACAACCCAGGCCATTTGCCTTGGGTGCCAGTTTGAAGTCAGGTTTTGCTATGAGGTAAATAACTTCATAATTCGGCAGAAAGTATCCAGGGTTGAAGTTAATTCCTCCGGCGCGTTGCCAGATCAGAATTTGCCTCACGGGGAACCCTGAAACGATATCCGATCGGTCTTGAAGCAAACCGCCTTGTACTCGCCATTTGTGATTATAAAAGATGGCACCATTGGGCATTAAAAGGCGTACCATTTCAGCTAGGCAGTTACGTTGCCATGCCACATAGTCCTCATGTGGCATACAATCGCCGTGAGCATCGTATCCGGCCTGTAATGCAGCATTCGGCCATTTCCCGGCCCTACCGTCTTTAAGTCCGTTCCCTGTGCTGTTTTTGATGTTGTAAGGGGGGGATGTAACAATAAGCCGGATGCTTTCATCCGGCATGGATCGCATTACATCGAGGCAATCACCGTGATGGATGATTCCTAATGTGGGTTTGTGGATTTGTGGGTTTGTGGGTTTG
>LXNI01002337.1_pt1 | contig 13466 bp, 12 predicted proteins | sample 809091 | NCBI WGS metagenome assembly LXNI01 (sample SAMN04870527, study PRJNA318959) | sponge metagenome | biome: 01000161; feature: marine sponge reef; material: water | host: Sarcotragus foetidus | place: Greece: Milos, Mediterranean Sea | collected 2013-05-29 | depth 5-7 m | reverse complement strand
TACGGTTGAGGGCCGCGACGCCGCGGGCGGGCGCCGGGGCGCGACCCGAAGGGCGGCGCTCTCTGATCGACAGCGTGCGTCGAGGCGCTTGCCCGATGTCACCGCATCGCGCGGCGCGCCTCTTCTGCTCCGCCGACCCGACAGCGCCGCGCAGACCATGACCCTGGTGAGAAATACGGGCTAGCCGTCCAGCGCGTCCGCCAATCGGCAGAATTCCCCGACCGTCAGGGTTTCGCCGCGCCGGGTCGGATCGATGCCGTGGGCTTCCGGGTCCAGCCCGAGAGATTTCAGCGATGCCCGCAACATCTTCCGCCGCTGACCGAAGGCCGCCGCGGTGATCGTTTCGATCGCCTCGAACCGAACCGGAAATCTGGGCTCCGCATAGGGTGTCAGCGTTACCACCGTCGAGGTGACCCTGGGCGGCGGGGTAAAGGCGCGTGCATCGACGTTAAAGGCGAACTCGGTTGCGCACAGCCATTGGGTCAGCACCGACAATCGGCCATAGGCCTTGGTGCCCGGCGAAGCGGTCAGCCGGTCGGCGACTTCACGCTGGAACATCAGTGTCATCGATTCGAGGGAAGCCGACTGTTTCAGCGCTTCGATGAGAATTACCGTGGAGACGTTGTAGGGCAGGTTTGAAACCAATCTCCGGGGACCAGCCGAGAGTTCGGAAAAAATAAGCTTCGTGGCGTCGGCGGCGATGATTTCCAATCGATCGGGATAGGCATGCGCCAACTCGTTGAGAGCTTCGACACAGCGCGGATCCTTTTCGACGGCGATCACCCGCCGGGAACCGGCATTAAGCAGCGACCGTGTGAGACCGCCGGGACCCGGGCCGATTTCAATCACGTCACAACTCGTCAAATCTCCAGCTGTTCGGGCAATCCGGTCCGACAGATTTTGATCGAGAAGAAAGTGCTGCCCAAGCTGTTTCCGGGCGGACAGTCCATACCGTTTGATGACATCCCGCAGCGGCGGCAGCGCGGGTTCAGGCAAGGGCCGGCGCCTTTTGCCGATTCTCCGCCATAGCGGCGGCGACCTCTATTGCGGAAACCAAGCTGGTTTCCCTGGCCGTGCCGGTTCCCGCCAAATCCAAGGCGGTTCCGTGGTCCGGCGAGGTTCGAATAAATGGCAGGCCGAGGGTCACATTGACCGCCCGGTCGAAATCAAGGGTCTTGATCGGGATGAGCGCTTGATCGTGATACATGCAGACCGCCGCGTCGTAGGTGCCGCGGGCGGCATCGTGAAACATCGTATCCGGCGAAAGCGGCCCGAGAACGGTCAGCCCTTCGCGGCTGCACCGATCAATGACCGGCTTCAGCAGCTCGATTTCCTCCCGGCCCATGGCTCCCCCTTCGCCGGCGTGGGGATTGAGCCCGGCGACGGCAATGCGGGGGGGGTCAATGCCGAAATCCGTTGTGAGCGCCTTTGCGGTGATTGAGATGGTCTCGACCACCAGGTCTTCGTTCAACCTTGCAAGAGCTTCCTTCAGACTGACATGCCGTGTGACCGGCACGACGCGTAACCGTTCGCTCGCCAGCATCATCACCGGCTCGGTCTTGATTCCGGCGAGGTGGGCGAGAAATTCGGTATGACCCGGAAACTCGAACCCGCCCTGATATTGCGCCAATTTGTGGATCGGGTTGGTCACCACGGCGGCTGCCTCACCTGAAAGCGTCAATGCGACCGCTTGTTCGATGGAGTCCCGTACCGCAGGGGCGTTCCCTGGATCAATTGTGCCCGGAACAGGCGGGCGCGGCAGGTCGACCGGAATGACCGGCAGGGCGTCGGAGAAAACCGACGCCGCCTCTTCCGGCCGTCCGATTTCGCGGAGCGGCGTGTCCTCACCAATCAATTTTGCCAGCCCGGTCAAGCGGGAAGGATTGTCGACGGCGGCAAATGCAAGACCCGATTTTCGTAGCTGCCCCCAGGCCTTTAGCAGAATTTCGCCGCCGATTCCGGCGGGCTCTCCCATGGTGATCAGGAACGGAGGTGGCGAGGCGCTGCTCATCATCGGGTGTCGATCACAGCCTGACGCCAGAGGTTTCTCAACATGCGGCGGGAAATTAGTTCGGCCCGCTCACGCCCCAGTTCCGCGGCCACACGCTGCCGTATTTCCTCTTTCGACGACGAATCCTGGCGATCGCAGACCATCAGCAGAACCATACCGCCACCGGATTGGATGGGTTGGGAGACTTGGCCCGTCTGCAAGTCTTCGATTGCGGCGCGAATTTGCGCTTCCAGGCTGGAAAGATTGACGTTCGACAGTCTGCCTGACTGCGGTGCACCGAGTTCCTTACCCTGCTCATCCAGCTCGGTGCAGGAGTTTACGGCGGATCCTATGCGGTTCAACGAAGCCCTGGCCGAGTCAATCACGGATTGGGGCGGGTCCGGAGGGAGAGGCAGAAATACCTGTTGAAGCTCAACGGTCACCGGGCCAGTCGTCAATCCGCGAGATGCGCGGCGATTTCTCAGTTGTAGGATATAGAAACCGTCGGTCGCCCGGATTGGACCCGCAATGTCCCCGGTCTTCATCCCGGGAAGGGCCGTTCCAATTGCCGGATCCAGTTGTTCCGCCCGAACCCACCCGAGATTTCCCCCTTGGGCCGACGAAGTGCTCTGCGAAAAGGTGCGGGCCAGTGAGCCGAAGTCCGCGCCGCGCCCGATTTGACCGACCAGATCGGCAATCAGCTTATTGGCGTCGCCACCTGAACTGCCGAGGTCGAAGGGAACAAATATCTCGCTGACCAGAAACTCAGGCTTGCCCTTTCCCGACTCGATCCGGGCAATTCGCTCGTCGATCATTTCATCGGTAATCGACGACCGGCGAACCTGTGCGCCTACGAGTTTGGCCCAAGACAAATCCGCCCTCAATTGGGTATCCAGGGTCGCTCGATCGATATTGTTTTGCTTCAACATTTGAAGCATCCGGCCCGGCTGCATGTTGATCCGCTGTTCGATTTCCGACATCGCCGTCCTAAGCTCAACGGGCGAGACCGAAACATTGCGGTTCTTGGCTTCCTGGAGTTTCAAGTTGTCTTCGATGAGATTCCGCAAAACTTGCGGTCGAATTCGGCGAATGGTCGATTGATCGGGGGGCAGTCCGGAAGACACGATGACCATCCGAAGCCGCATTTCAAGGTCTCGCCGCGTCACCGGATCACTGTTCACTACGGCGGCAATGCCGGTCAGTTGTGTTTGGGCCGCGACCCTGGCGGCATCCGTTATTGGTGGAAGGACAAATACGGCCGCGGTCAGCAGCGCTGTCCGGACCAAAACGCGGCGTTCGCGAAGAATTCTAGTCATTTTGAGCACCGGTCAACTTCCCGAAGCCAGTATACCGGTCTGCACTTCTCCGAGAGTCTTGAACGTCAGCCGGAATAGGATTGAGTTCTCGCGTCCGAGGTCCCGATCCTCAAACAAGGTGCGCCGGAGAGTCATGTCGAAGGTAAAACATTCGCATTCGTAGGCAAAACCAAGGGAGATGCTTCGCAAATCATCATCCTCAACGTCATATAGGCTGGAGAAATTCGTTCGCCAATACCTTGACAGCGTGGCCCGTGCCGAGGCCGAGAGTTCTTCGCGGCCCTTGAACTCGGATCCCTGCTCGCGCGCGAAAAACGCGTAATTGACTGCAGCATTGAGAGCCTGTGGACCTACACTGAGCGCTAGTTCATTTCGGCTCGGAGAGTGGTTGTCCTTGTCCAAACGCGTTCGGTAGCCGAGGTCGATATATTTGCCGGGGGTGACGTCAACCCGAGCGACAATGTCGGACAGCTTCTCGTCCAATCCCGTACCTGCCGCGAATGTCGAATCGTCTTTCAACCGATAACTCTGGCCGACAAACACGGATGTTCCGCCGCCCTGTAAGCCAACCACACCCCATTTGAGCCCGTAATTCATCCGCGGGCCCCCTTCAACGCGGTCGATCCCGGCAAATCGGCTGGGCGAGAACAGATTGGTATCATCGAACTCGACGTCGACACTATCTTCGTTGGGGATGTCAGTTGGATTGCCGCCGTACGGGCTCACGACTATCGAAGCGACCGGTTCGAGGATCTGACTAAAATTCCCATCGTGCCGGGATAGCGGCAGTCTCCAGCCAAGATTCGCTTCAGGATAAATGCGTCCGGTAACGCCGTCATCAGCCGCCGAACCCGCTTCGTGATTAACATGGTACAGGTCGCCGCGTAGCTTGAGCGACAATTGATAACGGTCGCCGATGTTGGATCTGAAGGGCAGATTCCAGCCCCCGCCGAGGGAACCACGCCGTGTGTCCCGACCATCGGATCGGGTCAAGGCGAGTACGCTGGCATCAATCGTATTGAAGGCCCCAATCCGATTCGGAAGGCCGACATGCCGGTACTCAAACATCGGCAGAACCAATGGAGTGGTGCCCGGGTCGTCGTTCTCCTGCAGGCCTTGGAACGCATAGGCGTTCAGAGCCATGTAGTTCCGGCCTCGGAAGCCTTCAACGAATCCTCTGCTGGCCAACGTCTTGGGGGAACTAAAATTGTAGCGACGCAAGTAGGTGTCGTCCGTGGAACGCTGTAAATCCACGCCGCCCCGCCAGGTATTGGAGATGTCTTGCCGATACGCGGCGTCAAGGTGCCCACGGAACTCGTCTTCCGAATCGAAAGCGAGGCTTCCTGTGGTCTGAAGATCGGCCGCGGCAAAGCGTTCCCTGTACTCGCCCGCCAGGACAGCACGCTCTTTGGTGGTCAAGGTGGGCGTGATGGTGAAATCCCGCGACGGCGAGACGGCTATGTAATAGGGCGTGCTGATGGTCGTACCCAGGGTGGATGATCCCCCGAAGCTGGGTGTCAGGAACCCGCTCCGTCTCTTGACGGTGGGGTCGGGATGGGAAAAGTACGGCGTATAGACGACCGGAACACCCATGAATTCCATCCACGCATCCGTGTACTCCACCACCAGCTTGGTCTCGTCGCGGACGATCTTACGCGCTTTGAGTTGCCAGAGGGGAGGGCGCTCGGGCTGATTGGCGCAGGACTCGCAGGGTGAGTACACCGCGTTCCGCATTTCAAGGACGTTGCCGCCTGACCGCCGTGCGCCGGCCGCGGCAAACCGGGCATTATCCGCTAGCAGCACTCTCAGGTCCCGAAGGATTCCGTCCTTAAAGTCTCCTGTGAGTTCAATCAGATTGGCAAATATGATATCCCCGTCCGGCTGAAGCAGGCTAACGTTGCCGGACGCCGACACTACGTCGAGCTTCTGATTGTAAGTGATGGTATCGGCCAGAAGCACCTGATCGTCACGCGAAACCTCGACGTTGCCGGATGCCCGGATAATACCAAGTTCCCGGTCATGTGTTACGTCATCGGCGGTAAACAGCAATGGCTGTTCTTCAGCGGTTCCTTGCGCTCGGGCCGGATTGAGGCCGAGCCAATACAAAGCGGTCACCAATAACGCGGCGGCAATTGCGCGTCGCATCGCTAACCGTCTTCCAGGTGAAAAAGCATCGACATCCCCAGGAGCGTGAAGACGCCGGCAGGCGTCCATGCCGCCAGCGCCACCGGTACGCTCTCCCTCAGACCCAGTGCGAATACGATGTCCGAAAATATGAACAGCAAAAAGCCACTGAGTACACCGCCCAGGATGACAAAAGTGGTGCTGCCACGCGCTGACAAGCGGAGGGTGAATACCGCCGCGATCAGGACCATGCCGATGAAGAGCAGCGGAATGGCCATGAGGCTGTGCCAATGCAATCGGTGGCGGACGGCCGAAAATCCGGCTTTGTCCAAATTGGCAATGAACGTTGGCAGTTCCCAAAATGACATTGTCTCCGGGGGAGAAAAACTGTCCTGGATGTTGTTGAGCGTAAGATCAGTTTCAAACCAGTGCTCGTTCACCAGTTTCGCCGGTTTATCGGCTTCGTGGATACGGACATTCGTCAAATGCCAGAACCCGTCTTCGAGCTTTCCGTTCGAAGCCTGGATACGTGACTTGAAGGTGTCGGACCCATCAAACACAAATATCGTTACTTTGGTCAGACTGACATTAGGTCCATCGATGCTTACATCAGGCGCGTGGATAACGGATCGGCTATCAAGGTTCGCCTGTCGTAGCCATAGGCCCGATCCCGAGATCGACAATGTGCGGGACCGTCCCTCGAAGTGGCTCTCATTGAGCCTCTCATACTGGGCGAGCAGCGCAGACGCCATCGGATTGACGACGGTGACGCTCAGCGCCCCCAAGACCGCTGAAATCAAAATGACGGGCAGGAGAAACTGCCAGGCGGAGACACCCGCTGAACGTGTGACAACAAGCTCCCGCGATCGCGTCAGACGCCAAAAGGCAATCATCCCGCCAAACAGCACCGCGAAGGGAAAAGCCTGTTGAGTTAGAAACAGGAGGCGCAGCAGGCTCATTTGTAGAACGAGTCCCAGCGAAATATTGTCACTCGACGCCGCTCGACGCAGTAGCTCGAGGGTGTCGAACAAGAAAATCACCCCGATAAAACCGAGGAAAACCGTCCCGAAGCTCAGGAGAAAATTGCGGACGATATAGAACGATAGCAGCGGCGATATCAACATGCCGGACCTCAACCACTCGCACCGGACAGCGAGGGCAATCTCGATGTCGTGGGAAGTCGTGGGGTGAAGAAAAGAAATGCCAGGCCAAATCCAATGGGGATCAGCGCGTTGATATAGAGAACCGGCCACAGGTAAAGAACCTTCGCCGAGAGGCCCGCCAACCCGAAGCTGCTGACCGCAATGAGGATGTTCAAGACCAATGCCGCCAGCACGCGCTTCCATTGGCCGCGTTGAGAGTAGTCGCCGACGACCAACGAAACCACGGTGACCAGGATGAATCCCATGATCATCAGCGGCGAAACAAACCGCTGATGAAGCTCGGCCTTGAACTTCCCGTAATCGGAGGCATTGCCCAGGTCGGACTGTTCCAGGTGGATTAGCTCAAGCGTCCCGCGTTCCCGTGCTTCCCGGTATCTGACACCGGGTTTCTTGAGGATGCCGGACAGCTCAATCGGGGCACGGTCAAAGTAGAGCATTGACAGCTTCTTGGTTTCCGCATCCACTTTTTGGTGGTTGCCCTGAAATACGACGACACGGGGCCCCTTTTCACCCTGGACCAGCACGCCGCGTTCGGCGATGTAGGTGACCGGCTCTTTGGGGTTTGTCGTATCGTGAACCAAGATGCCGCGAAGATCCGATTCACCGTTCCGCTCACGAATGTAAATCGTGAAATCATTGCCAAAGCTGTTGAATTCACCCTCTTTCAGCAACGCATGGCTAAAGGTGTATCGGGAGTTGAACTGCAACTCGCGGAACTTCTGGAACGACGCAGGCGTGAGAAAGAACGCGAAAATGTAGCTTACCATCGTCAAGATCAGACCCAGCACTATTGCCGGCTTGGCAATTCGATAAGGGCTTAGACCGGCGGCGCGCAATACCACCAGTTCGCGGTCGGTATTCAGTTTGTTGTAGATGAAGGCGACGACAGCAAACGCCGCGATCGGCAGAGTGAAATTGAGCAGGTTGGGGACGGTGAGCATCGTCAAATAGGCAAACGTCGTCACCGAAACCCCACGGTTGACGATCAACTCGACAAACTTGACCGAGTTCGCAAGCCATAGAATTCCGGCCAAAACGGTCGTCGTTGCGATCATACCGACAACCAATTGACCCAGGACGTATCTGAATGCCCGATTCATTGGCCGGGATTATACCCGTCAAAACCGGCGAATCTGCAAAAAAGTGATAGAATCAATGGCATAGCCGACTTCTGCCGGGCAATGCTGCTCTAGGGTCCGGACTCAATTGAGCCGCCATAGGAGTGTTGCGGCGATGAGGACGGCGCGGCACAAGGTCCCTCGCCCCCGTCAGGGGGAGAGGGATGCGGAGGGTTGGCGGGGCGAATGCCGAGCCTACCCGGCGCTGGGTGAGGGGGAATTTCCATATCACCCTCACCCCGGCCCTCTCCCTCAGAGAGGGAGAGGGAGTAGTTGCGCTGCCGCATCGTGTCCCCTCGTCCCCTTTCCCGGGGGAGAGGGGCAGGGTGAGAGGGCGCAAAAAGGAGAATCCCCTAATCGAGTCCGTACCCTAGACCGAAATTATCTTTCCCGGGTTCATAATGTTGCCGGGATCCATGGCGCGCTTGATCTGACGCATGAGATCAAGCTCCAGAGACGGCCGGTAGTGCGCGAGTTCGGCCTTCTTGAAGGTGCCGATGCCGTGTTCGGCGCTTATGCTCCCGCCCATTTCCGCCACCATATCGTGGACGATTCGATGGAGTTCCTCCGCGCGGTCCATGAATGCCGTCCCATCCGCGTCCACGGGCTGGGTGAGATTGTAATGAATGTTGCCGTCTCCAATATGGCCGAAGGCGCAGAAACGGATTCCGGGCGCCACCGGGGCGAGCGCGGCGTTCGCCTTCTCGATGAACTCCGTTGTCCGGGAAACAGGCACCGAAACGTCGTGCTTGATACTCGCACCTTCGCGGGTCTGGGCTTCGGGAATACTCTCCCGGAGACGCCAGAGCGCCACGGCCTGAGCTTCGTTTTCGGCGAAGACGGCGTCTGAAATTTGGCCGGTTTCCAGCGCGCCGCCGAGTACATGCTCGATTTCGCCCCGTAGATCCTCATCCGCCCGGGGTGAGGCAATCTCGATCAAGGCGTATTGCGGATGCGGTTCGGTGAAGGGATCGACAAGGCCATCGATATGCCGCGTACACAGCTCCATCGCCAGCCTCGGGATCAGTTCAAAGGCAGTCACCCGGTCCCCCAGATTGGCCCGGACCAAATCAAACAGCGGCAGTATCCGTTCGAGGCCGTCCATCGCCGCCAGCAACGTGACCCGGGTGCGGGGCCGCGGAAATAGTTTAAGCACGGCGCGGGTGATGATACCCAGCGTGCCTTCGGCGCCGATGAACAGCTGTTTCAAATCGTACCCCATGTTGTTCTTGCGCAGCGCATTCATCCCGTCCCAGATTTCGCCATTGGGAAGTACGACCTCGAGACCCATGACCAGTTCGCGGGTATTGCCATAGCGCAGGACGCCGACGCCCCCGGCGTTGGTCGATATATTGCCGCCGATTTGGCAACTCCCCTCCGCGCCGAGGCTCAATGGAAAATAACACTCGGCCTCCGCGGCGGCGTCCTGGATATCCTTAAGGATACACCCCGCTTCTACCGTCATGGTCATGTTCAGGGGGTCGACATCCTGAACGGCCCTCATCCGGTCGAGGCTGAGGACCACGCCCCCGGCGGCCACCGTGCCGCCCACCAGACCGGTTCCGCCGCCGCGGGGGACAATGGGGATATTGGCTTCCCGGCACCGCCGGACGATCTCGGCGACTTCTGCGGTAGCCGACGGGCGGGCGACGATGTCGCACGAACTTTCCACCCACTGCCGCGCATCGCTGAGATAGGGGGCCTGATCGGATGCGTCCGAGATGACGCCGCGCCCGCCCAATATCTCGCGCAATCCCGCGACAAATTCGGCTGACAACGTCATCTGATCTCCAATTCCGGCATTTGCCAGACCTACTCGGGCGCGGCGGCTCTTTCAAGCCGGTCATTGATGGCCGCGCCGAGACCGTCGCGGGGAATCGGCATGACTTGAATCTTTCTCCCTGGACCTGAATCAAGCTCGCGCACCATGCGGTAGAGATTGGCCGCTGCCTCAACCAATTCGGCGGCCGGGCTGAGGTTCAGGCAATCCGCGGGCGCATGGGGACCAAATCCCAGCAGGACGGCTCCCGCCGACCGTACCTCAACACCGAGCTGTAGCGGTTTCCTTGGCGCGTAGTGTTTGGACATCATGCCGGGCGCGGCCACATCGTCATTTGCCGCGGCCCGATCCACGGCTCCGATGACGGCCTCGATGTCGCCCTGTGTGCACGCTCCCTCCCGGAGCAGCCGGGGGCGCCCTCCGGTAAGGGCGACGATGGTCGATTCGATTCCAATTTCGGACGGCCCCCCATCCAGGATCAGCGGGATATCCGCGCCCAGCGAGTCCAGGACATGCCGGGCGGTCGTCGGGCTGACTTCTCCGGATTTGTTGGCGCTCGGCGCGGCAATGGGGCGGTCGAGTGTTTTCAGGACCGCCCGCATGACCGGATGGGCGGGCGCCCGAACGGCGATCGTGTCGAGGCCGGCCCGGGCGAGTTCGGAAATCGGCGAGCCGTCGGCGCTCGGCAACACCAGAGTCAGAGGACCCGGCCAAAAAGCGTCGGCGAGGCGTTCGGCGGCGGCTTGGAATTCGGCAATCTTCCGCGCCATTTCGAGCGCCGGAACGTGGGCGATCAAAGGATTGAATTCGGGACGCTGCTTGGCTCCGAAAATCCGCGCAACCGCTTGATCATCGGTCGCGTCGCCGCCGAGCCCGTAGACCGTCTCCGTCGGCAGTCCGACCACGGCGCCGCCCCGCAAGAGCGCCGCGGCCCGATCGATCGCGTCCTTGTCGGAGGGGAGAATGTCTGCCGGCATCGCCGCACCTATCGGTCTCAGGACCAATCGCCGCGCGCCAGGAAAAATGGATTCCGGAAGTCCGGCTTACCATATTTCAGGTCATCGCCGTCGAGCTTCCGCACCGAGCCGCCGGCGGCCCTGAGGATCGCATGGCCGGCGGCCGTATCCCACTCACTTGTCGGGCCGAGGCGCGGATAGAAATCGGCCTCGCCGGCGGCGACGAGGCAGAACTTGATGGAGCTCCCGGCGTTCATTTCGTCGCGTACGGTAAAATCTGCGAGAAATTCCTCTTCGTTGGCGCGGTGGGAGCGGCTGGTCATGACGACCAATCCCTCTTCGCCGGGCGCCCGAACGGCAATCGGCGCCGGCGCTCCATCACCCAATTGCCTGAACACGCCGTTCTCCCCGCCCCAATATGTCGTTCCGACGGCCGGTGCGTGGATTATCCCGAAGACCGGTACCTTGTCCTGGATCAATCCGATATTGACCGTGAATTCGCCGGTCCGCTTGACGAATTCCTTGGTGCCGTCGAGGGCATCGACAAGCCAGAATTCGCCGCCCGATACATCCGGACGGTCGCCCGCGGCATAGGCTTCTTCAGCGACGATGGGGATTTCCGGCGTGATCTCCCGCAGCACCGGCAGGATGATGGATTCGGAAAGCACATCGGCCTCGGTCACCGGTGAGGCGTCGTCTTTCGCCTGAACCTCGAATTCCGTCGCATAAATGCCGAGGATCGCACGACCGGCTTCGCGGGAGGTGTCGAGGAGAGTCCCGATCTCTGCTTCGGCTAGGCGTCGGGCCATGGGCGCATCGCCTCCTTACGGATGCAGGGTCTTGGACGGCGGACGGGACCCGATAAGGATGAAAGCGATCTGACAGGGTTCGGCTCCCCGGTTCACCCAGCCGTGCCAGGTGGCCCGCTGCACCATGACATCGCCGGCCGACATGTGAACCTCCGCGTCATCGTCCAGAAGCATGTCGCACTCGCCGGACATGCAGATGGCGTAATCGATGGTGTCGGTACGGTGCATGTAGGCCTCTTTGCCCGGCGCGAGCTCGAGTATCCGGAATACCGAGCCGCGAGCCGGGGGTTCGATATCGATTTCACGGGCCGCCGGGTCCTCGTCTCCCTCGATGTCGGCCGGCGTATCGTCGGTCATCCAGATCAGCGTCTGAATATTGCCTGATCGAAGCTTGTGAACGTTGGTCATTACCTCGTCCACGCCGACGATGGCGCGGCCTTCGGAATCGTGATCGGTAACAATGCGTCGAATGTTGAGTGTCATTTCTACCCCGGAACTGAGAGCGTCAAGAGGGCGTCGATGTACCAGACTTGGCCCGAAGACGCCATGCCGTTGCAGCCCGGCGCGGCGAGGGATCAGCGCCAGACGGTGTCGGGGTTCCGCAGGTCGGTGGAATGGACCGATACGGTGATAAATCGCCAGGCCTTGAGCCCCTCGCACCAATAGTCGGGGGCGAACCCGGCTTTCTGCTTGAGCCGTTTCAGGAACTCCCGCGGTTCCCGAATGCTCTCCCAAACGACGGGCAGGAAGACGCCGCGTTCGTTGTTTGCCTCAATCAGCAGCCCGTCGGTTCCCGGCCGCAATTGTTGGACGAGATCCGCCTCACCCGAAAACGCGATGGGCGCGAGATCGCTCAGGACGGTGACGGTCAGGCTCAGATTGCCGGTCTCGAACTCTTCCCGCGACAGGGGCGGGAAACGATGATCCTTGAACGCCGCCCTGAACGCGTTTTCCGCGACATCCAGCACCAAGGGACGCGCTGCGCCGAGCGACCCGATGCAGCCGCGTAACTTCCCTTCTTTCTCCACGGTAACGAAACTGGCGCCGCCGCGGGCCAGTTCAGCCGGCGCGGCGGCCACGTTCGGCGTGTGCTGCTTGCCGTCCGCGAGGTAGGTCTTCACCGTTTGGCCGGCAAGTTTGAGCAGCGATTCTCCGTGTCGTGAGAGGAGGGCCCGGGTTTGGTCCTCGAAGCCGCCTTTTGTCGGGCTGGTGCCGTCCGGCTCCTGGAAAATCCACGAACCGTAACCGACGACCCGGTCCCGTGACCCGGCGGTGTCGCCGGAATTGCGCATGTCGACGGTCCGGGCCGCGAGCCCTTTTTGCTTGGCCACGGTAAGCAGACCCTTGATGGAGTGGCGGCCACAGGCCTGATGGTCCTCCAAGGACAGTGGGTCCAGCGCCTCGATGGCCGTGCCGGCCCGGCCGTCGGTCTGTTTTGCCTTGTCGTAGGGCAGATAGTGGCTCAGGTCCGAACTGATGAGGATCAATGTTTCCGGCCCGCCCCACAAAATCTCCAGCACTTCGGCCACTTGTTCGGTGGTCGCCTGACCGACGATCATCGGTACGATGGTGAACTCGCTGAGGAGGGATTGCAGAAAGGGCAGATGCACCTCGAGGCAGTGATCGTCCTTGTGGGTGGCGTCGAACACCTGAACGAACGGCAGGTGGCTGATCTTCCGGACCGCATCGGCGTCGATGGAAATTTCCCCGAGCGGCGTAGCGAACGCGTCCGCTTCCGGCAACGCGATTCCGCTCACGCCGACTTGGTGGCACGGGCCCATCATCACCACGCGTTTGATCTTGTCAGCCGCCGGGACAAGGCGGGTATAGGCGCAGGCAGCGGTAAACCCCGAATAAATGTAGCCGGCATGGGGTGCGATGATGGCCTTGGGCACCGAGCCGTCCGCCTGGCCGCTCTCGGCGGCTTCGGCCAGATAGTACCTGACCGAGGCGTTCAACTCCTTGGGGTCGCGCGGATAAAACATCCCGGCGACGGCGGGTGGACGGACCGCATTCATCTGCCGTACCTCTCAACTCCGCCGGCCAGTCTAGCGACTCCCGGCGGCCGGCGGAAGCTCGGCCCGTTGGCCCCGATCGGCGAGCAGAAAAGTGTTGAGTGCCCGGCTGGGCCATTGGTTACAATGAGTTAGTCCCTCTAACCCGCCCCTTGGGGCGTCACCAGCCGGGTGAAGACCATGGTCCTGCCTTAT